>Ga0315280_10002829_pt1 | contig 27538 bp, 25 predicted proteins | sample YL17G06_40_MG_FD_203697 | JGI IMG/M metagenome (GOLD analysis project Ga0315280, IMG submission 203697) | Sediment microbial communities from Yellowstone Lake, YNP, Wyoming, USA - YL17G06_40 | ecosystem: Environmental > Aquatic > Freshwater > Lake > Sediment | place: USA: Wyoming | collected... | reverse complement strand
AATCATTTTCGCCGACTCCGTCTACGGTTTGAAAAGCGTTCTGACATACACGAGGCGCTGCTATGCTTAGGCTGCATTCTCATATGTTGGAGTTTCCTCTCATGAAGGTTTTGTTAGAGTCTCTTAACCCAGAGGAAGCAAAACAGTGGGGACTTGTCCACGAAGTCAAGGCTGAGTTGTTTCCCGCAGGTTCTGACCTAATTTCCATTCACTACCAAGAACCCCAGCAGCAGAAGTGAAGAACCTCTTTATGACTCTGGGCACTTGCTTGCAGCCCAGCCGCTTTCAGACTCACTCAAAGAGCGCCACAGTTCCTTTACCCGCTGCTGCGCGGTAATTCTAACTGCGGTTGCGACAACCACTTGCTGCGGAATTTACAGGATTTGTAATGATTTTTTCGCGCGCGTGCGAAGTCCTGATGCCCTGTATATCAGATATTTCGCGCGTTCGCGAGGATTTTTGCGAATTTTCGCCGATTTTTGTGGCGCGGGGATATATTATATAAATCCTGTAATTTTTGAAGGGTGAAAATTCCACAACTGGTTTTGAGCGCTGAAGTTACTAAAAACGGCAATTTACAGGAAGAATCTCCGCGGAAGAACTCCCCGCGCTTACGCACGGGGCTTCATTTCACCACGCCTCCCGGCGTGGTGCTTCATCTATTGACGCGGATGGCGTGGAGAGTGTATCATTACCGCCGTAACTGCGAGGTGGAAACGTGGCGTATAAATTTCTTATAGAGACATTCGGCTGCCAGATGAATAAACTGGATTCAGAGTTGGTCTCAGACTCCCTGACCGCAAAAGGGCTTGAAGAGACCCGCGTCCTGAAAGAGGCTGACATAATTCTCGTCAATACTTGCAGCGTCAGGCAGCACGCGGAAGAGAGGGTTTATTCCCGCGTCGGCGCGCTCAAATCGCTCAAGAAGAAAAAACCCGGTCTTTTGATATGCATCATAGGATGTATGGCTCAAAGGGAGAAGGAGAACATCTTCTCGCGTCTTCCTCACGTGAGTCTGGTCTGCGGACCATCTAATCTGAGCGAAATCGCGGAACTGCTGGAGAATTTGCTGTCGCGACCAGACCACGAGAAAAGGGTTGTGGCGGTCAGCGGCTCCTGCGAGTCGATTGAGAGAAGCCGCAACCTCTGCGCCAGGCGCCTTTCCGCATACGTCTCCGTTATGCGGGGATGTGACAGATTCTGCTCTTACTGTGTGGTGCCGTATGTTCGCGGACGCAAAGTCTGCCGCGAAATAGACCAGATAAAGAGCGAGGTTGAATCTCTGATACGCGCGCGCGCGAAAGAGGTCACACTACTCGGGCAGGACATCAACTCCTACGAGACCGCGAAAGGAGAGAAACTTCCTGACCTGCTTTACGCGCTGAGCCCGATTCCCGGTCTTCTCAGGCTGAGGTTCATCACCTCTCACCCTGCAAGCGTTGATGAGCGTCTATTTGAGGCGATGAGAGACCTGGATAATGTTTGCGAGTATTTGCATCTTCCTGCGCAGTCGGGCTCAAACAGAATTTTATCCGCTATGAACAGAGGCTATACGCGGGAGGACTATTTGCGTAAGATTTCTCTCGCCAGAGAGATTTTACCGGAGGTTGAGATTGCGAGTGATTTTATTGTCGGCTTTCCGGGAGAGGGCGAGGAGGACTTTTCCCAGAGTATCTCTCTTGTGCGCGAGGCGCGGTTTGCAAACTCGTTCGTATTCAAATACTCGCTGCGCCCCGGCACACGCGCCGCGGAAATGACAGACAATGTGCCGCAAGTTGAAAAAGCGAGGCGAAACAGAATCCTTCTCACTATCCAGCAAGAGATAAGTGCAGAGTTGCAAAAATCTCTTGAAGGAAAGAGAGTTCAGGTTCTGGTGGAAGGCGTAAGCAAGAGAGATAAAACGCGTCTGGTTGGCAGAGCCCACTCAAACAGAATTGTGGTCTTTGAGGGGTATGGGAATATTGTGGGCAGGTTGGTTGATATTGAAGTTACCGGTTCCACAGCGCTCACGCTTTTCGGCAGAATCGTGAGCAGAGAAAACTAAAGACAGAGGCTACTGTGAAGGATTTCAAACAAGAAGAAGTTGCTTTTATGCGGCTCGCGCTCTCTCTCGCCCTGAAGGGGCGCGGATATGTTGAGCCGAACCCGCTCGTGGGCTGCGTCATCGTGAAGGGGAACAAAATTTTAGGAAGAGGGCATCACGCTAAGTTTGGCGGTCCGCACGCAGAGATAAACGCACTCAAAGCGGTTGCATCACCTGAGGACGCGACAATGTATGTGACACTGGAGCCTTGCTGCCACTGGGGGAAGACTCCGCCCTGCACAGACGCGATAGTAAAGGCGCGGATTGGCGAGGTTGTCGCCGCTTGCCTTGACCCAAATCCGAAAGTGAATGGAAAGGGGCTTGAGTCGCTCAAAAAGGCGGGAATAAAGGTCAGGGTGGGTCTTTTGGAGAGCGAAGCGAAAAAGACAAACGCACCCTATTTCAAGGTGACCACTACCGGCATCCCGTACGTGATTGCGAAGTGGGCTATGACTCTTGACGGCAAAATAGCGACCGTGACTGGCGACTCAAAATGGATAAGCGATGAGAAGGCGCGCAGATACTGGCACAGATTCAGAGCGACCGCGGACGCCGTCATAGTGGGTGTCAACACTATTCTGCGAGATGACCCGCTTCTTACTGTGAGATACGCGGGCACAAGGCGCAAACTCGCAAGAATAGTTCTGGATGCGATGGCGCGCACACCGCTGACTGCATCAGTTGTTAGGACCGCATCTCGTGTGCCGACGATAATAGTGGTAGGTGGGAAAGCGCCGCTTGCGCGCCGCAAAGCGCTTGAGTCTGCGGGTTGCGAAGTCCTCCGAATCGGGACGAAAAGAGGAAGGTTCATAAATCTCAAGAGTCTGCTTCAAGTTCTGGGCAAGCGCAGTTTCACTACTATCCTGATAGAAGGCGGAGGCGAGGTAATTGCGAGCGCGTTTGAAGATGGCGTAGTTGACAGAGTTCTCTGTTTTGTGTCGCCGAAAATAGTGGGCGGAAGATTAGCAAAGTCGCCAGTGGAAGGTATCGGAATACGCGCAGTCAGGGATGCTGTGCGACTTGAAGAAGTGAAACTGAAGCGGTTTTACGACACGTTTCTTATAGACGGAGTTGTAGCGAAGTCGTAGTCCCGCGCCCGCCTCAGGCGGGTCGGCGTAGCGCGCTCACTTTTTTCCTCTTTTTTTGTTGAACTCCAGGTATAGGAAACCTTATCTTATAATGTGGGGAGTGTGTGTTGGTCTGTGTGGGTTTGCGGTTCGCGAGGGTGGCGGAATTGGCATACGCACTGGACTTAGGATCCAGTCCGCCTAAGGCGGATAGGGGTTCAAATCCCCTCCCTCGCATATACAGGTCTCGCACTTTTTGAAAGGAGCGTTCTGTGGCTGATACGGCAAAGGTGACTGACATTCTGAAGTTGACTCTTCTTGCGGTCCTGGTTTTCTTCTCAATCGCTGCGTTCTATCTTTACGCTTTCGGACCACGGCAGAGCACTACTCCACCGAAGACAGGCGCTAATGCAGAAGGTGCTGTCAGGCAGAGAATAAAAATAACTCAGAAGCAGCCTGAAATTGACCCAGCGGAATTTGCCAGGCGCCAGGCAGAGCAGCAGATGAAAGAGTGGGAAGAGTTTGAGAAGGAAGACCTCGCACAGAGAAACGAAATCTGGGCAAAGGTGAAGAAAGAACTTGAGGCGAAGTTCGCGCCTTCCGGCGAGTTCCCACAGATGATTGAACTGGCTACTCCGCGTTATATCACGCAGTTTGCTCCGCCCAAGCCTGTTGCAGGTGCGCCGCCTCCCCCGGTTACACCACTTCCTCCGCCTGTGAGGGTTTTTGTCAAAGATAAGAGGATTGAGTTTGAGGCGAAGACCTGTCTTGTCGGCGGTTCATGGCCTCCGGAAGTTCTCCTGTGCGACCCCGGCGGCAGAGTTCACGAATCAATACTCGTCACAGAGGTAAATCCATATGATGTCTGGCAGGGTCTTCTTCTTTTGGGTTTGGAGATGTGTTATGGTCCTCGCTCAGACTCAGATGACAGACCGCTTGACGGGGACAGAGTTCTGATTTTTGTGGAATGGAAGGATAAGGAGAACAAGCCTGTGCGCGTCTATACTGAAGATTTGATTTACAATATGGACACCAACAAATCTATGGAGAGAACAGGCTGGCTCTTTACAGGTTCCCACTTTGTGACTAATCCTCAGACAAACGCAACTGAGTTGATAGCGGCGCGTCGTGGCAATATAGCGGTAACTTGGCATCGACCTGAAGCGATCCTGGACAATCCGAGCCCTGACGGCGCAAACCCTAACCTGTACAAAGTGTATGAGGGGCATATCCCCGAACGCGGCACACCTGTTACTGTAATTATAACGCCCCACGAGAAGTACAACGCTGCGCGCCGCGAAAAAAAGTGAAATTATCTGGAAGAGTTTCTCACCTTGTGGGTTTGTATAACGGAAAGAGATGACTGCGCAAAATATTGTGGACATCAATACTGCTTCCCTGAACAGAAAAGTTCAGACCGCAGCAAACAGGATTCTTGCGAGAAAGAGGCTGCGCGTCTGGTTCAAGTCTATTCTGGTCGGCTCTATTTTCTGCCTGACTCTGCTTGTAGCCAGCAGATTTGTTTATATTCCTCACGTGTTCTCCGTCACCGGCGCTGCTCTGGGAATATCTGCAATCGCAGGTTTAGTTTTTGCACTGCGCAGTAAGGCTTCCTCCTTTGAAGGCGCCGTAGAACTTGACTCGCTTCTTGACCTGAAAGAGCGCCTCGCAACCGCGACTGAACTTCAGGAGAAAGGCGGTATCTCAGAGCCTCTTATCTTTTCCCAACTCGCTGACTCTGTCAGGATAGGCGAGTCGGTCAGTCCGGCGGTGGTGAGAATCGGTTTACCAAAAGAGGCGCCTCTCACCATACTTTTCCTCATTCTGTGCGCATCAGTCACGCTTTTTGCACCAATTTACGCCAGCACAGGCGCAGAGGCAAAGGAGATGCAAACCGGTGAGATTATTCGCCTGCAACTGGCACGCCGGGGTCTGCGGGAGGGAAGCGACTTGAAGAAAGCCTTTGACGAGACCGCTAAAAACATTGAGAAAGGCAAGATGAAAGAAGCGCGCTTTTCTCTGGCAACGGTCAAGGAAAACCTATACCTTGAACATTCCAAGGCAGCGGAAAGGGAGCGCGCACTCGCTGAACTTGAATCTCACCCCCAACTGACCAAACTCGTGCGCGCGCTGCGCGAGGACTCTCCTGACGCGCTTTCCACCGAATCACAAAAACTGTCCTCAGAGGATGCAGGCGCCGCAGATATCGCGCAAATGCTGAAAGATGTTGCCAAAGAAATATCAGAAGACAGCGCATTCAGAACGCTCCTTGAGCAAACGGTGAAAGCGATTGAATCCAGAAGACAGAAAGAACTTGAGGAGTCTCTGAAATCCCTGGCAGCAGCGGTCAAGGAAACAGGGAGCGCTGAGGCTATTTCGGAAGCACTCGCTCTTCTGGAGGTGACAGAAGAAAAACTAACTGAGGCGTCTGGAGGTTCTGTGATAGGGGGCGTTCCAAGGCGCAAGCCCAGACCAACCCCTTCCCCCACTCTACAGCCATCCACAGAAGAAACTTCCGTTTCTCTTTCTTCCGAACAGATTGAGCAGGCGATTGCAAAGCAGAACGTTCCAGAGAGGTTCAAGCAGATTGTCAGAGGATACTTTATCAGAGGGGAAAGAGAGTAGCATTTAGAGAAGAATTTCAATTGTAAAGAATGCACGTCAAAGGTCCAGGGCGGGACTGAAAGGGGAAAGATATGTAGCGCTGTGGAATAGTAATTCTGGCTGTCAACGTAGAAGTTCTTGGGGATACGATGAGAAATAGGATAAGAACTGTGGCTATCCACGATAATGGAGAAGAATATGGGAAAGACATTATTCTGTTTTGCCGCGGTTGTGATGTTGTTTGCTGTAAGCGTTGCGAACCGCCTGTATGGGCAGGATAATGTGCAGCCGCCTGTCAGTCTCAGTCGGATGTTAGATGTGACCCCGGATTCCAGTAACATTGCGAGCGAGGACAATCGGTCTTGTCTATTTCAGGAAAAGATACCTGGACACGAGGTTGGTGAAGGCAAACCCGCGCAGGAGAAAGGTCATTTACGTTCATGGGAAGTAGAAGAAGTTACAGTCTACGGCAAAAAACCCCTCAAGGAAGAGCAGTTGATAGGTTCGGCGAAGCAGCCGCGCTGGACTGCGCGCCGCCGCTTCCCGACCACACGAGTTTACACTATACCGGAAGGCACATTTGAGTTTGAATGGTGGGTCAAATCTAATGTGTCTCACGGCGGCGACACAGAGACGTCTTATTATTACGAACTTGAGATGGGACTGCCTTACCGTTTCCAATTAGACTTATACACAGTTGTGAAGGATGAGGGAGGAGTCAGTCCATTGGCTCTGGATGCGCAGCAGATAGAACTGCGCTGGGCGATGGCGGAATGGGGCAGTATCTGGGGTAATCCTACCTGGTATGCCGAATACATACAACGGAACAACGAGTCAGATAAGTTTGAGGCAAAACTCCTGTTAGGCGATGAACTGACTTCGCGCTGGCACTGGGGAATCAACCTGGTCTATGAATGGACTATGCAGCCTTCATATAAAAGAGAAGAAGAAATAGGAATGGCAGGCGGAATCGCCTACACTGTTGTAGATTCCATCCTCTCTCTTGGATTGGAAGCAAAATGGGGCACGGAAAGCGCGGCGCAGAAGGACCCGGCTACCGGCAAGTATGACAAGGAATGGATAACTACTCTCAAGGTTGGTCCAAGTTTTCAGTTTAGACCAACGCCTGCCGCAAATATCCAGTTCGCGCCTCTGTTTGGCGTGACCAATGAGTCTGAGAAATCGCAAATATGGTTCGTAGTAGGTTGGGAGTTCTAAGAAAAATATCGCTGCCATCCTGTTTTGCTATACTACTGCAGTTCCAGGCGAGTATAATACGGTGGTAAAGGAAGGTGAAAGAGAAGGGAGGGAAATATGTGGCGCTATGGAATAGTGATTCTATCTGTCGGGACACTACTTCTCGCCGGATGCGAGGAGAAAAAGGCTCCAGTACCGCCGGTGGTTGAACACAAGATCCTGTCCGAGGCTGCAACCGACATAGAGATTCTTGACTCTATCGCAAAGACAGTTGAAAAAGGCGCCGCGTTTCTGGTCAGCAAGCAGCAGCCTGACGGCTCCTTCGGCAGTATGCCGCAGCAGGCGGTCGGAATCACAGGACTCGCTGTTACGGCGCTCGCTAACTGCTCCAAAGAGTTGAGAGAGAAATACAAGGACGCGATTGATAAAGGCTGCAAATTCCTTCTTTCACGGCAGCAGTCTGACGGCTCAATTCTTGACCCAGAACAGGGGTTCGCTGTCTATAAAACCTCGGTCTCTATAATGGCTCTCTGTAGCGCGGACAGAACAGGTTACGCTGACTGGATAAAAAAGGCGCAAGACTATATAGTGAGAAGCCAGTACTGGAGCGGAATAGTCGCTTCTGATGTCAAATACGGTGGCTGGGGATATAACGAAAAGGAGCAGAAGCCTGCCGCAGACCTCTCAAACACCCAGTTCGCGCTTGAAGCCTCAGAAGCATACGGACTGCTAAAAGATAACCCAGTCTGGGAGAGAGCGGTGAAGTTTGTCAGCCGCAGCCAGCAGTGGACAGAGACAAACGACCTGGCTGGAAAGATAGAAAAGGTGAAGATAGGTAACGATGGCGGATTCATATACGGACCGGCAGACACCCGCGCTCTGAAAAAGGAAGACCTGCCGAAGGATGAAGAAGGCAACACAATATTCACCTCTTACGCCAGTATGACATATGCCGGCTTCAAGAGCCTTTTATACGCGAACGTGAAGAGAACAGACCCCCGAGTTCAGGCTGCCTGGCGATGGATTTGCGCCAACTACACGCTTGATGAGAACCGCGGAATGGGAACGCGGCAGGAACCAGCAACCACCAAGCAAGGACTCTACTATTTCTATCGCGCATTTGGAAGGGCTCTCCTTGCTTGGGGCGAGCGAACAATAACAGATACAAACAATGTGAAGCACGACTGGTGCAAGGAACTTGCAGCGAAAATCGCATCTCTTCAGCGTCCTGACGGCTCCTGGGTAAACGAGGCAGACAAGTGGTTTGAAGGTTTGCCTGAACTGGTAATCTCATACGCTCTGGACGCGCTCAACATGGCAAGGCTGCAAGTGGAGAAGGAGAAGAAGTAAGAGCAGACCGCGTGGTCAGAATTTCAGCGGTTCTCTGAGGTGCGCGCAGAATTTGGCTTCTTCAGCACGCGGACATTCTCTTTCCTGACAGTTAGATTGATTCTGTCAAAGTATTCCAGAAGCGGGATAGCGAACTTGCGGCTCGCACCTATAAGATTCTTCATATCTGTAGGCGAAAGTTCAGCATTTTTCGCGAAATGCGACATTACGGCGTCTTGCGCCTCCTTGAGTGCACTCTTGTGAAGAAAAACATTATCCGCGATGCGCACAATAGCCCCCTGCTCAAGAAGCAGGTCAAAAACTTTCTTTGCCTTCGCAGGCTGACCTGAAAGGCGCTCAACCAGGTCACCAAACGCCGGCGAATGGAACTTCTCAGTCAAGTATATTTGTTCAATCGCCGCTGCGAGTTCCTGCTCCTCGCGCGAAAGAGAGACCTCTCTCGCCGCCAACGCAACCTTCCCACTTCGCTCAAGCAGAATCTTTTCCTCCTTCAACCTGAGAATTACCTCCTGGAGAAGTTCATCAGGTAGACCGGTTGCAGAGGCAAGCGCTGAAGGTTCTAAATACATCTTTAGCGGGTTTTTCGCGTAGAACGTCTCAAGCGCCCTCACAACGCGCTCACGTGCCTGGGCGATACCTTCGCGGTGAATTATCAATCTGCCGCGAGCAAGCGAAACCAGGGTGCCTTCGCTGACAAGTTCGTCAATAAACCCTTCTAACTGCTCGCTCTGAATCGGCAACAATTTCCCTACTTCCTTACGTTCAACCGGCTGGACTATTCTCTCTTTCAGCAAATGCGACAGGAGGTCTTTCGGAGAGTGAAGCACTTTCTCCTTCTCCTTGAGATTCTCTATAACGTACGCTTTTAGCGGCTTCAACTTGCGCTCTGATTGACCGAAAATAAGTCCGCCGCCGATGGTCGCCATCGGCGACTGCCTGCGAACCACGCATCTGTCAGATGGCGCAACAACAACAGGCGCTTCCAGCCAGTACTGGACGTAAGACTCTTCGCCCGGCTTGAGCGTTCTTCTATCCATAAGAACCATCTCGCCCATAACTTCGGAGGTGCCGACGTGAAATCTTATTTGCGTCTTCTGCTTCAGCAGCGTCTTAGCACTTGCCAGATACATAAATTTCCCCTCCACAAACTGCGAAGGGACAAAAGAATCAGGTGTGCAGACGCTGTCACCGCGCTCCAATTTGTGATAGTCCACATCAGAGAGGTTGAGAGCAGTTCTGTGACCTGCGCGCGCAGAAGAGACCTCCTTCATATAGACCTGAATCCCGCGCACGCGCGCGAGTTTGCCGCGAGGAAGAATCTCAACAGAATCGCCGATGGCGACAGTGCCAGAAACAGGAACGCCTGTGACAACCGCGCCATAACCTTTCGCACTGAAGACACGCTGTATGGGCATCCTGAACGGACCTGTTGCTTCTCGCGGCTTTACCTTTGGAATGAGCGAGTGTAAAACACGAAGTAAATTATCAATTCCCTCGTGTGTGAGCGCAGAGACACGCACAACAGGCGCGCCTTCAAGAAACGTCCCGCGAGCCAATTCACGCACATCCTCCTCAACCATATCAACAATCTCTTTTTCAACAAGGTCAATCTTGTTGATTACAATGAGTCCGTGAGAGATTCCGAGAATCCGCATAATCTCCAGGTGTTCGCGTGTCTGTGGCATAACAGAGTCATCGGCAGCGACGACGAGCATAACGAGGTCAATTCCAGTTGCGCCTGCGACCATATTCTTGATAAAGCGTTCGTGTCCCGGAACATCTATGAGCCCCACCTCGCGCCCGTCAGGCAGGAGGAAGCCTGCGTAGCCGAGGTCTATCGTCATTCCGCGTTCCTGCTCCTCCTTGAGTCTGTCAGGATGTGTTCCTGTGAGCGCATATACGAGCGCGGACTTACCGTGGTCAATGTGACCCGCAGTCCCGACCGTTATGTGGACTATCTTCTCTTCAGACACAGTAAAAACCCTGTGGTGAAAGGAAATCGGATTCGCGGCGTGCCGCAGTTTAGCCGCCGACTTTAGTCGGCGGGTATCCCGCGTCATAAATGGCGCGGCTAAACTCAATCTTCAAGAATGAAAGTTATTTCCAGTGTTACGCGGTATTCTGCTATTTTGCCGTCTTCTATCCTGCACTTCTCCTCCAGGACGCGAAGTCCTGTGAGTCCGCGGAGCGTCTTATTCGCTCGCTTGAGACCTTCTTTCAGCGCCTCATCAAAACTCTTCGGAGACGACGCCACAATCTTCGTAACTCTCGCAACAGCCATAGTGCTCTCCTTTCTCAATGCCACTGCGCCTGCCGGCAAGTGGTTTGACTCACCCGCGGACTGAAGTCCGCGGCTTCTCTGCTACCTACTATCTACTACTTACTATCTACTTTTATTGCCTTTCCGGTTCGCAGTTCAGCGTATTTGAAGCAGTGATCGTAAAGGTGAAGACCTTTTGAGAGCGCGATGATTTGTCCGTCTGCGACGCCGATTTCGGAAGCCATCCATTCTTTCAACTTCTGAAGCGCGCCAAGATTGGCTGGGAAACCGCCCCAGAGATCCCAAGAACGGAAATAGACAAAGAAGTGGAGTTTGCCATATCGCACACGCGTGTCAATCAGACGCAGGCAAGGCGGGTCTGGAAGAAGCAGGTCAGAGGGCATTCCAACTTCCATAGTTGCCTGATTTGTTCCGAAGCCTTCTTCTTTGTATATGCGGATAACTTCAAGAATCTGGTTGACAGAGAGTGGCAGTTCGCGCCCGTCTCTTGTTCGCGCCACAGGTTCAACAAGGCGTTCGCCGTAGGTATAGTCTTCCTGCGCAGTCTTTGCGCTGGTCAAAATATAGTTCATATAGTTGTTTATATATTCCATCGTTACAGGCGGCGGAATAGCCATACCTTCCGGAATCAGAGGAATTATTTGATGTCCCGGGTTGGTCACCTGAACTGTGACGAAGTCAAACTCAAGTCGCTTCTGCCCCTTATAACTTCCGCGGGTTACTTCATAGATATAGCCATGGTCTATCAATTCAGAGAGACAGCGAAACCAGGCATCGTCCAGGTCAAACGCTTCAATCTTCACCAGTTCCAATCTATTCTCCCTTTGGGTGCAGCGCTATTTACCTGATTGCAAGAAGACACGCTGGCGCGAATAGGATGCGATTTTTCGAAGAATCTCTTTGTGCGCGGCGTAGTCAGCGACAGGCACAATGCGCTTCGTCAGGACGAATTTATCCTCAAAAGTAACACTGTTTTGTCCGACAGTGTATTTAGCCTCGTAGGAGCAGTAAGGAGAGTCAAGCCGAACCGGCTCTGGAACATATCGCACCTTATTGGACTCCGGGAGACTGATTGTCACACTGTGAGTTATCTGGGAGACAGTGGGATAGTGGATATCATATTTTCGTTCCTGGAGCGCGACTTCAGGGAATTCGTATTCTAACCCCGGGACTCGCAGGATTATTATATCGCCTGCGGTCGTCGCGTAGGAAGGGAGAACGAACTCGCAGCGCCACTCAAAAGGCATTGAGAGGTCTTTTTCGTTTTTTGTGTTGTAAGAGACGAGTTTAGCGCCAGGAGAATAGGAGTTTATCAATCTCTGCTGGTATTTCAGTTTTCTCTCTTCATTTTGCCTATCAAAGAAAGAACGATACGCTGCTTCGGCTGAACCGGTTGCGGTGAATTTCTGTTTCACTTCTGCGTCGCCGTTTTGAGAGAGTGAAACTTCCATCTCATAATTTTCCGCCTCTTGAGATGGGTCAGGCGGCTCAACCTCATAGAGAGTTCCCGTGAGCGGGTTGAGCGCGACGATACCGTGGTCGTCCGACCTGAACGCGGGGTATCTGTAGTAATTAGCGGTAGGGTCAAGGAAGAAGATTTTGCCTCCTGAGCAAATCTGCGTGATTGCGTGATTTCCGCCGAGTGTGACTATTTTGGTAGGGATTCGGGGCGAGTTATTTGTATTCACCCAGACCGGATAGGCTTCTTCAACGCCTGCAATTCTAAGGAGCGTAGCGAAGAAGATTGCGCAGTCTATGCAGTCGCCGTATTTGTTCTTGAAGGTCTCCGCTGCGGGGTGACCGCAAATTCCGCTTACGATGCTGCCTTTGATTGAAATGTACCTGATGTTCTGCTGGGCATAGTGGTAGAGCGCCGCAATCCTCTCCTCTTCTGTCCTGGCGTTTTTAGTCACCTCTGCAACGAGGCTCTGGAGTTCAGGAGTAATCTTCATCCGCGGAAGAATCCGCTGTGTAGCCCACTCCTTGATGTAATTGAAGTCGGCAAATGTGGAGCACTCAAGATGAGGCAGAACATCTGAGGCTGGCGGCATATACGGCTCTTCTATGAGAGCGGGCTGGTTTTTCAGTTGCCATTTATACGTGACTGAATCTTTGCCCCATATCTCTGTTGGTTTCTCCGACTCTGGCGGCATACGCTCTGCGAGGTAGTAGAGAGTCTTTGCGCGCGGTATTGTGATTTCTATTGTTGACTCAACGAATGGGTCTTCACCTGCGAAACTCCAGGAAGGGAAAAACATCTCCCGATCATACGGATTGAAGACCTCCCACTGGTGAGTATAGTCAACAATAGAGCCGACCTTCACGTCGGGGATTGTGTAGGTCAACCTTTTTCCGCGCCCGAAATAGAATGTCTCCCGCGCAGGCTCGGACACTTTCACAGACGCAGGGTCATAGTTGTGGACTGCGCCGTCAGGGTCTATTGACCGCGCAGATATTACGCGCGCGCGCGAACGCTCCTCTTCAAATCCGAGCGACCTGTCGGCGAAAGTGAGTCTGTCGCTGTGCAGAATTTTTACCGCCACCCTGTAAGTGTAAAGATGCGTTCGGTCCTGCCGCATCTCTTCTTTGCCCTGGTCAACAAGGATTATCGCTTTTGAACCGGGGAACTGTTTCTGGGCTTCTTCTGCAATACTAAGCAGTTGCTTGACACCTTCCGCCACTTCTGGTCCGGCTTGTGCGGAAGATTCTGTGGTTTGCGGGGAAATAGATTTGACAGCGCCCAGAGGTATTTTCTTTTCATCTTTGAGCGTGAACTCACGCCCGTCATAAGTGAGAGAATCTGTTTTTATTTTTGTGCCGTCGCTCAGTTCAATCGTATCTGCCAAGAGTTCTGGCAGAATTATGAGAGTCAGGATAACCGGTGCAAGAATTTTTACGCGCATAGGCTGCCTCTAGAATTTCCGGGGCTCATTTCTTTGCCTCAAGGACAATCCACTCATTTGAAATCCGCGCCGAGGTCTGGACTGTGTCAAGGAGCGCGGAATATCTGTCTGCGCTCTCAAAAACTGAATTTCGCACGCATTCGTCAGTGAAAACGACACCGCCCTCCTCAAGAGCGAATCTGGCGCGGTAATAAGTAAACGGCTCACTGCCACTGTAAGACTGGACAGAGTCGGGAATATGGCGCACCTGATAGTTCTCTGGAATGATAACCCTCACAGTATTGCGGTAAGAGAATGTATTTGACCAGAATAGCGGAAGGTTTCGCTCCCACTTCTCAATGGATGAGGCAGAGTAGTCTATCTCTGGAACGCGCAGGGCAATAAGTTCGCCTGCTCTGAGCACGTAATCGGCGATTTCGTATTCGTATTCAATTACCACAGGGCTGTCCGGATTTTTCAAATCGCCTGTTTTGAAGGAGATGAGTTTTGCGTTGGCGTGAATCCCGGCTACGCGTTTCTGGAAACTCTGCTTCAGTTCTTCTTCTCGGAGGTTTCCGAGTTCGCGCCACTCTGATGCGTAATGCCCGACCGCTTTGCGGACAGTTCTTACTTTTATTGCACCCTCTGGAGTAAGCGTCGCGATAGTTGTGGACTCGGTGAACTCATCTTGCGCGGGCAGGAGAGGTAGAGGGACTTCAACAACAAGTTGAGGCGAATTTTCATCTATTACGAACGCGGTAGCGCCCTGAAGAGTAGGAGGGATATAGCCGAACTCTGTGGAGTCGGAAAATGGAGCAAGATAAAATACTTCGCTATCTATTTTCAGAAGAAGAGCAGGCGAGGTGAGGAGAGCAAGACAGGGGTTCTCTTTGAGGAAGGCGCCCTGACTTCGGGGCGAGCAAAAAAGATAGTGGACATCAAATCCAGATGACTTGAGCATTCCGTAAAGGAGAAACGCTTTATCCAGAGGATTCGCCTGTGCACGACTCAGAATCTGCGGCAGTTTGCCAACTGTGTAACTGGACTGCGAAGGCAGAATCTGGAGATTGCGAACTTGCTGAGCGACGAACGCGTAAAGTGCGCGCGCTTTCTCAATGGGAGTTGACTTCCCTTCTGTAATGGCTTGAACCTTGTTTTTGATAGAGTCATCAATAACGAGATTCTGAGCGAGGACTGCTGCGAACTCGTGCGCGATTTTATCCCAGTCCTCCCTGATAGTGACAGTGACATTTGGCAGAGTATCTGGATACGGCGGCATATCAGACTCGCGCTCAAATCTGCGCGCGTTTACAGCGACCCAGGAGTAGCGAGTCTTCGTCTCATCAGCCTCTTTCATATAGTTGACGTTTTCGCCGATATTGCGAGGCGTGATTGAGAGTTCAACCCCTTTCGGCGCGACAACAACAAACTCCTTACGAACAATCGGCTCAAGAGACTGCAAATATTCTCTCACAAATAAGGGATGGGGAATCTGCGCAGGTTTGCGGTCAAGTCGGTAGCAGAAATCAATTACAGCACCCTCTTTCACTTCTTTCAGGCTGAATTTTGCTCTGCGCTGATTCTCATAGTCAGGATAAGTGCCGAAGACAGAGCCCACTTCAAGCGCGTTTTCAGAAAGGTGAAGCAGCGTTCCGTCTGGAAGAATTGTGCGGGCGAAAAGGACCTCCGCAGTTTCCCAGTCGCTCAGGTACTCCACCGACTGATTCGCTATGGCGCGACCCTGCATGGTCAAAACCTTCACAATTGTTCGTTTCGTTATTGAAGCGGACAGGTCGCTTTTTACCTCCACAAAGGTTCCGCTGTAAAGGATAACGTAAGACGCTTCAGGAAAGTTCTCTTTTTGTGCGGGATACGAAAGCGCTGTTTTCAGAAGATTGTCGTCAATCTCCGAGACGTTTTTCTTGTCGTCGTCCAGGCGTTTTTTCTGGAAGTCTATACGCAGAACCTCGCTTTTCTTGTAGGTCAGCATCTCACCGTCTGAAAGGCGAGTGAAGTGGACAGTGCCTTCAGAATCAATCTTTTCAAGGCGACCCGGTATCTCCTCACCTCTATTGAGATAGAGAATGTGATGCCCGAGTTCAACAGCAACAGGAGCAGGTGGCGGCGGCTGAGGCTGCGAAACAGTAACTCTCCACCTGCAACCGAAAACTACAGCCAAGGCGAGAATAACAGGCAAAAATCTTCGCATCCTTACCTCTCCTCGTGAAGCGACCCGGACAGTCCTTTCGGACCCCTCGTTTTCTCAACTTCCAGCCTGAGCGCCTCTGTATCTTGCTGAAGCCTCTTTTTCCCTTCAGGAGTGAGTTGCCCTTCAGGCACAATAACGCCCGCAGATATTATGAACCGCATAGCCTCGTCAACAGTCATATTCAAAAATATCACATCTTCGGCAGGCACAACTATTGCAAAACCCGACATCGGAGCGGGCGAACAGGGAACAAACACGTTCAAAAGACTCCTGTTGCTGACGGAGCGCAAGTCAGCCAGCCCGTCGCCTGTGACAAAACCGATGCAGTAAGCGCCCTGTCGCGGAAACTCAACAGCGACAACCTGGGAATACCTCACCTTTCTCTTCTCGCTGAAGACAAACTCTGTAACCTCCTTAGCGTACGGATATATCACCTTGACGACAGGCATCTTTGCCATAAGGTGTTCACCAGCCCTCAACAGACGCCTTCCAAGGAAACTCGCTATCAGAACGCCCGCAACAAGTACTCCCGCTACAGCAACCAGGAGGCCGGGCCAGGCAGGAAACTTCCGCCCTATCTCCTTATCTACTCTCTCCCCGTCAATTTCCCTTGTGCGAGCGTCAGGGACAAACACTTTCGGGTCAAACTCATAATGCTCTACGAGAAACCTCTGCCCCCATTTGAACCTGACAACCTGATGGCTTATAAACGAATTTATCGGAGACCCGACATTATCCCTCACAAACTGATACGCAAAAATGATAATGTATATGGTGAGAATAGTGGGAAGAAGAGCAACCAGCCCTTTCAGAAACGCGCGCCTGACCCACTTCCAAGCTGCACCAGACCTCCGACTCCTCTTCTCGCTCACAGACCCCCTCTCACCTTTACCTGATGACCCACAAGGGGCAAGAAAAAGAATAATTATGTGGAAGCGCAAAGCGCGTTCACGATATAAGAGTACGCCCGGAGCGATTCGAACGCTCGGCCTTCTGCTCCGGAGGCAGACGCTCTATCCAACTGAGCTACGGGCGCAAAGAAGCAACTAAAAACACATTATCCGCTAATAATATTTCACTTTTTAGTCTGTTATGCAAGCATTTTCACAAAATTCCTATGCACAAATTTACGACCACGCTTCGCAGAGCCTCACCGGGCAAGCGCCCCCTAAATACACGCCCACACTAATTACTCTCGGCTTTCTGTTCACAATCCTGTAAATTGCCATTTTTGGTAACTCAAACGCCAAATAGAAGTTACGCGATTTTAGCCCCTCCCAATTTACAGGATTTCTATAATATCCCCCCGCACCAAAAAACGGGCAAAAATCGCCTCCCTCGCGCGAAAATGGATAGTATTGGAAGCACCACGCGGGAACGCGTGGTGGAGATTCCAAAGCCGCGGCATTCATTGCCGCGGATGACAAGCCGCGGACTTCAGTCCGCGGCTAATATTTTAGCCGGCGAGTTTACTCGCCGCTTCCCGATTCAGAGCGATTTCGGGGACACGTTACAATTTCGCTTCACGAAATTCATAACATATCCCCGATTGAGAGGTTATTCCGGCGTAGCGGCGAATTCGACCGGCATCTCCGCGCGGACGAATCCGTCAATCCGGACAAGCATTTTGCCATTTGTCGCGCCGCTGGCGTCAACGCTGAGCGATGAAGAAATATTCTTCCATTCCGGAATCGCATGGAACGTGAACGTATCGCTCGCCGCCGTTTTGCCGTCATCAGTGAGAATTGAGATGTCTATTACATGCACCCCTTCCCCGCGGACCGGCAGGCGCCAATTGAAAGTGCCGCTCGACGGCATTCTGACCAAGTCGGCTCGTTTCGCGTGTGCCGTATTGAAAGCCTGTGCGCCGTTCGGCTGCGGAACAAGCGAGTGAGAGCCTTTCTCAGTCCAAATCGCGCCGGTTCCGAAGTCAACCGCGAGTGCGATTACGCCGGGAATAAGGCCGGGCAATAACCAGAGCAAGTCACAGACGAACATTCCGACGTCGAGTTCACCGCGGGTGTTGCCCTTCCGCTCAGGGTATAAAATCGTAGCACAGGAACTTGTCGAAAACATGAGAGAAACGAGCATCACGATAATAATCATTTTATTCAGCATTTTGACCTCCGTTCATTGAGAATCCATTATCCGCCTACCGCGCACCAGTGAAACCACAAACAGCAACAGAAAAACGACGAAGAGAACTTTTGCGATCCAAGTCGCCGTGCCCGCGATGCCGGCGAAGCCGAGGACGCCTGCCACGATGGCCACGAGGAGGAAGATCAACGCATAGAACAGCATGGTCTTACTCCTTTCATTTGGTCGCCTTTGGTCCGCGCAACAGTCCCACCAGTCCGACGATGAACAGCATCACCCCGCCGACCAGCATCCATATCGCCTTGCCCGTGGGTGGTAAGCCGGTGAAGAACGAGGAAATGGAAATGCCCGAGGCAAGTGACTGCAACGCGCTGATCCCGAAGATCACGAGCACGACACCCCCGACGAGAAGCGCCAGAAAGAATGCTTTAAGCGCCAGAGAGAATGCTTTGGACGTGGGAAAACCCTCCTTTATCCGCCTACAAAACGGATAGTGCCGCCCGCTTACGCGGGTGGCGCTGCTTCAAACACACTGCCCGGAAACTACTGAGCGACAATCTTCACCGTGAATTTTATTGAGGTTGAGCACTTGTATGCTTTCTCACTTTGCACTTCCTCTTTCTCATCAAAAGTGCTATGTTGCGCAAACATCTCAGGCTGATCGCCGGTTCACGATGAACTCGGCTTTGAACCAGCCGCAACACGACAAGCGAAAATATTATAGTTGCGGGGGGAGGGGGCGTGTCAATATCAAAAAAACAAATTTTTCAGACAAAAAAACGACCGTTCCTGGTCTGATGCAATCTAATTTAGGGGACGCCCATAACCGCCACAGTCAAGACCCTGTTTGCCAAAAGAACAAAATTCACAGACGCGTATCTCGCAGACACCCATTCGTGCCGACGGACTCACTTCCCGTCGCACATTATACTATTCACCAGCAGGCCGCTCAATCGCTTCCACGTTCGCCGCAAAAGCCACAGGATTGACGTTGACAACCTGCCGCCTTACAAGCATAATGCCCGCAGTTGGATTTTATTGTTGATTGGTCTGGAGCCAAGCAAATACAGGAGGTCGCTATAAACTAATTTAGGGGACGCTTCTATTTTCATATCATACTCGTTACTGCCACTGTCTTAGCCATTTCGACTGAGTAACTTATTCAGTTTATCTGACTATCCGTTCCATATTATGGACCCAGTTTATTTGTATTTCACTACAGAGTTTCTCTTTTTTTTCCGACTGTCAACAGTGGCAAGAAGACGCGGTGGGCAAGGCGCCTGCGGCGGACGCAAGATAATATGGCGGGGGTAATCCGCTGTATGGCGGACAGCGGCTAAACCGGGGAAGCGGCGAATACTGCGGCTGGAGTTGGATTGGGGCTTGCACTCAGTCGCCGCTTCGCTGACAGTTCGCGGACGGAGCGGAAGAGATAGACCTGTCCGCGGCTCGTTGCCGCTACCCCCGATTTTGAAGTGCACTCGCATCGCAACTACGCTGAGTTTTTCACTTGACCAGCCTGATTGGCAGCGTTAGAATTCAGGAAGAGGTTGGAGAGCAAAGGTTGGCGATTAGTATCACGATAGATGGGAAAAGACTGGCATCTGAGCCAGAGCGCACAATTCTTGAAATCGCCACTGATAACGGTATTTACATTCCAACGCTCTGTTATCACCCTGACGTTTCCCCGATTGGCGCGTGCCGTGTCTGCCTGGTTGAGGTGGAAGGCTCCAAGCCGCTTGTCGCATCCTGCCACACGCCGGCAAGAGACGGTATGGTCATTCATACAACCTCTGACAGAGTTATTCAGGCGAGGCGGGTCGTAATAGAACTTATTCTTGCCAGCCATCCTGATAACTGCTTCGTCTGCAATAAGGCGAACCTGTGCGAACTGCGCCGGGTAGCGGCTGAATTGAGTATCGGCACTCCGCGCTGCGAGACGAAAAAAAGATTCTACCAGACAGAGGAGGCAAGCCCATACATTATCCGAGACCTGAGCAAGTGCATACTCTGCCGCAGATGTGTCAAGATATGCGCAAAGGTGAAGGGAAGACCTCTCATCTCAGTCGGTTACAGAGGGTTTCGGAGCAAGATAGTGGCGGCGCAGGACAGACCGCTTCTAACAGACGAGTGCAAAGACTGCCAGGAATGTATAATGATTTGCCCTGTCGGCGCACTCTCCAGGCAGGAGGATAGGTTTATCAGGACAGGGATTCCGCTTACTCTCGGCGAGCACGGTTCTCTGTGAGACGCTGACAGGTCAGAGCAGAAGAGGAAGTTGCGCATTGAAGAGTAAGGTGATAGAAGCGCTCAGAAAGGCAAAAAGAGAAGACCCTGGCGACATATCCGGCAAGATGCAGCAGATAGCCGGGACTTTCGGCTTGAGCGAGAGCGAGGTTTACAGTATAGCCACGTTCTATCACTTTCTCGGAGTGCAGCCGGAAGGCGCGCACGTGATTCGCGTCTGCAAGAGTTTGCCCTGCCACTTCAAGGATGGCGTGAAAATTCTTGAAACCCTGAAAGAGCAACTCGCAGTTGAAGAGGGACAGACAACGCACGACAGGAAGTTCTCGCTTGAGGTTGTGAACTGTATTGGAGCGTGTGACATCTCGCCCGCGATAATGATTGATGAGAAGGTTTACGGCAGCCTGACTCCTGAGAAGGTTGTCGCTGTTCTGGCAGAGTACAAGTCTGTGGATTAGTAGCGCGAGGCTTAGAATTGCCACAGGAACGCATAGTTTTGAAGCACTGCAGGGAAATAGACGCTAACCGCATTTCTACCTACGAGGAGAGAGGCGGATTTCAGGCGCTGAAAAAGGCTGTTTCTAAACTAACACCCGGCGATGTCGTCGCCAGGATAAAGGAGTCGCAACTGAAAGGTCGCGGAGGAGCGGGCTTCCCAACAGGACTCAAGTGGGAACTGACTGCCAAGCAGAAGGAGAAGGAGAGGTTTGTCATCTGCAACGCGGACGAGGGCGAACCCGGCACATTCAAGGACAGATACATTATAGAACACGACCCATTCTCCCTGATTGAGGGAATTCTCATCGCGTGTTACGCTGTAAGCGCCTGTAACGCGTTTATCTATCTGCGGGTTGAATACTCCCGCTTTGCTCCTCTCCTTGAGAACGCACTTGAGGCGGTCAGACAGAGAGGCTATAGCGGAAATGATACTTTTCCGAAAGTAAATATAGAGGTTGTTCTGGGCGCTGGTGCATATGTTTGCGGCGAAGAGACCGCACTTATAGAGTCCATAGAAGATAAAAGAGGCGAGGTAAGATACAAGCCGCCGTTCCCTGTCTCTGCCGGTCTTGACGATAAGCCAACTGTCGTCAATAACGTGGAGACTCTTATGAATGTGCCGCGTATAATAGAGAATGGCGCTGACTGGTTCGCCAGAATAGGCACAGAAAGAAGCAAAGGAACAAAGGTCTTCTCTGTATGCGGCGATGTTGAGCGTCCAGGGGTTTACGAACTCGTAATGGGAAGTTCATTGAGAGAACTTGTGGAGACTATTGCAGGTGCGCAGTCTGTTGGAATGGTTCAAGTAGGCGGACTCTCAGGAAGAGTCGTCCCGTACAGCGGAATTGATGTGCCGCTAACGTTTGATACTGTGCTCGGTGCTGGCGCCATAATAGTGCATAACAGAACCAGAGACCCTGTAGAAGTGGCGCTAAAATCAACAGAGTTCTTTCTGGAAGAGTCCTGCGGCAAGTGCGCACCGTGCAGAGAAGGCACCCAGGCTATCTACCAGACGCTTCTGGCTCTTATGCGGGGAAAGTGCTCACACGTGGCGCTGGGCGCGCTAAAAGAGATCGCTCTCGCAATGTCTTTGTCTTCTATGTGCGGACTCGGACAGACAGCGCCAAACGCGTTTATGGACACCTTGCGCCATTTTCCGCAAGCGTATGAATCAAGAGTTGCCAAAGGATGAATCGTTTTTCTCTATGAGAGGCGCTCGAGATGAGAACTGTGACAAAACAGAAAACTTTTGACGAAATCAAGAATCTTCTCGCCCGCAGCAAATCAGTCTATCTGATAGGGTGCGGCACCTGCGCCACAGACTGCAAGACAGGCGGCGTTGAGCAGGTCCTCGCAATGTCTGATAAACTTGCAAACGAGGGAAAGCAAGTGGCAGGCTGGATGGTGATTCCGACGGCCTGCGACATCCTCACAAGAGACGCTATTGAGACGGAAAGCAAATCTCTCGCGAAAGCGGATTCTATTCTTGTTATGGCGTGCGGATTTGGTGTTCAGGCTGTCGCCAACTGCATTGAACTGCCCGTCTTTCCCGCGCTTGACACGCTTTTCATCGGCGAGGAGCAGGAGCGCGGAGTATTTACAGAGGTCTGCCGCCAGTGCGGAGAATGCGTTATCGGACTCACCACCGGAATATGTCCCGTAACCCGCTGCTCAAAAAGCATTCTGAACGGTCCTTGTGGCGGCTCCAAAGCGGGCAAATGTGAAGTTGACCCGACAGTTGACTGCGCGTGGCAACTCATATATGAGCGCCTTGAGAAATTCGGTTTGCTTGACACTATTGAGCAGATTCTCCCTCCGAAAGACTACAGCAAAAGTGAGTCAGGAGGACCGAGAAAAGTAACAAGGCTGGAAAGTGTAGGGGCGCCGGCACCGGGACCTGCACCTGCTGGCGTCGCTCAGGAAGAGAAAAAGGCGCCTGAAGTGCCGTCGGCAGAACCGCCCAAGAGAAAATTCGCCGGCACCCTGTTAGAGGAGAGACTGAAGGCAAAGACGGCGCAACTGGAAAGGCTCAACAGAGAACTGGATACCCTCAACAGAAGGCTGAAAGAGCAGAGCGAACTGAGGTCAAAGTTCGTCTCAATGGTTAGCCATGAACTGCGTGCCCCTCTGGCAGCAATCCAGACAAACCTCAAAGTGGTTCTTATGGGTTATACCGCCGCAGTGAATGAAAAGCAAAAAGAGTTGATAGGGAGAGCGGAACGGAAGTGCCGCACAATGCTCACAATCGTCAACGACCTTCTTGACCTTGCCAGAATTGATGCTGACGAGATAGTTGGAAAGATGGGGCCCTTGAGCCTTCCAGAACTGCTCAAGAGGGTTGTGGAGACCCTACACCCGAAGGTGGTTGAGAAGAACCTCAAAATTGAGACCCGAACAGCGGCAGGTCTTCCGTTTGTCACAGCAGACCCCAGAAGCATGGAGCAGGTCTTCACCAATCTTATATCAAACGCGATAAAATATTCTCGCGAAGGCTCAGTGGTAACTGTCTCTTTTGGAAAATCTGACGACCGCGTTTCAGTGAGGATAGAAGACCAGGGAATCGGGATTCCTGAAGACGAACTGTCAAGAGTTTTTGAGGACTTTTATCGGGCATCCAACGCAAAAGAATGGACACTTGACGGCACCGGACTCGGACTCGCTATAGTGAAGCGCATTATTGAGGTGCACGGCGGCGCAATAAAGTTAGAAAGCCAGGTAGGCGCAGGCACAGCATTCACTCTCACAATACCTGTGGCGCCAGTTGTGTCACGCACCAAGAGCGCGACAAAATAACAGAGAGGAAATAAGATGAAGTCTGGAAGTAATCTTGAACTACTCTTGACCCAGGGTCATTTTGTCGTCACCGCTGAACTGGGACCGCCAAAAGGGGCGAGCGCAGAACATATTATTGAGAAAGCGAACCTCCTGCGCGGCTACGTGGATGCCGCAAATATCACTGATAACCAGACTGCGGTCGTAAGGATGTCCAGCATAGCGGCAGGCGCCATGCTCGTCAGAGAGGGGCTTGAGCCGATAATCCAGATGGTGACCCGTGACAGAAACCGCATCGCAATCCAGAGCGATGCGTTAGGTGCTGCCGCGCTGGGAATAAAGAATTGCCTCTGCCTTACAGGAGACCATCCGAAACTTGGAAATCACCCGAAGGCAAAAAGCGTCTTTGACGTGGACTCTATCCAACTTCTGGCAATGCTCAGGAATCTGCGAGACCAGAAAGTTTTTGATAATGGTGAGAAGGTTGAGAAGGTTGAGTGCCGCTTCTTCCTCGGCGCAGCGTGGTCGCCCCTGTCAGACCCGCAAGCCATAAGACCGCTTCGCCTTGCTAAAAAGATTGCTGCCGGAGCAGATTTCATTCAAACCCAGGCTGTCTTTGACGTCAAAGCATTTGAAGATAAAATGAAACTGATTCGTGAACGCGAACTCCACAAAAAGACTCACATCCTCGCCGGAGTCATTCCAGCAAAGTCGCTCGGTATGGTCCGCTATATGCGCGAATATGTGCCCGGCGTCGTGGTTCCCGACTGGGTTGTCTCCAGAATGGAGGGCGCAAAAGACAAGAAGAAAGAAGGTATAGAGATAGCGGTTGAGATAATAAACGAATTGCGCCAGATTGAGGGTGTTTGCGGAATTCACATTATGGCTGTCAACTGGGAAGAGGCTGTGCCGGAACTTGTGGATAAAGCCGGTCTTCTGCCCAGACCCGCCGCAAGAGTTATTCTTGAAGCGGTGCCGTTAGCACCACCATTGAAGAAGGAGGTTCCTGTGGGAGAGAGACACAAGATACTGCTCGTGGACGATGACCCGGACCTGATAGCACCTATGCAGGTGGTTTTTGAAGCGGAAGGATTTCTCGTTGATACCGCAGCAGACGGCGTGGTAGCGCTTGAGAAGGTGAAAGCAAACAGACCCGACCTCATAGTTCTTGACCTTCTGATGCCAAGAAAAGACGGCTTCGCCGTCTGCAGCGAACTAAAGGCAGACCCCCTATACGCTGAAATACCGATAATCATTCTTACATCGGTCAAGCAATCAGCGGCTCAGAGAAGATACGAACTTGAAAAAGGACTCGCTCTGGATGTGGCAGACTACGCTGAAAAACCTGTTGACCCGCTTGAACTGGTAAACCGCGTTCGGCAGGTGCTCGGCGCCAGAAAGTAGAGCACCTTCCAGAGCAGTTCTTCTGCCCATTACAAACAATTATGAGGAGGAAAAGAAGATGGCAGAAAACAACAAAAAGAAAAAGAAGATACTGATTGTGGAGGATGACCCTGACTTTGTCGCGCCGATAAAACTCGTACTGGAAAGCGAAAACTACCGCGTGGATGTGGCATCAGATGGTGTGCAGGCTCTTGAAAAAGTAAAGGCGGAAAAGCCAAACCTCATTATTCTTGACATCGTGATGGATAAAAAAGACGGCTTTCAGGTCTGCTCAGAATTGAAGGGAAACCGCGAATACTCAGATATTCCTGTCATCGTTGTTACCGCGATTTCTCAGCAGTGGTCAAGCACAAACTTGAGTCGGGAAATGGGACTCAACCTGGAGGCGGAAGATTTTCTTCAAAAACCTGTTGACCCGGCAAAGCTACTCCAGTTGGTGAAAAAGTATCTCGGTAAGCGAAAAAAATAGTTCTGCCTTCTGACACCCCTTACTCAGTAAAAGCCTTCTCACTGCACTTCTATCACCTTTACACAAGTGTTTGGAGGCATCGCATCATCTTTTACTTCCACCTGTGCAGAAGCGGTTCCTGCCATATTTATCTCCTTCACAAAGGAGTCACCGGAAGTCACCTGGAAAGTTTCGCCCGGCACTTCCACCGTGAGTTGATCGCCGCCTCTGTCAGTGACTGTTCCCGACACCTCCACCGAAGTTATCTCAATAGGATACGGCGAAAGCACAGACCTGTGCTTCTTGTGCCTGCAAGAGACAGCGGAGAATACGATAGCAGCCGCTATAGTAAAATATAGAAACCTGCGCATCAGTCACCCCTTTTCTAAGGAACTAACCGCACTTTTCTGCTGAAGGTCTGCCCGGCACCGTTCACTGCCTCTATTGTTACCTCCGCCGCTCCGGGAGCAATCATGAATGTGAATGCTCCCTCAGTCACCGGCACAGTCTGGTCAGGTCTGCCCGCAATCTTGAGGGTCGCTATCGTAACGGACGAATCGTTTATTTGTCCTGTCACCTTTGTCAAACCAAGGCTGTCAAACTGCGGCGGTATCTGGTCATCAATTGCAGCCACTACTGTGGACTGCTGATCACTTCCACTGGTAACTGTGACGACAATCTGATTTTCAGAGTTATCGGTCAAATCATCCTCATTCACCGCAGCAGTCACAGGTGTGCCGGCAGTGCAACTGCCAGAACTCACCGGTGTCCCATCGACAGCGACCGTGTAAGTTCCACTTCTGTCCGATATCCAACTGAACTGCGTGGTTCCTCCCACCCCAATGACAGGAGATGTCGCCTGCGTAAGTATCCTCACCCACTGAACCGGCAAGATATAGATAAATCCTGCCTCATTCCTGTAACTCGCGCTTGCCGCAGCGCCAATCGCTGATTCATCAAGTGTGCACAGGTTTTCCTGACTGGCTGAGCGCGCTATGGCGCCACCTGAGTCAATCACCGCAGGGTCGTGCACGTAGGAGGCGCTGACAGCAGCATAGACTATGTAGCTTCCTCCAACGAGTAGGAAGACAAGCAATAAGATTTTCAGCCTATTTATCTGTTGTCCCCTTGTCATTGACAGGTCTCAATTTACTTTACTCTCATTATCCAAACCACCTCGTAGTATGGCGGCCTGTTTTCATGGGGTAACCCGCCGCCGGTGGCATTCGTTGTAGTATTGCCAGTTGTAGCACCTCCTCTTCGTAGAGGAGCAACGGCGCCAGCATTTGTTGTCGACGCCACTGTGTGGGTATGCGATGGAATTTCACCTATCGTCAGAGTATGGAAATCTTCGCCGCCTGTTCCCCCGGAGGTTGTTGCGCCTCTCAGGAATCTCTGAACTCCATTTAGGTTTGGAATAGTTTGCCCATCAAGAGGACTCCCCGAATCGCTCAAAACCTGACCATTGCACTCTACCCATTCAGCAGGCAACGCTGGCACCCCAGGAAGGTTCTTCGCCCACGCTATTATTCCTCCTATAGGGGGGCTGATTCCCTCAGGTCCCTGTGGTCCTTGAGGACCTGTTGCGCCAGTGTCACCTTGTGGTCCCTGAGGTCCCCTGTGGTCCCGGTAGCGCCAGTGTCACCTTGAAGACCCTGTGGTCCTTGAGGACCTGTTGCGCCAGTGTCACCTTGAAGACCCTGTGGTCCTTGAGGACCTGTTGCGCCTGTGTCACCTTGAAGACCCTGCGGTCCTTGGGGTCCTGTTGCGCCTGTATCACCTTGCGGTCCCTGTGGACCCTGCGGTCCGGTTGGTCCGCGAAGCCCTCTGGCGAGGCGGTATCGCGGCGCCATCTCGCCGTCAGCGCCCACTTCCAAAGACAGCCAATAGTTCCCGTCAGCACTGAGGTTCAGCGAAGTAATTGTCCCTAACAGAACATTGTAAATCCCATTCTGAACCTGCACGCTCTGCGTCTCTGTCCATACCAAGGTGCCGCCCGTCTCGGAATCGTAAATTCTGAAAGTCATCTGATAAGCCCCGGTCAAAGGTGTACCGTTTTTGTCGCACAGCCGACCCTGAAAATTCACCAAGTCATCGGCGACCAAAGTTCCCGGCGTCAAAGCAACCAGAAAGAATAACCCTAACAACCATACTCCCCTTCTCATCGTAACACCTCCTCCCTTCCCGCGTTGCGACGCGGAACTTCTCTGTGATTGCATATTATAGCAGGGAAGACAGATAAGATGTCAATAGGCGACCGTAATTTTTGTCTTACTGAGTTTCACCCCCTGTCTCCTACTCCTCTAACCCGCATATTTCATCGATGGGGCGGATTGGAAGAGAAAAGAGCAAAACTATGGTAAAAGCGTCTCAATGAGCACGGAGAGAGGTCATTCGCCTCG
>Ga0315280_10002828_pt1 | contig 27539 bp, 26 predicted proteins | sample YL17G06_40_MG_FD_203697 | JGI IMG/M metagenome (GOLD analysis project Ga0315280, IMG submission 203697) | Sediment microbial communities from Yellowstone Lake, YNP, Wyoming, USA - YL17G06_40 | ecosystem: Environmental > Aquatic > Freshwater > Lake > Sediment | place: USA: Wyoming | collected... | reverse complement strand
AAAGACTGCGGGAAGAACTCAGGGCTTGACGCGGGTTCAAGTAGCTCGAAAACTAGTCACGCGAGTCTGTTGAGGCGTCACTTCCTCTCGGCCTGTTTGAACTCCTGCCATGCACGATCGAATTCTGATATTGTTTCCTCGGTCTTCTTGTGGTAGGGCATCTGGGTTAGGATCTTGTAAGGGATCGTGATCACGTGTGTTCCTGCGACTGCTGCCCTTGTGACGTCCTCGGGGCTTCTGATGCTTCCAACGATGATCTTCGTTGGTGACTCCATCCTGTCAAGTAGAGCCCGTGATTCCCTGACGGCTCGTTCCGCATCCTCGCCCGCATCCTTCACCCGATTGAAGAAGATGCTTGCATACGTTGCGCCTGCTTTGGCAGCCAGCATCACCTGATTTACAGATATGAGTGCGGTCGCGTTCGTCTTGACCCTCCGTCTTCGAAGCTCGCTGATGATCTTGAGACCCCTGCCGTCTCCGAACATGGGAACTTTAATCGCTATGTTCTTTGGGCTCCACCTTGAGTACTCCAGAGCCTCCTTGATCAACTCCTCGTCGGTCCCATCGGTCCTCGTCAATTCCACGCTCAGAGGACCGTTCACAAGTGAAAGTATCTCTCGGACCCTATCCTTGAAATTGCATCCTTTTTCAGCAAGGAAGATTTTCTGATTAGTCGTTACCCCGCTAATCACGCCTAAGGGTAATGCATTCCTTATCTCCGCAGTTGACGCCGTATCCAGAAATAGTTCTAGCACTTCAATCAAACTCCTTTCTGCATAACTCCACTCCAGTCTGTTTGTCGAAGACGGTCACTACGAGTGGTCTCGGGTAGAGAGCAATCTGCTCATCTAGGCTCTTTCTTGCATTTCTGAAAAACAGATCGGGAAAATGGGCACTGGTCTCCGTCCACGCGTAGTCCTTGTTAGTTGAAGCGCGCTTGACTTCGATGAACTTGCCACAATGGTAGTAGTCGGGGTGCAACCTATGGAGCGGGCAGGCGCCCTTGAATTCCTCCTCGATGATTCTGTGGAAACTCTTCTCAGGTATTCCCTTGGTCTTAAGGAGCCTACGCATATTGTTCTTCCGCCAAGTTTCCAATCGTTTTTCCCTATGATTCTCGTCCCATCGCTTCTGCAGTACCCTTAGCGACGGCTTTCTGCATTCCCTGCACATGCGTCGCCGGTAGACATGTCCGTTGTAGGGTGATGTTCTCTCAAACTGCTCTAGGGGTTTTTCGATGCGACAGATTCTGCAAACTCTGGACCGTTCACCTGGGTCGAAGTGTTGCCAGACTCTTGGCGATCCGTCTATAGTACCTCCGGGTATGCTTGGGGGCATCTCATTCGACTCCTTTATCCTCGTCCTGGTCGCGTCGAGGAATGTCTCCAATTGTATCTCATCTTCCGCGGATCGTCTCAACTGCCTTGATTAAGCTTGCGGCTACGGAATCTGGGTGAGCGTCTTCCTGATCCATCAGTCGGCATAGGTCGCATTTCACCGATCCGATGAGTATCGTTGTGAACCCCGCTGCTTTCCCCGCTTTGACATCAACTAGGCTATCGCCCACTGAGAACGATCTTGAAGGATCCAAGCCGAGCTCGGACGAGGCTTTCACGAAGAGCCCGGGCTTGGGTTTCCTACAGTCACAATTGACCTTGTATTCTTCCCTTACCGCGTCGGGATGGTGGAAGCAGTAGTATTCAGCATCCAAGTGAGCGCCTTCACGTTCAAGCTCCTCCTTCATCTTAGATCTGATCTTAGCGAAGAGTCTCTCGGTCATCTTGCCCTTCGCGATCGCAGGCTGGTTGGAGACGACCGCAACTTTGAAGCCGAGTTCGTTCAGGGCTCGTATGGCCTCCGGAACGCCAGGAAGGAGCCTGAACTGGTCAGGGTTGAGTGGTGAATCTATGATGCCGACCTCTGGGAAGTACGCAAGCTCGTTGATGACGCCGTCGCGATCTAGGAGGACGCCGCGGGTGCTCAAGTATTCTGGATCCTCTCTTTCAGGGAACTGCAGATAAGGTGCTCAAGTGTTGCATGCCAAGACTCAACGTAAGGTGTGGAATTCGCAGGCACCACGATGCATACGTCGGTCATGGTCTTGAAGGCTCCTCCATCGAAGCCGGCCATTCCGATAGTTCTAGCATGATTGTCTTTCGCATACTGTATTGCGGCTAGTAGATTCTGTGACCAGAGACCTGCTCTGTCCTGCCCGGACCCGCCGTGGACGCTGATGGCTATCAGTACATCGTCTTTCTCAAGCAGATTCTTGAGTTGCTCAACAAAGATGCTCGCGAACCCGTCGTCGTTTGTCAATGCAGTCAACAACGGAACATTATCCGTGAGGCTGATGACCTTGAACCGCTTCTTTCCCTCAACTACGGTTGTCTTCGCGAGATCGCAGGCGAAATGCGTGGCAGTCGATGCTGAGCCTCCGTTGCCTATGATGAAGATCTTGCTTCCTTGCTTCCAAGCCTCAAACAAGAGATCAATTACCCTGCTGATATCGTCTTCGGATATCCGTTTGGCAACCTCGGCGAACTCGCTCAGAAAGCTGCTCACGAATTGTCTATTCAACTTAGCACATCCTCAGAAGGAATCTAGATATTCAGTATTATCTTTGACCCGTCAAGGTCGAATCTGAACCTGACCTCCGTCAAACCCTCTTTGGCCATGGCGCTCCTAAGTTTCTGCTTGCCGTTCTCTGAGTAGAACATGAAAAAACCTCCGCCACCAGCGCCCATGATTTTCCCCCCAACGGCTCCATTCCGCATCGCAATATCGTACAGTTGGTCAATACGGTTATTGCTTATCTGGTCTGACAGTTTCTTCTTCGTGCGCCAATGCAAGTCAAGCAGTTCGCCAAAGCTTCGTATGTCTCCATTCGCCAAAGAATCTCGGACTTGGTAGCCGATCCTCTTGATCTCATGCATAGTCTCAATAGCTCGTTTGTCGCCTTTCTCTTGATCTTGTTTCTGTCGTCCGAGTATCTGTGAGGCATCCCTCTTGATTCCAGTATAGAATAGGAGGAGGTTGTTCTCGAGCTCGGCTGTGCTGTGAGGCGAGATGACCAAAGGACTCACGTTCACCGTGCCGTCCTTCTCAATCTCGTAGGAGTTGATTCCACCAAAAGAAGCGACATACTGATCCTGCTTCCCAATGGGCTCCTTCAGAACATCGATCTCTATGCAGCAAGCCTCCTCGGCCAGAGCCTGGCGAGGAATGTTCTCCCTCTTGAAGAAATGCAAGGCGTTCAGCACACCCACCGCATAGCTGCTAGAACCACCTAAGCCAGAACGCCCCGGGACGTCGGCAATTGAGACTATTTCAAGGAAATCTCTGACGTTGAGCAATCTCAGTGCCTCTCGAACAATAGGTTGGTCTATCTTCTGAATGCTATCCGTGATCTCAGTCTTGGAATAGCTGATCCTGAAACCGCCTTCGAATCTTCTTTTGACAGTCACGTAGTTGTACTTGTCTATGGCCGCGCTAACGAAAAAGCCGCCAAACTGTGAGTAGTAAGAAGCTAGGTCGGTGCCACCCCCGCCCAAAGGAAGTCGTACGGGAGTTCTCGAAACGATCACGGCCACCACATCACTCAATCAAATGCGATGCTTCTTGGCTCCCGGCCTGCTTCGGGTCACTTCGTCGCCACGATCCGGATATGCGCGTCTTCAGCCCTGCCCAGCCTTCTTCTCCAGAGTTCTGGCCTGGTTCTAAATTCCTCTTCTCCGTCCATTATTGTGCTGAACCCGCATTCCCGTAGCTTTCGAGCGAGCGATTCTTTTGTCCATCCGCTCTTGTGCTCGTCCCCTTCCCATCGCTGCCATCCATAAATTGTCGCCAAGACGTGCTCTTTCGAAAAGGGGCAGGGTCTATCTCTTAACACATTGTACAAGTACTCCGACCAGACGAGCAAGTCGGGAACGTCAAAAATGAATCTTCCGTCCCTTGTCAGCATTCGGCGGACATTCTCGAAAGTTCTCTTCACCTGGGGGAAAGTCAGATGCTCCACCACGCCCATTGCAATGACTTCCGTCAAGGAATCTGACTGGAGGCGAATCTCCCATGCATTGCATACGATCTCCACATGGTCAAAGTTGTTGATATCACTATGCAGATAGCCTGGGGTCGGCCTGTTTCCCGATCCTATTTCCAGTTTTGTCGAGTTGGTCATCTCGATCGTGTCTCTGGTCCGGTGAATCTAATCGCTAGTTTCTTTCCAAGCAAGAACATGAGTGCGCTGATTCCCGCTCTCCAAGGGCGCGTAACTTTGGTGTCACCGATGCGTCCATGATAAGGCATGTGATACTCACAGAAGCCGATGTTGGGGTTCACTGCTGCCTCTATCTTGATCTCAAGAGAGAAATTCCACCTATCGTTCATCAATCTCATTTGTTGCAGCACTTGCTTCCCAAAAACCCACATGCCGGATGCTGCGTCTGAGAACTGGCGCTCGAACAAGATGGACATTGCGGCCGAGATCATAGCATTTCCCATGAAATTGCGACAAGACATGCTTTGAGGATCGTCAAGAGGAAAACGGCAAGCAGATGCGAACCTTACTCCTCGCTCGAACATGAAGTCAATCAATTCTTCGACTTTCTCAACGGGATAGGTTGCGTCTCCGTCCGCTGTCGCGACTATGTCTCCTGTAGCCGTCGCGAAGCCCGCCTTGTAGGCTCTACCGTAACCTCTCTTTCGCTCTACAATGACCTTCGCTCCATGTTGCGTGGCGATCTCAACGGTTCTGTCCGTAGAACCTCCGTCTACTACGACGATCTCGTCAATGATGTCGGGCACTCTGGGGATCAGGGTCATCAGTCCCTTCTCTTCATTATAACATGGTATGACAAGTGAGACCCTCAGATTCTTGTACATGCTGTCCGCTTGTTCCTCCTGTACACCCTTGACTCGAACCTAGGCTCGTCAGTTTCCACCTTTATGATCAATGTTTCGCTCGACCACTGCTGCTGATCTTTTCCCCTATCGTACTCATACCGCAGACAATGCGTTGATCAGCCCGGTGGAGCCCTTTCGGGACACTCAAGGATCTCAGAGTGGCCATGGATTTCTTCATGAGCGAAACTACACTGCTGTCTCACAGTAATGAATATCAGGCACATTAAGCGTCGGCTGAAGGGGTATCGTCGTGACATGAGGGTCCTGGTGACAGGCGGGGCCGGATTCATAGGTAGTCATCTTGTGGCAAAGCTATTGGCTAAGGGTGACGAAGTCGTTGTTTGCGATGACCTCAGTGTAGGATCGATTGGCAGAATAGAGAGCTATCTCTCGTATCCTCGTTTCCAATTCATCAAGGGGGATCTGCAGGATTCTCGCACTTTGAAGGCAGTGGGGGCCTACGATATGGTTTTTCATATGGCTTCCAATGCTGACATATCCAAAAGCATGATCCAAACGGATCTCGATCTGAGATTGGGCGTGATGACATTATACAACGTCCTCGAATCAATGAGACTCGGTGGATGTCGCAAGATATTCTTTCCATCAGGTAGTGGCGTCTACGGCGATGTCGGACGCACCCTGACAGCGGAGAACTTCACACCTATGCATCCGATATCAATGTACGGAGCATCCAAACTGGCGTGCGAGGCAATGATCAGCGCATTCTGTCACATGTTCGATATGCAGGCATGGATTGGCAGACTCGCAAATATCGTAGGCTCTCGACAGACACACGGAGTGATCCTGGACTTTGTCAAGAAACTGAGAGCGGATCCAACAAGGCTTGGCATCTTGGGAGACGGAGGACAGTCGAAACCGTATTTGCACGTAAGTGATTGCGTCGATGCAATATTGACTATCATTGACAGGTCCCACGAGAGGCTGAACGTATTCAATATAGCACCGGACGACGCCATCGATGTCCTAAGAATAGCACAAGTAGTGGCCGAGGAGATGGGTGCGACTGATGTGCGTTTGGAATTCACGGGTGGCGATAGGGGTTGGAAGGGGGATGTTCCCATGGTCAGACTCGATGTTACGAGACTCAGAAAGATTGGGTGGCAGAACAAGCTGAGTTCCGAGCAGGCTGTCCGAATGGCTGCAAGAGAGCTCGCTGGCAAACTTTGATAATCTAGTGTCGAGGGTCGAGCAAGAAGAAACGAAGATAGGATGGTCGTCTCCGTCCATATGACTGATCCCCGCAGGGAAGGTTACATTCTGGGTCTGATGAGGAATTCTTCAGTCTACTACAAGGTCAAGATGCCCTTCTATCTCTGGAACACGATGCCGGATTTCCCGAATGGAGCTGTATTTCTGAGGGTCGGGGTCTAAGATTCAGGCCACTGGAGTGTCGGACAAGCAGCTGATTTTGATCCGACCATAAGGCTGAATCCCCAACAGGACGTACCTCATGAATGCCGAAGGATACGGTTGGAGCCGCCACATGCATTCCGAAGCTTCCTGCAGCGTACGAAAGACTTGGGGATCAAACATGCTTCACTCAACAGATAGGGATCTTCCTGGCCTCAAGTTCTTCTTTCTCTGGGAGTCCCTTGCTAACTTAAGTCCAGAGGAATCATTACAGCGTTCGTTCCCTGCGAGGGAAACAGACTTTCGTTCTACCATCTCTTTTTCAGGTTGTTTGGGTTTAATGTGAAGGGACCGGCAGGTGGCCATGTCCAGGCTTTGTCCAGGCCTGTTACAGGTCTGTAACAGGGATGCAGACTCTTTTATGCTAGAAATTCCTGATGTGTAGCCAGGTGGCAGAGGGTAATGGTGGACGTTAAGGACCGAAGAGTTCTAGTTACTGGTGGAGCAGGTTTCATAGGCTCCGAAGTAGTCCGGCAGCTTGGCGAGGGCGGCGCTTCAGTTACAGTTCTTGACAATTTTTCTTCTGGAAGACTGGAGTACATCTCAGGAATCGGCGGGGTAACCAAGGTCGCAGGGGACGTTTGTGACAAGGAAATCTCGTGCAAGAGCCTACAAGATCAAGAGATAGTCATACACTTGGCAGCGCTGCCATTCATTCCCGACTCTTACCTGGCACCAGAGGATTTCTTTCGCGTAAACACTATGGGAAGTGTGAACCTTGTCTGGGCAGCCATAAATTCGAAGTCAATCGAGAAATTCGTTCACATCTCTTCTAGCGAGGTTTATGGCACGGCGATTTCTACGCCGATGAATGAGAACCATCCCACAAATCCCCATTCTACATACGCAGTCAGCAAACTAGCAGCAGAGAGAGCAATCTTCACTATGAGTAAGGAACATGGCTATCCGGTGGTTATTGTGCGGCCCTTCAACTCCTATGGGCCAAACATTACTCAGCCATACATCATCCCTGAGATCGGCGTTCAACTACTCTCAGGAAAGAGTACGGTACAATTAGGAAACGTTGACGCGTCAAGAGATTTCACTTACGTCGAAGATACCGCGAGGGGGATAATATGCGCCTCAATGATAAAGGAAGCTATAGGCGAAGTCATCAATCTCGGGTCGGGAAGCTCTGTCACAATACGCGACTTGGTCACGCTAATGGGAAAGTTAGTCGGACGCGAGATGAACATTGAGTTGGACAAGTCTAGGTTAAGACCCTACGACATCGACAAGCTTGTCTGTGATAACTCAAAGGCGGGGGAGATCTTGGGATGGTCACCTCAAGTCCCTCTTGAGAAAGGTCTAAAGAAGACGTTGGATTTCCTATCTCGCAATTTAATAGAACTGAAGTCACCGTTCCGAGGATGGGCGAGACACTATACGAAGAATTTCCGAAGCGCATCTAACTTCTCTTCATGAGCTCAGAACTCTATTTTGTCGTATCGGGCTGGTTCTCATTCCTTTCTATGCCGAATATCCAGAAATTCTTAGACACCTTTCGCGAATGAGATTCGTAGCTAGCTTTGTCAAGGATGATTCCCTAGCCATGCTTTATTGCACAGGTCTTTCACATCTTCACTGTGCGTGGATGTAGAGCATGACAGAACTGGTTATTCCATCTAAGAATACGCTGACAGAACTAAGCAATTCAATGTATTCGGATCACGAGAAATATGACGATGCTCTTTGGGCCTACCATGATGCGTTCTACCCCATTAGGAAGCTCTACTTGAGGCGGCTTTCCAGCCTGCTACGAATACTGCCTGACAGCAGACGGCTAAGAATAGTTGAGATTGGGAGCGGTTCTGGCATTCTGATGACCTCACTGAAGACCTTGAGTGATTTTGTGATTGGCACGGACCTCCACAGAGAGTTAGGAGTCCTTCGAAGAATCATGAAGCGCCAAGGTGTTGACTTGGATCTAGTCAGGTGTGATGCCAGACATCTTCCATTCGCCAATGAATCCGTAGATATGTTTGTGGGAGCAAGCGTAATGGAACACCTTCCCAAAGAAGACTTGAGAACCGCAGTACATGAAATTCATCAGGCGTTAAGATTTGAAGGCCATTTGGCTCTTGGTTATCCGATTGAGAATTTTCTGGTGCGCTTCTTCTTCAATAGAATAGGTTTCGACTTCCGAAGACATCATCCGTCTAGAGGGGAGGATATTCGAAAGTCCGTAAGAGATATCTTTGGCAAATTGCGGAAGGTCGAACGTTTATGCATACTCCCGCGTCTACTAGCATTCTACGAAGTGATGTTGGCCAATAAGGAATGAAGAATTAGATTTCAATCAGGCGGGCGTTGTGCTCGATGCCCGAAGAAAAAGCAACGCCGCGAGGTAGGAGAACAGAAGTAAATTCAAACATGAAGCAGAAGTCATGATTTGGTAGCACCAATTAACCACAAGTTTCGTCAGGAAAATCCCTGCAAAGCGTCAGTGCGCTGTGACTTGCTTAAGTTAGATCTTGCAGGCTCGTATCCACCTGGAATAGGTTGCCTTGCGTATCTGTTGCGGCAATGACGACCCCAACATCTGATCGCGCATTGATTGACTTTGAAAGTCATAGAAGCGTCTATCCAATATAGTCGTTTGACAATTTAGGTGCGCAGAACGGAGGTCGATTTCGATGAGCAACTGTCCTGACAGTGTGGGATTCTGGAAAGACAAATGCGTCTGTGTAACGGGCGGTGCTGGTTTTCTCGGTTCCCATTTAGTTGAGACCATGAAGAAACGCGGGATATCAAAAATCCACATTGTCCGCAGCAAGGACTACGACCTAAGGGACCTTGCAGCAATACGGAGACTACTCAAAAATGTTGACCCCCAAGTGGTTGTTCACCTCGCGGCCCGCGTTGGCGGAATCGGAGCTAACAGGGCCCACCCTGCTGAGTTCTTCTATGACAATCTGATAATGGGCGTGCAACTACTCCACGAATCTTGGCGGGCTGGAGTTGAGAAATTTGTCGCGGTGGGAACCGTATGCGCCTATCCGAAGTTCACTCCAGTCCCCTTCAGAGAGGAGGACTTGTGGATGGGATACCCCGAAGAAACCAACGCGCCGTATGGCTTGGCTAAGAAGATGTTACTAGTCCAAAGCCAAGCCTACCGTGCTCAATTTGATTTCAATTCAATTTACCTCCTGCCAGCGAATCTGTATGGGCCGGGGGATAACTTCGATCTAGAATCGTCTCATGTGATTCCTGCTTTGATTCGGAAGTGTGTTGAGGCGAAAGAGCGTGGCGATGATCGGATAGTGGTTTGGGGAACTGGGAACCCAAGCAGGGAGTTTCTATACGTAGATGATGCAGCTGAGGGCATCATATTGGCGACGGAATGTTACAACGATAGCGAGCCCGTCAATCTCGGATCTGGACGCGAAATAAGCATCAGGGACTTGGTTCACATGATTGCACACTTGACTGGCTTTGGGGGCAAAATCGTCTTCGACCCGGAAAAACCCGACGGGCAACCGAGGCGAACCCTAGATACGAGCAAGGCAGAGATGTTGTTTGGTTTCCGAGCAAGTACACCACTTGAAGAAGGGCTGCATAGAACAATTGAGGAGTACATAATAACACGAAACGACGCGCCCGAATAGTCAATGCTGATTAAAGATCACGCAGAAGAACCATTTCAGAGAATACCATACTCGACACTTTTCATAGGAAAGTGCTCGAAGATTTCATTTGAAGGCCTTACTTGTCAACCAACTAAATAGGCGTTTCACTACATTCCTCTACTGCGAATACGTCTGCTCGAGCTAAAGAAACGACGCGGAGACACAATTGAAGATGCAAGACCTAAGGAGCGCAACGTGAACGATCTCTGAACGATTTCAACCTCGTTAGATGCCGCAATTCTCCTCGAGATGAAAGAAAGCAAGTAGCTCGAGTTAGGCGATAGCCGACATGAAGGCGAGAAAACGCTTATACCGAAAGAATGGTCCATTTGAAAAACAAGAACTTGCTATTAGCGTACGCTGATGGATCATATTGTTCGAGAACGCGCTCAATCTATTGAAGGGAAAACTCACTGTCGGAGTTGCCGAGTTTGAGAGGAACCGTTTCCTCTACGCTGTAGGCGCCGCGCCTTTCCTCCTTGCTATAGTAACCATTTTCTGGAACTTTCAGCGCATGGGCCTATCTCATTGGGATGAATATTATTTTGTCGAGACGGCTGCAGCGAGCCTGAAAGTCGGCTGGGGATCTTTCTGGGCATATGACCCCCCATTGTTTCCATTTCTCTTGTCAATTATGTTCCGCGTTTTTGGTCTCCAGGACTATGTGGCCGTGGCAACATCAGGACTGATGGCCCTGTTGCTCTGTATTCTGACTTTTTGGTGGACTAAACGGGAGTACGATTTCTCCACGGCCATAGTGAGCACACTGATTCTAGCAAGTATTGCAGTGTTCATCTCTTACGCCAAAATGGCGCTCACAGATATGACATTCACATTCTTCTTTTCGGCCTCCATATTCGCGTATATGGGATCGCTAAGGCGCAGAAGCAATTGGGCTTTCCTAGTCGCCGGTTTGGTACTTACATGCACTTTTGCCACTAAATACAATGGGTTCCAACCGATCATAGTCATTTTGATCTTCGTGCCATTTTCTTGCCTGTCAATCTTTGAGGGGAAGACTGCTTTCAGAAAGAAGGTCAATTCATATCTCCGGCAGGTTGTTGGGTCTTTGCCGGGACTATGGGTGTCGCTTGCGCCAGTTTTGCTGTTCTCGATCGTGTTCCTCGCATTCCTGGGAAGACCTTTTGCACCTAGCCTCCTAGCATTCACGAGTCTGGCCAGAGATTTCATTCCGCGACTCAACGACGGCCTCACATTTCTGGTGCGTGCAGTCTATTCCACCAAGCCCATGGTGAATAGCCTACAACTTCTCGTTAATGTCGAATACTACGGCTATGTGCTCACAGAGTTTGTTGGCCTGCCTGCCCTTGTCCTTGCAGTAATTGGCGGTGTGCGTGGAATTCTGAAGCGACAAACGAACACTTTGCTGCTCATAATGTGGGTCGGCTTCGTCTTCATTTATTTCTCTTCGCTCCCAGGTTACGAGGCTCCTCGGCTCATTCTACCGTTGGTAGTCCCGCTGGCAATCTTGACAGGCCAAGGTACTCTTTGGTGTGCTACTACCATCGTTCGTTTCCTCCAAGGCTTCGACTCTAGTTTACGTCAGAAGCGGCTAGGTGCTTCACTCAAAGCTGGTTTTGTGATTGCAGTAGTGCTTGTCAACCTCTATTCTTCGATCCCAGCAATCACTAATACACATTCGGCTTATAGACAAGCGGCGGAATTCATCATTGCTAACGTACCAAGTGGCGAGTTGGTTTGGTGCAGATCGCAAATCGTGCTATGGGTGTACTTCAACATGTTTGGAAAGAATGTCAATATATCAACTGATGTTTCTCAAATTAGTCAAGCATATGCGGTCGTTCTCGACTTCGTAGCTGCCAAGTCTAGCCCCGATTATCTTCGAATCCAAACGCAAATTTCTCAAATGACACTTGCTGCAAGGATAAGGAACGATGCTGGAACAATCAATATGCTCGACTCGTGGACCCCCCTCAGTGGTTTCCAGCAGTTTGAATCTGACCCTGATCGTTTGAGCATACGGATCTACATTCAATCATCACGATCAGTGAGTAACTCACCATCTCAGTTGTATTCTGCTGCACAAGTGGATAATTTGCCAAATCTTTTTCCAAGCATGATCGCGGCTCGGCGAACCATAAGTCAAATCGCAGCCAGTCATCTGCAAGGTGAAGAAATGATTCCGCAATTCGTGAATGAGAGAGCGTATACCTCGTGAAGACAATATGAAGCGCATCAGATAGACTCAGTCTCGAAGCATTTGTGGACCATAACGTAGCCGTTGACGTCAGCGGAGACCCGATGGTTGATGGATACGAGTTTTCCGAATTTGCCTGGTTTCAAAAACTTCCTGTAGGAGTTGGCACGAACTACAAGCGGATGATGACGGATTGGAGACGGAAACGTAGGTCAAGAGCACATCTTGAGCTCGGCAAAGTCCCCACACGATAGCCTACAAACGGTCAAGTGCAGGTTCACATCAGTCATGCAGTCGACTGACAACTTGGGATTTGGTCACTTGAGAGATCATTCATGGAGCAACAGGCGCTAACAAACGAAAGATTTGATAGCCTCAACATCTCTTCCGTCGGCGAGCCGAGGCATTCACTTACCCATGAAGACCACAAGGGTATTGCTGCTTACTACGATGAACGAAGTAGACGGCCTTCAGGCGATCTGGGATAGAATCCCATTTGAATTATTCATGAGGATACTCGTAATCGATGGTCATTCAACGGACGGGACTCGCGAATTTCTTGCAAGCAAGCATTGTGAAACTCTAACACAAACGAAACCCGGAAGAGGCAATGCGATACGTGAAGCGATGGAGAGAGTAACAGAGGATGTGATCGTCTTGATGGCCTCGGATGGAAATGACGACCCGTCTTGTATCTCCCAACTACTGCGTAAGATCGATGAAGGCTACGACATTGTGTCAGGTTCGCGCTTCGCCACGGGAGGAAAGACGGACGACAGCGACGACCCATTCGGCATAAGACGATTTGGAAACAGATTCTTTACCTCCCTTGTGAACACATTTTGGAGGGCCAACTACACTGACTCGACTTGCGGCATGAGAGCGTTTACTAGAAAGGCATGGGTTGAATTACAGATTGGTGCGACCAAAAATGAAACAGAGTTCTTGATGAGCATTCGGGCTGCCAAGCGCGGCCTCAGAGTCTGCCAGATTCCTATGGTCGAAGGCACCCGTGTAGGTGGAGAAGTAAAGGCGCGAAGTCTGTCAACAGGCTGGTGCTTCTTCATGCTCATTCTTCGAGAGTTCTTCAGAGACACTTGGTAATTCATTCTCGTCAATCCTATTATGTCCAGCATGACGCTCTGCCTCATACCACTCGATAGTTCCTCCTGAGGCAATCTATGACTTCTGTATCTGAGCATCTTCTTTGCTGTCCGATAAGCTGACGGCACCCTATTCGGAAAACGAATACTCGATATAGGTTGCTTGGAGAGGGTGTACTCCGTTTGCCTTGCAGGACAGGGAGCCAAGGAGGTTGTCGAGATGGAGGCGCGGGAAATAGAATACCAGCGGTGCCTTTTTGTTAAGGAATCTCTAAACCTGAGCAATGTGACGTGTTACAAACCCGACGTAAGAGATGTCAACATGGATTGGCTCTGTGATTTCGATATAATCTTCGTGGGCGGGATTCTGTACCATTTCGACGACCCCTTCACGTTGCTCAAGAAGATCTCCGAGATGACGGCATATTAGTTTCAAGGGTTCTTTCTAGAGGTTCTATGCGGTCTGTTTGCGTCGTATTGTGCCATTGCCCTGTTCAGATGTGAATTTCCTGAGGCCATTTCTCGCGGCGGGATAAAAACACCATGAAATCATGACAAGCGATGTTGTTACGGTCACAACCATTCCAACAAGGAAGCTCTCTGGGAGGTAGCGGAACGTTATGATGTGGTGTCCCGGGGGGACAATCACCGATCGCAGGAGTGCGTCTGCTCGGTAGATGGGTGTATTCTGTGCGTCAATTTGTGATGTCCAACCTGGATAGTAAGTATCAGACAATACGAGAACTGCTGGGTGATCGTTATCTACTTCGATGGTCACAAGGTTCGGTTCGTATGAGGTAATACTCGCAACACATCTTTCGAAGTCCTGGCTTGCGGCGTGGCTACCTGAAGGGTCTTCAACAATCACCGAAGTCCGAGGGTCAAACCCAGATGAGCTAATTGCCTGCTGCGCCTGCAGATAGTTTAGCACAAATTGAACGCGTGACAGGCAGAATGTCCTCGGAAGCGCTCCGGGATTTTCGTAAATTGATGCTTCCCCGTTGTAGGCTAATGGAAACGAAAGGAGTCTAGTCAAATTGCTTCGTGCAACAATATATTTGACGCCTAGTAAGTCAAAGAATGGAAGATTCTTGCGAAACTCGTCGACGGATGCGTTTCCAATTCCTGTGGGCCATGGTCGTAGCCATTGGGAGTCCAGATTTGTGTTATGCTTCGCCGTATCGAGATGTGTTCTAGCAAAGTAGTCAAAGATATCCACGTTAAAGGCACTCACTATTCCGACAGTCTGCAATCCGTACACCCCCGGGAATGTGCTCATCACAGTATATTCAATCGAATACATTCGATAGTAGCCGATGTGGGCTTTCAGAAATGGGACGTATGGTGGCTCACGAAAATCATCATATCTGTCGGGCAGTCCAGCAACTGATGCATGACTGATCAGAATCAGCCCTAGCAGTGACACGATTAGCAGGAGACTGATTGCAAGCTTCTTTGCCCTCAAACTCGAAGGTCGAGGGAATAGGTACAGATGTGGAATGGATATTGGCCTCCATTCGTAGCGCTCAGCCGCCACAAGCGCTACAAGGACGATTGCCGAGGCGGATATCCAAACACACTGTAGGACCTCCCATGAGTACGGTAATCCGCGAGGTAGGTAGTTTGACATCTCAAGAACAACCAAGCACACGATACCAAATCCAGTCACCTTGCGGCCTAGCGTAATCACGAAGGCTGTTGCGGTGATGAGCAGAATGCTCTCCAGAAATACAGGAGCTGCAAGAAGCGTTGGGGATACTTCCATGTTGACCAGAGGCGATGTGAACAATCGAACATAGCTGGGAAGTGTGGATGACAGAAATGGGGCAAGCGTCACAAAAGCCGCAGCCTCCATCAAGACCGCGACGACGAGGGAGATGCCTAGCGTTCTCTTGCGAACCCCTCTCAGCACAATCTCCAAGCCAAAGGCTGCAGCTGCAGATAGACACAGAGCCCAAAAGAAGCCGAGGTACTCATAGAAGATTATGTAGCCCAAGACTGGCAATTCTCCGATCCAGTTGACAAGCGGATTTCCAAACGTTTTCAACAAGGCCAGGAGTCCCAGACACAAAAACAAAATCGCCGGGAGACTGGCTCTATCTCTAGTGTGTAGCCACTTGACGCCTGATGTTATCGCAAGGAACAAGCACACAGCGCTAACATAACTGGGGAAATTAAGCGCCCTATTGCTCCAAAAGCTCGTTCCTCCAAGTATGTATGGAAGGAAGAGAGCCCCGACCAGATTAGATGGGAGGGATGAGACGCCGATAGTCGGGGGATTTCCTAACGCCGACATCATGAGATATTCGAATACAAGAAACAAGTAGAACGCTGCTAAACCAAAGCCGCCGAAGATGCCCAAGAGAAAGTGTACTATTGTCTCTGTGAATTTTCTTTGAGATATTGATCGCAGAATGTAGTATGAAAGTGCCAAGATGAACTGGAGAATTATAACCTCTATGAAGCCACCAAGCAAAGTTAAGAGAAGCGAAATCGACAAAATCATCCAATCGACCCTGCGGCGCCCTCGTACGACGAGTTCAACACCATACATCATGAGTGGAGCATACATCTGCACGTCGATCCAACTCATCCCGTTATACCAAGTGAATGCCCCAGAAAACATGTAGAACAGAGCCCCCGCAAACGCTGAAGTTCTTCTCAAATTGAGACTTCTCAGAAAGACTATCATGAAGACGCCTGCTAGCCATATTTTGAACAGAATTGCAAGATCGTACGCGTTGCCGAGGAGACCAAACAGTATCGTTGGTGCAAAGACAGGGACATTCGTATCGCCTGCTAGCGGCGTTCCTGCACCCATGTACGGATTCCAGAGTGGAAGCTGGTGCGCAAGCATGAACTCAGCAACCAGTCTGTTGATCGGTAGGTTCTGGACGCCTGCCGCCCAATAGTCCAGCATGGGAGACTGGGCGATTCGTCTACCTTCATACGACCAAGAACCCAACCCCAGTATACCGGGGGAGAATGTTGCTGGCGAAAGTGTGTGGCCGAGGAATACGACTTCACCATAGACAAATGCAACGACAATGGCAAGTAGGATTGATAAAGCGATTATGTCGTTCTTGCGCAAGAATCGGATTAGTTTGGGCGCCTGCACAATCTTCATCTTTTGTACAAATCAGATGCCAAAGACATTTGAATGTTGCGAGGAAGGCCAGGGGCTTCACTAAGCGGCTCCGTGAACTCGATGTATTATCTAGCTCCATGCATGTCATCAGACCGGGAAAGGGCATCGCTTCGAGAGAATGGGGTCACGCAGGGGTGGCAGCAGCTTCATCTGATACCAATGGCATATTACTGTGAAATATCGGTGCTTCAAATGTTTCCGCCCGGTCATTTCTATTCGCCTGTACCGTCCATACCGGAAGTCAAGGGCAGGGAGCGGGAGATTTTTGATGTATGGAAAAAGGAGATTCCAGGAGTCAACCTTAATGTAGAAGGACAACTTTCCCTGCTTCACAAGCTAAGTCAATACTACCCGGAACTGCCGTTCGAAGCGCATAAGCAACAGAATCTAAGGTACTACTTCGAGAATCCCAACTTTTCCTATGCCGATTCGATTGTATTGTACTGTATGATCCGACACACACGGCCGAAGCGAGTCATAGAGGTCGGTTCAGGTTTTTCATCTTGTGTCGTCCTGGATACGAAGGAACTCTTTCTTGGCAATACCACAACCTGTGCATTTATTGAGCCTCATCCTGAGTTGTTCATGTCCTTAACGAAGCCTAGCGACACAACATGGCTTATCCAGAAGCAAGTGCAGGACGTCGGGGTAGACAAATTTTCCGAGCTATCTTCGGGAGATATCCTTTTCATCGATTCAAGTCACGTCTCTAAGGTAGGCAGTGACGTGAACTACATCTTTTTCGAGATATTGCCGAGAATTGAGCGTGGTGTCTATATTCACTTTCACGATATCTTTTACCCGTTTGAATACCCAAGAGAATGGGTTTATGAGGGGAGAGCTTGGAATGAGGCGTATGTCCTGAGAGCTTTTCTACAGTACAACAACATGTTTGAGATAGTGCTGTTCAACAGTTATCTGGCGATATTTCATCGGAATGAATTGTTCACAAAAATGCCACTGTGCGAGAAGAATCCCGGGGGGAGCATTTGGATTCGTAAGATCTAGCGTGACAAAGGAAGGGCGCAGCAAGTGTGACTTGTAACTTGTGACTTGGCTAGGTTGTAGACGTAAGTTTCCGCCCCGCCGCGCCAAAGCATAACTCGTTCCCAAAAAATGAACAGGTACTCTAAGTAGTTTCTGGGCGCACACCTAGCGTAGTGCTTGGATTCCGAGCTAAGCAATGAAGGCCAAATACGCTCGACATTGAGCCTGCATAAAGGAGTTCACAGTTTGGTCCTATCTAGAACACAAGACATGCCTCAGTCTTAGTGCGCTGTCCTGAGGTGGCCTACCATCTTCCTTGAACGGGTTGGCTTTGAGCGCAAACTTGACCAGTCTCAGACTTTCGGCGCTATCTCCTTGTTCCAAGAACTAGATCGCTTCAATTCTAATTCGTTCCGATGTTTCGGGCGGACTTTGCAGCCATCTGATGAGATTTAAGATCTCGAAATATAGTTCCGGATTAGTCTTCCTCAATCGTTCGTTGCGGCTTTCCTTCGACAGATCTGCGTGGTATTCGCCCGTAACAAATGGTAAATGCGCAAACTCCGCGACGGAACCGAGACGTAACAGGAATTCCCAGTCCTCCAAAATAGGGAAATCGACGAATTAGCCAATACGTTGAAGCAAGCTTGATCTGTGGACGACTGATATGAGAGGTATTATGGTCGAAGAACCTGACCCAATCAAACTCCGCTTGATGCTCGATATACTCGTCTACGATTTCTCTTGTCCCATGCGCCTTCTTCTTGAAGCTCTTTTTCACCGCTTCCGAGTAGACAACCCAATCATGGAATTTCTTTCAAGAAACCCAATGGAATAGTCGAGATGTTCTGGGTACGATAGGTCGTCATCGTCGAGGTAGGACACGTACTTCCCAGGCGCCTCGACCAAGCGTCCTTCCTGATTATATGCTGAGTTGCCTCCGGTCCTGTTCAAGCTAGAATTTGGACCCGCCATGGCGCGGGTGGCCAAGCATTTTTCGAAGTGCAGCTCTGTGACCCCAACGTCTTGAGTACAGGTAGTAGTACGAGAGTCCCTTCAATGGCGTTGCAAGAATTCCTCTTTTAAACCACTGATCCAAGATCGCTCCTTCTGGCAGCGCAGGCGGTTCCGTCGTGTTCGTACCCGAAATGATTCCCATTGATCTCAGCATGCATGCAATAGCCGTATCCTTTACGTTCAGTTGCGAGTAGCAAATCGACATCAACCGATACAGACTGAGCGCATCCTTTTCAGTCTCGCGAGTTATCAAAGCCATCTCGAGCGCTCGCAGTGCTTTCACGTATTCTTCTCTCTTGATCAGTTCTGACGCATAGCATTTCCATATGTCTGATCTATCGGGCCTAGCACGGAGAAAGCGTTCTAATCGAGGAGATAGACGCCGGTCGCTATCGCGGTCTTTGAGAGCCGCAGCGCAAAACAGCTTCAGTGCCCAATAGTTGAGTGGGTTAGCTTGAAGCGAGCGGTCGGCCATTTTCAGGGCTTGAGCGCTATCTCCGTCATCCCAGAAGCACCATCCAGCAATTCTCGATGCCTCCGAAGTTACACACGCTCTCTGGGTTGAGGTTATCTGATTCAGGATTTCATAGTAGAGCTTAGGATCCATTTGGCGTAATTGCTCATTACGGCTTTGTTTCCTCAGGTCAACGTAGTATTCTCCGGTAGCTGCGGACAGGTGTGCGAACTCAGTCACCGAGCTGAGTCGAAGCCAGAAATCATAGTCCTCCAAGACTGGCAGGTCACTGAAGGCGGGGACTTGCTGCAACAGACTCCGCCTATGTACGACCGAGACGTTTGGAATCCAGTTTGTGACGAGCAATCTAAGACGATCGAATTCCATCTGATGATCTATACGTTCCTTCACGCATGTTTTGGTTCCGTTAGTGTTGCGCCTATATTCCTTTCTCACAGCCTTCGTGTAGACCAGTCCGATTTGTCGATTCCGTTCTAGAAACTCAACGCAGAGTTGCAAATGGTCTGGATACCACGCGTCATCATCATCTAGGTATGCGATATATTCTCCAGTCGCATTCTGTAGTGCCAAGTTGAGCGCCCCAGGTCGCCCAAGGTGCTTGCTGTCTACGTACTTGAGCCTTTGATCATGCTGGTCTTCAATAACATGGCCCACATCTTGACCACCGTCATTAACGACAATTGCTTCCCAGTTAGGATATGTCTGAGTTCGAATACTTCGAACGGCTGTCTCAAGCTCCTGTGGCCTGTTGAATGTTGTGGTTATGACGGAGACTTTTGGGAACTGAGTTAGCTTTTTTGCTCTGTGGCAGACAACCTCTTGCAGGAACTTCGCTCTATTGATTTGCATCAGCATGTCGACGTTTAGGCTAAAGGCCTTGAAGGTCGACGACCCAAAGTGGTAGACAAAAACCGAAGGAATGATGGCGAGTTTGTGCCCCTTCTGTAGGATTCTGCGACAAAGGTGATCGTCCTCGAAGAACGTGAGCTGTTCGCTGAAGCCACCTACCTCATGGAACACTTCTTTCTTGATCGCGAGACAGAAGCCTGCAAGTCTGTGGAAGTTCCAGATCCTTCCCGCCATCAGCCGCCTCTTTGCGGCTGCGTATGATTCGACATCCTCCGGTATCTTGCGAATTCTGCCTATCGAATACGAGTCAAGCTGAAGTTCGCCAGTGGCATTGCTTGTTGGACCGGTCGCTGCAAGCTCAGGATCCCTAGTGAGAGGCTGGACAAGGTCCTCGAGCCAAGACGGTGTGACTATGACGTCATTGTTCAGGAAAACGATGGTGGATCCGCTGGCCAATTGGGCAGCGCGATTGTTGCCCGCCGCGAAACCGATATTGTGATCGCTCGTTACGATCTTGACGTTCGTCCTTTCACGCTGCAATTCCTCAAGGTAGTCCACAGTGCCATCCGTCGAAGCTTGGTCTAGCACTATCAGTTCGAACGGCTCGTCGGTGTTCCTGAAGATTGAGTCGATGCACATTCTAGTATATCTGATCCCATTTCGTGTTAGCGTCACTAGAGACGTCCTCGTCACTCCAATCATGCCCGCCGGATGGTGCAGAGCTTGGGTCTACCTTCTCTCCACGTGTTCAATGCTATGATCGCAGTAGTTCCCTCCTAGTCTCAATCATATTAGGTTCACCATCAGGGCGACCGTCGACCCACACAAGACAATGAAGCACGTCTTTCTTGTTCCTTTGGTCGCCCGTTCTGATAGTGTTCATCAGCAGGAGACAAGGCGAAGTCCGTGAGGTCAGAGGAATTCCGGCCCATAGGGTGCTGCAACCCTAGACACCATAAGTGCGAGGATCAAGACTCCAAATTCGCCGCGCTTCATCGATCGTTTACTCGAAGTTTCCTAGGCCTTTCTGCTAGTGTGCGTAGGTTTGTAACTACTCTTTTCCGCAGTACGCCTCTAGATGTACCATCAGGCAGTAGTTGATCGATGTGGGAGCCGTAGAATCTCATGACCTTGTAGCCGAGGCTGTGCCGGATCTCCAAGAGTTCTCTCTTCGCCTCACCAAGTTGTCTGACTAGGCTCGAGCGGTCAGTTTCCAGGGTTTGGATTGTCGATTCACGCTGAGTCAGGCTCGTCCTAGCGAGGTTCAACTCATTGGTCAGAGTGGTCTTCTCGGCTTGCAGGGTTTGGATTGTCGATTCACGCTGGGTGAATTTCGTTCTAGTGATGTTCAACTCATCGGCTAACCTGATCCACTCATTGTCTTTGTACCATTGGGCATGACTCATCAGCACTGTGCTCGCCCAATCACGTCCAGTGGCGAGCCAATCCCTAGCCCATTGAAGGAGGCGAAGATACTCCCCCCTCATGCCTTCCGGGAAGGCTGATTGAAGGTCAGGTCGACTTGTGTAGACTTCAATCAGCCTATCCATGGGCTCAACGAATCGTTGAGTAAACACTCTTGGGATATCTGAAATCTTGTGTTTCTCCGCCACGACTCGGTAGGCATGAAAGACGGTCCATCCACCTAATGATCCCTCGTCGGATATGCGGGGGTAATTCCCAGCGGTCTTTCTATAGAGTACCTCTGGCACCCAGACACCTTCGTATCCCTTGTCAAGCATTGTCAACCACAAATCCCAATCCTGAAATCTCTCTATTCTTGGATCGAAGCCGGGGAATCTTGATCGCCTTATCAGCGAGATCGTGTCTATGTAGTTCTGTCTCTTCAGTTCCTCTGCGTCAAACGGCTTCATTCCGAGAACTGCCCCGTCCACTTCGAAACCGCAGTAGGCATACGCCTTCTGGGGATTCTGCTTCAATGCCTGAACCATCTTTTCCAGAAAGCGGGGCTCAAGCTCGGCGTCGTCGTCACAGAAAAGCAGAAGTTCTCCCTCAGAATGCCTGAAACCGTTGTTTCTCGCCGCGTTGGCGCCCTTGTGCGGTTGACGAACAAGCTTCCTGATGGAATAGTCTTCGAGTCCCCGGGAGATGTCTGATTCAGATCCATCATCCACTACGATGACTTCGATCTTCTCGTAGGACTGACGAAATATGCTATTCAAGGTCCTCTTCAAAGAGTCCGGCCTGTCGCGCGTTGGAATTATCACGCTGACGATCCCGGCCTTCGCCAAATCAGTCTACCGTCGAGTTCTCTTTTGGTATGTTGCAGTCAGATCCAACCTCAAAAGCTTTCTTGGCACTATTGTCCGTCTCTCTTGGGAGCCAGCGCACGCGTCAAGTGAAACAATGCTCAGTACGTGAAAGGCCATGTTCCTACTACGTAGCACACAAGGCATATCGACACCACGGCATGGGTATACGAGAAGAAATGAACATCGCAAAGTGCAGGTGGCAGCTCCGCTGTAGGTTTGAAACCGTAGATGTGAGGGCGATCGCCTGAGAGTAGAATAATGATGGATGTTGTTACTCGAATGGTCACATTGGGAAAACGTGTTGACAGTCTCGTCATTGGGGCCGATGCGCCGGGGTCAAAACCAAGTGCGTGATAGGTTGATCCGCATGACGAGTTTCTGTTTGAACGGTGACCGGAAGCTGCCTTTTTGTACTATTACGCGACAACACGACTGAGATGGTGAGACAGTTGATAGAGAAGGTCGTCATCCCAGCGGCAGGACTGGGAACTCGCCTGCTTCCTGCCGCAAAGGAACAGCCGAAAGAGATGCTCGCAGTCTTCTCGCGGGCCCCAGGTGGTGAAGTATGCCTCAAGCCAGTACTGCAACTGATCTTCGAACAACTCTACGATCTAGGGTTACGCGAGTTCTGCATAGTCATTGGGAGGGGGAAGAGGGCGATCGAGGATCACTTCATGCAAGACTACTCGTACGCATCCTGCGTGCGTAAGACCGGACATCTACCAGCAGCCGAAGACTTGGAGGCATTTTACCGGCGGCTTGACGACTCCGTCATCTCGTGGGTCACGCAGCCGGAGCCGAAAGGTTTCGGTGATGCCGTGCTACGGGCACGGAGGGCCGTCGGGGACAGTGACTTCGTGGTTCATGCGGGAGACGCCTACATGATCTCAAGAGAGAATGCGTACTTTAGGCGCCTCACGACAATATTTGACCAGACGCGGTCAGATGCGGTGTTGTTGATCCATGAGTTGGCGGATCCCCGCCAGAAAGGCGTCGCCGAGGTTCGACCGGTAGGAGGGAATTCCTATGAGGTGTTGTCTGTTGTGGAGAAACCGGAGAAACCCAAGACAAGGTTTGGCATCGAGCCTGTCTACGTCTTCCAACAGCGCTTCTTCCAAGCGCTCGAAAAGACCAAGCCTGGCAAGAGAGGCGAAGTCGAGGTCACGGACGCCATACAACTGATGATCAAAGATGGCCACAATGTGCACGCGACTAGGCTTCTTGAGGATGAAGCGAGGCTCGATGTCGGGGATGCCGAATCGTACTGGGAGGCACTCTCCGTGTCACACAGACTCACGAAGAGTTAGCCCCACGCGCTTGCCCAAACCAATACCTCTGTAGGTAATCCTAGGGTCGAGTTTCGAAGGGTCTAGCACTCGGCGACCATCAATCACGATTGGTTGAGCCATAACGTCTAGGAAGAGATCAGGCGGGATCGTCCTGAAATTATCCCATTCCGTTACTATGAAACAGCAATCTGCGCCTTCTAGGCAGTCTCGAATGGTCTCCGCGTACTTTACCCTTTTTCCGAAGAACCGAGCGGCATCCGGCATCGCGACAGGGTCATGAACGCTCACATGCATGCCGGCGTCGAGAAGCGCTCGCACGACCTTCACGGATGATGCCTCCCGCATGTCACTCGTTCCAGGCTTGAAGGCCAAGCCAAACACAGCGGCGCTTTTTCCCTTCAGGCTGCCGATCAGTTCACGTGCCCACCGAATGACTCTCAAGGGTTGAAGCTCGTTCGATGCCAAGGCCGCCTCTGGAATTCGAAGGCGAACCCCATTCTCCTTTGCTCCCTCGACGAGCGCTCTGAGGTCTTTGGGGAGACATGAACCACCGAAACCCAGGCCGGCATCTAGGAACGCCCTTCCTATTCGAGGATCGTAGCCCATCCCGTCAGCAACTCTGCGAACATCTATGTCCTCGAAGCGCTCGCAGAGGTTTGCGATCTCATTTACGAAAGCGATCTTGGTGGCCAGGAACGCGTTGCTGGCGTACTTGATCATCTCCGCACTTGTAGGGCTCACATGAAGCACGGGCGGCAGGTTAGCGCCGAAGAATTCTTGAAGAAATACTTCGAGCACATTGCCTGAGCGCTCGTCAAACTCTCCCAGAACAACCCTGTCGGGATGAAGCATATCATGGATTGCGGAGCCCTCACGGAGAAACTCAGGGTAGGCCACGAGCCCAAAGTCTCTACCTGCGCGCTTGCCAGAAAACTTCTCTACCAGTTCCCGCAGAGGACCGCATGTGGTTCCTGGGAAGGTTGTGCTACGAATCGCCAGCACCCGGTAGCCCGAAGATCTCTTCATCCATTTTGCTATGTCGCGACAGGCCGCCAGCACCGCTGAGAGATCGACGGACCCATCCCTGCGGCTTGGAGTTCCTACTGTCACGAATGAGAAATCCGGCAAGGGACCAGCAGGGACGGGGTCGGTGACAACTTCCAAGCGTCCGTCATGGATCAACTCTGTGAGTAGTTGATCGAGGTTAGGCTCGAAGAATGTAGCCTTGCCCGATGTTATGGCCTTGCGTTTGGTTTCTTCCTTTTCGTAGATGGATACGAAGTTTCCCTTCTGCGCGTAGAGGACTGCACTGACGAGCCCGACATACCCAGCCCCCACAACGTAGATGTGCTTTTGCAAGGCCAAGTTCCCGAGATCAAGTCAGCCCCGAAGATAAGTAACTTGCCGATTTGGTACACCCGGGGCCCTAATAGACCATAGGAGCCTCGCTCGCTCGGAAGCTCCGACAGCAACCTGGAATTACACCTGCACCGAACTCTTACAGCGTCTTACCGAAATCGCCGCCAACCACCGACCTCCTTTCGCCAAGCCGGATCCAGCTTCTTCGATGCTTGACCAGGCTTCAGCGCCAGGATCAAGATCTGCTATTCGTTTGCCTCCTTGCCAGTTTATGTAGTCAAGCCCGTTTCTCTGCTACGAGCTAGACCGATGACAGAGACTGTCAGCTTTGGGGCATCATCCCCGAAAGCTCAGCTCGGTCACTTGCGGTTCAGTCCTTGTCACGCTTCAAGCCAGTCCACATTGGTTGAAGCGTCCGCCAGAGGAAGGGACTGCAGCACCTAGTGACTGAGAATTCGTTAATCGACGTGGTTGTGCTAGTTCTTCGAATTCAGCGTAGGTGAATCACTCTTGTCTTACCGCACGAACAGAATACACTGCCTTCTGGCCCCGAACATCTGCGAAGACCAGCTCGATCAGGCCGTTGCGATGGTCTAGACTTGGGGAGCGCAATACTAATGCGGGTGGTTTTCGCTTGACTTGCCTGTCTTGGGAGTGTCGTCGGCCTTGCGTATCGTGACCCGTCACGGAAGTGAAGATATGAGCTACGAAGAGCGTGTCCGAAGCCTACTCAGGACGGACGAAAGTATCCTTCATCAACAGACTCTCTTGTACGTTGGAGCACGTGAGCGTACACAGCTTCTCGAGTTGTTCGTTGATGCTAAGTTTCGCATCACCGTTCTGGAAGCCTGGGCTCCTAACTGCGCTCTTTTGCGGAAGCGGCAAGACATACATGAGATAATTCAGGCTGACATAAGTGAATTAGTAACCAAGACTGATCGTGCATGGGATGTTGTTCTCTGGTGGCATGGACCGGAACATGTAGAGTCCCAACTTCTCAGGAGAACCCTCCAAGACATAAAGAAGATTGCGCGCTACATGGTGGTGCTTGGGTGTCCTTGGGGTATCTATCCGCAGGATTCTTTGTACAGTAATCCGTATGAAGTACACGTATCACACCTGTATCCTGAGTTCTTCAAAGAACTTGGATATAGCACGGAGACATTGGGCAGGAAGGATACACCCGGCAGTAACATCACGGCGTGGTGGAAACGAGCCGCCACCTGCTGCTGTCACGGAAACCGCGCCGCGAATTGTCGAGGACTGGTCGAAATGGAGACCAAACCGTCAAGGTGATTTGAGTCTGGACCACGCAACTCTTTCCCGGGTCATTTCCAGACTACGTTGTCGGGGACACGTCAGAATAGATGGCTCAGCATGTGGCGAATACAACAACCATTATTTCCTCTGAGACTGTTACGACAACCACACGTACGAGCAAGGGGAGCCAGATGCCGTCGGCTAGCAGCATCAGTCACTACCTTGATGTTGTGGTGGTGCTTGCTCAGAAGGAGTTCAAAGTCAGGTACAGGAATTCGGTTCTTGGTTTCCACTGGTCGCTCTTGAACCCTCTAGCCTTCATGATTATTCTCACCCTAGTCTTCTCATTCCTGTTGAGGGTGAGTATTCCGAATTTCGCTGCATGGGTACTAATCGGCCTTCTGATCTGGAGGTTCTTTCCAATAGCTACCAATATCGTTACTCTTCCGGAACCTACGCGGTTCCGCGTTTAATGCTGCAGAGACTCCTGAAAGCATGATGCGGCTCTCCTTCAGATGCTGTGTGTGTGGCTACGAGGGAAATCGGGACCGTGTGGCAAGTTTGAACATCGCCGGGAGGGCGGCTGCTGCTTTTCGTAGCGGATGAATCCTTAATAGGTGCACAACATCAGTCCGATCCAGACCGAAGCATGAAGATTGTCGAGGAGCTGCAGGACATCGACAAGAGACTGATCGAATGGCTTACGAAAGAGAATCTCTCGCCGGAGGAGAGAGATGCACTGATAGAGGCGAGAGCAGATCTTGTCCGAGCCTCTTCGAGGATGCTAACCGCGAAGATTCTTGATCCGGACGAATACAAGAAGCTCTCAGAGAGCACCATGAAAGAGATCGCCAAGACTCTGAAGAAGTAAGCCGGGACCCAACGTCCGTTCAGTAACAGTTATACCTCAACGAGATTTGCGGCTTGCTGGAGTGCATGACATTGGGGCGAAGCGGTGCAAAGCAACAGGCCAACCCAAAGTCACCCAATACGTTTGCAATGAACCAGACGTCGCTCGCCATAGAGAGTTAGTCAATCTGAGATGACGAACAAGATTGAGTAACACCTCTCGCCACTATTTAGACGTTATAGTTGTTCTAGCATAGAAAGACTTCAAGATTCGATACCGGAATTCGTTTCTTGGTTTCCTCTGGTCGCTCTTGAATCCCTTGTCCTATATGGTGATTCTGACTTTGGTCTTCTCGTTCCTGCTGCGGGTCAGTATCCCAAACTTTGCTCCATGGGTGCTGATCGGGCTTCTCGTTTGGAGATTCTTCTCTGTTGGCACAGCCCAAGGACTGGGCAGCATAGTAACGAATCCATCTCTTTTGACTCTCTCCACGACCGAAGTCGGGAGATTGATGCTTCCACTCTGCTCCTCTTCGCTTGGGTGGTCATTCCGTTGTTGCGGTTCCACCCGCATCCATCCCAGCGTAGAAGCATAGGTCAAACCATTGGCCTGACAGCGTACCCGCCGTAGCGAGCAGCCATATTCACGATGCCTCCTCACTCGAGCCTGCCCCGCCTATTTTCGGTTGAGAGCCTTATTCGAGGCTTCGGACATCTCAACCACATCTGAGCCTACTAGCCCTTCCGGGATTGTCTCATTCGGCCCTAGCAGATCCGGTGTGTGCC
>Ga0315280_10002827_pt1 | contig 27549 bp, 24 predicted proteins | sample YL17G06_40_MG_FD_203697 | JGI IMG/M metagenome (GOLD analysis project Ga0315280, IMG submission 203697) | Sediment microbial communities from Yellowstone Lake, YNP, Wyoming, USA - YL17G06_40 | ecosystem: Environmental > Aquatic > Freshwater > Lake > Sediment | place: USA: Wyoming | collected... | reverse complement strand
CCGGCACCGGCGTCGGCAAAAGCTTTGCATACCTTGTCCCAGCGATAGAACAAGCCCGACAGCGAGCTGACCCGCCAGATGAACAGCGGGCAAGCAGGATGCTGATCAGCACTTTTACCATCACGCTGCAAGAACAGCTAATCAACAAGGATATTCCCTTCCTGGCGAGTTGTCTGCCGGATAAGTTTACAGCGGCATTGGCAAAAGGAAGGGGTAACTACCTTTGCAGGCGTCGGCTGGACTTTGCACTGCGCCGGCAAATGCGACTTTTCGATGAGTTCGGCTCACAGCTTCAAGTCCTGCGCGACTGGGCCGGCCAAATAGAGGATGGGTCTCTCAGCGACGTTCCATTTTCGCCGAAGAATCTGCTCTGGGATGCGGTCAAGAGCGAGCACGGAAACTGCCGGGGCAGGAAGTGCCCGCATTTTCACGACTGCTTCTACTGGCGGGCGAGGCGCAAGCTGGAAAACGCCGACATAATCGTGGCTAACCATGCGCTACTATTTAGCGACCTGGCGCTCAAGGAAGAGGGGGCATCCGTCTTGCCGGATTATCGCTACGTGATAATTGATGAGGCGCATAATATCGAGCACGTCGCGGAGGAGCACTTCGGCATAAGTATCAGCGACCGGCGGGTCAAATTTCTGCTGGACGGCCTTTACAATCCACGCACGCGAAAGGGGCTTCTGGCGTACACCGGCGCAGATAAAGCCGTCGATTTGGTCGGGCGGATAGCCAGCCAGTCGAGGCTTTTCTTTCAGAGCGTTCGTGATTGGTTTGAGCGGACAAGAGATGAGACCAACGGCAGGTGCTACAAGAATTTTGTCGATGACAGAATCTCCGGGCTTCTGTTGGATTTGCGGTCGCAGTTAGCCAAACTTGGCAAGCAGACAAAAGATGTTGATGAGAGGTTTGAGATTACGCGGGCGACCGACCGCTGTGAAGCACTGGCGGAAGACCTGCAATGCTTTCTGCTGCAGAGCAAGCCCGATTACATCTATTGGGTCGAGACCCCTAGTGCTGAGAATCCACAAGCCGGAATTTTTCTTAAAAGTGCCGCGCTAAATGTTGGCCCTGACGTAAGAAGGTGCCTATTCGATAAATACGAAGCCGTCATCCTAACAAGCGCCACTTTGAGTAGCGCACCGTATTCGTCGTGCGTTATGCGTGATGCGTCCCCTCGACTTGGCTCGGGGCAGGCGTGCGGGCAAATTGAACAGGACAACACACGTAATACGCAGTACGCAATACGCAACACAAGAGGGGATTTTGATTTTTTTGCCGGTCGCATCGGCTTGGCTGATTTTGACGCGCTGCGGCTCGGCTCGCCTTTTGACTACGATAAGCAGGTGACCGTCCATGTCGAGAAGGACCTGCCGGAGCCAAACGAGCCGGCTTTTATTGACGCCGCCGTCCTAACGCTAAAAAAATACATAAGCCAGACCGCCGGCGGCGCCTTTGTACTTTTTACCAGCTACGAGATGCTCCGGGAGTTCGCTGAAAAACTGTCGACCTGGCTGGCAGAAAATGATTTTGCCCTGCACCAGCAGGGTGCGGGTCTGGATAGGACTGCGCTACTTGCCAGTTTCAAAGCCGGCAGCAGGTCCTGCTTGTTTGGAACCGACAGTTTCTGGCAAGGGGTAGACGTGCCCGGCGCGGCGCTGCGAAACGTCATTATTGTTCGTCTGCCGTTTGCCGTGCCTGACAGGCCGCTAATCGCAGGTCGTCTGCAGCAAATAACGGCGCAAGGCGGCAATCCTTTTTACGATTACCAGTTGCCGCTGGCGATTATCAAGTTCAAGCAGGGCTTTGGCCGGCTGATCCGCAGTAAGACCGATACCGGCATGGTCGTTGTTCTGGATAGTAGGATAGTCAATAAATCCTACGGTGCAAAATTTTTGGCGGCAATACCCAAGTGCAAGATCAAAATTGTCGCCCGTGAATCGGGCGAAAGAAAATCAGGGATCACGGGTCAGGAGCCGGCATCCTGATCCCCGACCCCCGACCCCTTATTACGCTGATATGCTTTCTTCCAGGGCAGTAAGCACCACTCTGGCTTTGGCGAGCCTGTTGCCTGCGGGCGAGTGCCAGTGAACGTCTGCATTTTGTTTGAGCAGCTCCTCGATTCTTTGGCAGGCAAGCAGCACGGTGGCGTGATTCTTATTGCCCATAAATCGCCCGATTTCGCAGGAGCTCATCTTTGTATGCTGTCTGGCCAGGTACATGCTGAAATGCCGGGCCAGCGAGACCGTCCTATCTTTCTTGGAGGAGTGTAGGCTTGCGATTGTTGTGCCAAAGTAGGTAGCGACCGCCGACTCAATGTCTGATATGCGCACGATTGGGTCGCATCTTTCGAGGTGTTCGGCCAGCACTGTTTGCGCCATCGCCAACGTGATTTTCTCGTTCTGCAATGCCGAATATGCGACTACCTTCACCAACGCCCCTTCCAGTTCCCGCACGCTGCCGTGCAGATTCTCGGCGATGTACCTTATTACGGTTTCGGGCACCGGCTCAGCAGAACCGGGCAATTTAGAATTTAGAATTTCGAATTTCGAATTTCCGCCCACTAAGCGGGCAGCATATTGCCGGCAGATTTTGCAGCGGGTCTGAAAGTCTGGCGGCTCAATCTTGACGACCATTCCAGAGATGAAACGATTGACCAGCTTTTCCGACAATTGATTGATCATTTTGGGATGGGCATCGGAGGCCAGAACAATCTGTTTGCCTGCCAAATTGATGGTGTTGAAGGTATGCAGAAATTCCTCCTGTGTGGAGGGCTTGTTCGCCAGGAAGTGGATGTCGTCGATGGCTATTAGATCTGTTTGTCGCATTTTGTGCCTGAAGGTCTCGAGCTTTTTTGTCTTCAAGGCCAGCACGAATTGATTGGCAAAATCCTCTGCCGACAGGTATAGCCAATTAGTCTGCGGTCGGTTTTTGGCCACCTCGTTGCAGATGCCCTGCAGCAGGTGTGTTTTGCCCAGCCCATATCCTCCGTGAATAAACAGCGGGTTGAAGGTGGGTGGCTGCCCGGTGGGAACTCGACTTTGCTGTTCGCATACAACCTGTTTGGCGGCGTTGTAGGCCAGCTCGTTTGATGCCCCGACAACGAACGTATCAAGAGTCAGCTTCGCGGTTCGGCCGCGCCGTCCATCCTCTATTGTCCGTCGTCCGTCGCCCGCCCGCCGCTGTTGCGGGGGTAGGTTTGTCCCTGCGGAAGCAGGGGGACGATGCACACCGCGAGCCGGGATTGCCGAAAGCTCCGGGTCGATGGCAAAGGTAATCTTCAGACTGTTGCCAGTAGCCGCTCGAACTGCCTGATTGATTTGGTCCAGGAAATGACTTTCGATCCAGCCAGCGATGAACAGATTCGGCACGCCGATCTTTAGGTAGCCGACCGATTGACCCGGCCACGGCTGCCCAAGTGTGAACTTGGCTGAATTCTTAAACCATATTTGATACCGTTGCTCTCCCAGCCTTTCGGCAATAGCCTGGCAGATAGCGTTTATTTGCTCCGACTGGGTCGGGGCCGCGCGAGAACCCTGCGATTCAGTTTCGCAGGAACCCGGAGACTGTGTCGCTATCGCCTGGCACTGAGCCCCCGCCGAGCGGGGAAGCTCTGAGCCCGTAGGCTTGAAGCGTTCATCCGTGAACACGCCCTGCATCCATGCTCTCCTGCTGATTGCGCCTACACCAATTGTCCTTCCCTGGAACGCCCTGCCCTGCTGCCGGACGGAAGCAGGGCTGCGGGCTCAATCGGTGCGGGTCTGCCTCTCGGGTTCCTGCGAATCTAGCATAGCTAAAAACTGAAAGCTAAAAAACAAAAACTATCGAATTCCACAACTTTACGCTTTAAGTCTTAGGCTTTCAGTTCTTTGTGGAACCCTGATAATGTTGAACTTATCGGTCTGCAGACCATCAATCAAGACCGATTTGCACAGATTCTTTTCCACTTTGTAAAGCCCATTGTCGGGGTTGACTTTACGCCAAAAAAAAATTTGTTTCTCACAACCTGTTCACATCACAAATGCGTCTTGTGGAAAAGCTGTGGATTCGGTTCCCGCCGGAGGCGATAGGTTTTTATTTGCTTCTGATGATTGCCACATAGCCGCCATCGTGGTCGAATCGCTCGGCTGACGGCAGCCACAGTTTTTCGTTCTGCAGCTCGAAATCAGCATTTTTTGCAATGAATTGTCTTACAAGGTCGGCATTCTCAGCCTTTTGAATACTGCAGGTGCTATAGCAGATTTTTCCGCCCGGCTTTATGAGGGCTACTGCCTTTTGCAGCAGGTCGGCTTGTGCTTTGGTCAATTCTGCTATTGTGTTTTGCCTCAGCCGATAGCGGCTCTCGACGCGCCTTGCTAGTACGCCGGTATTTGAGCAGGGCACATCAAGCAAGACCGCATTGAATTTAGAATTTAGAATTTTGAATTGAGAATTTTCAAAGAGTTCGCCATAAACAAAGGTACTTACACTTTTAACGTCCAGCCGGGCAATGTTTTCTTTGACTCTTTCCAGGCGTTGACTGTCGATGTCGGTAGCGATAATTTTAGCTGAGTCGCCCGTTAACTCTGCTAATTGGGTTGTTTTTACGCCCGGTGCGGCACACAGGTCCAGTATTGTCCAATTCTCCTGCGGCTGCAGCAGCCTCGCCGCCTGTGAAGCGGTTATATCCTGTACGGTGAACAAGCCCTGCGCAAAACCAGTAAGGTGCGTTATGTCCCGCGGACTTTTGATTCTTATCATTTCGACTTCCGGGAGCATTTCATGGTCGATGTTTGCGCGGCGAAAGTTCTCGGCTAATTCCTGGGCGGTGATTTTCAGCGTGTTGGGCCTTAAATAAATGCTGGGCCTTCGGTTTGATGCAAAGCAAATCTGCCTTGTTTCTTCTAAGCCGTATTCGCTGAGCCACTCACTTATTAGCCATTTGGGCAGCGAAAAAGCAGCAGCAAGATAATTGGCCGGCCAATCTTTTGGATCCGGCAGAAAATCTCTGTCAAATTCACACCCGGTTAGAGGCGTCTGCGGGATTGTGCTTGGCGAGTCAACTTGGGAAAGTTGCGCACTGCGACTCCTTATATGCCTGGTAATTTGGCGAAGTACCGCGTTGACAAAACCAGTCTGCTTTTCGCCGCTGATCAGCTTGGCGGATTCAACTGCTTCGTCAACAATTGAGTAGGCGGGCGTTTCTGGACAATAGACCAGTTCATAGCCGGCTAAACGGATGATGTTTAACAGCTTGATTGGTATCCTCTGGACGGGCCGACCCGAAAACGCCTCTATTACCCTGTCGATGGCAGAGCGGTTTCTTACAGTTCCGAACACCAGGTCGGTTGCCCGCTGTCTTTCTTGTGTTTGCGGCAGCAGTTCGGCTAAGATTGGCCCGGCGTAATTTCGTTTTGGGTCCAATCGGTTGAGCACTGCTGCCGCAATGAGCCGGGCGGTCTTGGGCGATGACGCAGGCATTTTAGGCATCTATCTTGGCAAATCTGTCGCCGGGCTGAGTTTGTTGGCCGTTCACAAAATCCTTAAAGCTCATAAGCCGACTACCGGCAGGCTTGATTTCTATAATCTTCAGGCCCCCGCTGCCGCATACTACATTCAGGTCTTCATCAAGCACTCCTGGCGGAAGGTTAAGTTGGTTGCCGATCCCCGATCTTACGGTCGCGGCTCTGGCTATTATTACCGAAAGCTCCCTGCCGGTTTTCTTTGAGATATATGTGGCCTGCGCGCCGGGCCAGGGCGATAAACCCCGAATCTTTCGGGATAGGACTTCGGCGGGCTCATTGAAGTCTATGAATCCATCCGATTTTTTTAGCTTCGGCGCAAGAGTTGCCTGGGAATGCTCCTGTTCGCTGTAGACGGCAGTCCCATCGGCGATCCGATCTACGGTCTCCAGCAGCAGCGGAGCGGCGATCTTTGCCAGCCTATCGTGAAGCTGGCGGGCTGTTTCGTCGGGCAGGATTGCGGTTCTTCGCTGCGCCAGGATTTGGCCGGCGTCCATCTTTTCCACCAGAGTTATTATGCTGATGCCGGTTTCGGTTTCCCCGTTGATTATCGCCCAGTTTATCGGTGCAGCCCCGCGATATTTCGGAAGCAAAGACCCGTGTACATTTATGGCCCGTCCAGGGCCGGGCAGATTTATTAGTTCGTTGCCGATTTTTTGCCCGAATGCGATCACCACGATCAAATCCGGCTCGTAGCCGGCGATTTCCTGGCGGATTTCCGGCGTGTTGACGTCTTCGGTCTGGATAAAACGGACAGAGTGGGCGTTTGCCCAGCAGGCTACGGGCGTGGGCGTGGACTTTCTGCCTCTGCCGGCTGGTCGCGCCGGCTGCGTTATGATAAATCGCAGATCGTGTTTTGGCGAGAGCAGAGCATCCAGGCTCGCAAGGCCGAATTCGCCGCTACCAAGATATACGATTTTCATAATGGTTTCTTTATGTTTAGCCGTCGCCGGTACGGCGACGGAAGTTCTTGGACCCCGCAATAAACCTGTCCTGAGCGAAGTCCAAGGATTGCGGGGCTAAATATCCCTACGTTTCGTTGTCTTTTCCGTATTGTTCTCTGAGTTTTTTTAGTTGTTTTCTGTGTGCGATTTTCGCTGCCGAGGGCATTCGGTCGGCGATGGTTATTCCTTCTATGTGGTCGTACTCATGCTGCAAACATCTGGCGTAAAGGCCGTCAGCCTCGTCACTGAATTCTTTGCAGTCGAGGTCGGTGGCGGTAACGCTGCACTGTTTGTATCGCCGGATTTTCGTATAAATGCCGGGCACCGACAGGCATCCTTCTTCTATCTCGGCAAGCTCACCAATAGGTGTCACCGTTGGGTTTATGTAGACCCGGACGTTTTCTCTTTTTCCGTCAAGCGAAATGATAAAGAGGCGAAGCGGCACGCCTGCCTGCGGTGCGGCAAGGCCGATGCCTTTATTTGCCAGCATAATATCTTTCATTTTCTCCACCAGTTGGCGGATGTTGTCGTCGATTTTCTCTACCGGCTTAGCAGGTTTTGTCAGCACATCAGCCGGATAGTGCGTTATTTTGCATTTTGGAACATCAATCATTTTTATTCCACCTCGGCGACGGCTGAACACTTTACCGGTTGTCAAATTCATTGCCGGCGAAGGTATTGCCCAAGTAGAGCTTTCGCACGGTCTGGTTGCGGACGATCTCGGCTGGAGAGCCGGCCCCAATGACTTGGCCGTGGTCGATTATGTAGGCATAATCTGCCACCTCCAGCGTCCTTTCAACGTTGTGATCGGTCACCAGAATGCTCATGCCGGCGGCAACCAGCCGGCGGATTTCCTCCTGCAAGTCCTCAACGGTAATCGGGTCAACGCCGCTAAAAGGCTCGTCCAGAAGGATCAACGAAGGCTCGGTCACCATCGCACGGGCGATTTCGAGCTTTCTTCGCTCGCCGCCTGAAAGGAATCTGCCCTGGCTTTCAGCCACCTCGGTCAAGCCGAATCGCTTTATCAGCATATTGGCCTTCTGGTATCGCTCAACGCTGCTGATGGACATCGTCTCCAGAATCGCCAGCAGGTTGTCTCGGACGCTCAGCCGCTGGAAGATGCTCGGCTCTTGTGAAAGATAGCCGATGCCCAGGCGGGCACGTTTATACATCGGTAGCGAGGTCACGTCCCTGCCTTGGAATAGGACCTGCCCACCATCGGGCGTAATCATGCCCATAATCATTCTGAAGGTGGTGGTTTTGCCGGCTCCATTTCGGCCCAGAAGTCCGACTATACTGCGTCGCCCGATGGTGATGGATACCTGGTTCACTACCGCCCGGCCGGAATATTTCTTGACCAGTCCGCGAGTTTCAAGAAGCGTCATATCAGCCATATCCGGCCAATTGTCGATTGTCGATTGTCGATTGTCAATTTATTGCCCGACGATTTTTGCTGGCATTTTTGCGGTAGTTCTGCTATTAGGTGGTGTATGTTTGCAGTTCTAAGCGATATTCATTCAAACCTGGAAGCGCTGACTACCGTCCTGGCTGACATCGAAAAGCGGGGCATAAAAACGATTTACTGCCTGGGCGATGTGGTCGGCTATGGACCTAACCCCAAGGAGTGCCTCGATTTAATTATAGATAGGGCCGAATGGTGCGTGCTCGGCAATCACGATTATGCGGTCTTTTATGAGCCGACAAACTTCAACTACGGCGCCGAGCAGGCCAGCTTTTGGACCCGCGAAGTCCTGGAAACCGAGCAGGATAGAAACCGTAGCGACAGATGGTGGGGTTTCCTGGGCAACCTGCCAATGCGGTGCTCGCTCAAGAGCAGCCTCGGAGCGAACACGATGATTATGGACTTTGTTCACGCTTCGCCTCGCAGGCCGGTTAATGAGTACATATTTCCCGACGATGTTTATACGAATCCGCCTAAGGTTCGGCTTTTGTTCGAGCGGGTCGGCCATATCTGTTTTGTTGGCCACACCCACATGCCCGGCGTTTTTCTTAGTGAGCCGGATTTCTATACGCCCGATGAGCTTCGCAGCGTCTATCCGATCGCTGAGCACGAGAAAGCGATTATAAATATCGGCTCAGTCGGCCAGCCCAGAGACCGGGACAACCGGGCAAGTTACGTGTATGTGGCTGAAAACGAGGTGCACTTTGTACGGCTGGAGTACGATCTTGAAGCCACGATACAGAAGATTGCAGCGATTGAGCAGCTTGATAAGTTCCACGGGGAGCGCCTGCGCGACGGAAGATAAAATTCTGGTTGAATAACCCCCAGTGGAACTGGGGGCTAAATACCTAATTATTATGAAAATCACATTAGCTTTGATTGCCATCATACTGCTGCAACAAAAGGCGGGCCCGGATTCACCGGCAGGGCCAAATGAGCCGAGTCCGAAAGCGCAGCGCCTGGAGGCGGCTGATTTCAACGATTTTTCCGCAGTCGGCGGCCCGCCAAAAAGTGTTATCATCGGCTCAAAAGACCCGAATACCGGCTTCAAATTACAGGCTGAGCTAACCTCAAAAGGGGCGGCTATAAGATATGCCACGCTCAGCGAATTCGATGACCGCAACTATCGAAATCCACAGCCATTAGTGCTGCTGTCTCCTGTCCGCCTGGGCAGCGCCAGCGAGATCCGATCGATGGCCAACACCGACTTAGTCCTCATTCAGCAGAACCGGCAACTTGCCCTGGACAGATTAAGCTGGGAGAGCTTCGATGTCGAAACGGCAGAAGACGGCGCTCAAACTGCTCGTTTTGCGGTAGTTATCAACGACCCAGCCGGCCAGCCAACGCTGAAGCTCGTTAAGACCTATCGGCTGTCCCTCGGCAGCTACCTTGTCGAATGTAACCTGGTTGTTCAAAATCTCAGCAGCGGCGAGCAGCAGGTGCGTTTTAATCTTGCTGGCCCGACAGGAATCAGCAGAGAGGGCGACCGAGGTGATACCAGAAAGATTGTGGGCGGTTTCCTGACACCGCAAGGAAAAGTGATCCCAGCCAGCCAGGACATCTTGAGCTCTTTTTTTGGCAAATTCAGGGGTGAACTGGGGCTGAAAGACGCTACCGAGCGGTATCAGCAGGCCCTGCGGAGCGGCAACGAGGACGAGATTAGAGATGCAAAAAGGCAGCTCCGGATAGGGCACAATTTGCCTGATAATTTCTTATGGGCAGCAATCACCAATAAGTATTTCACTGCCATACTCCGGCCAGTGCCGCCGCAGGGCGAAAACTACTGCGGCTGGGTAGCGGAGCGAACTGCCAGGTTTTACATGGGGCGCGCAGATGCAAAAGACCCTGAGGCCGATGAGACGATAGGCGTGAATCTGGAGATTGCTTTAGCGACTCTGGCCCCGCCGGGCCAAGCCGGCAGCGAGAAGACCTACCCCTTCCAGTTGTATCTCGGCCCCAAAGACAGGACCCTTTTCCAGAAGAACCAGTTATATAAGACTTTGGGCTTCTTCTACACCATCGATTTTATGCCGTGCTGCTGCTGCCCGGCGAGCATTATCCGGCCTCTGGCGTTCGCAATCCTGGCCGTGATGAAGGTGATGTACGGTTTCATCGGCAACTATGGCGTGGTGATTATCATATTGGTATTTTTGGTCCGTCTTGCTCTGCACCCTCTGACCAAAAAGAGCCAGGTTTCAATGAGCAAGATGAGTAAGCTCGCCCCCCGGACCGAGGAAATCAAGAAGAAATACGCCGACAACAAGACTGAGATGAACAAGCAGTTGATGGCTCTTTACAAGGAGCAGGGTGCAACTCCCATTATGAGTATGCTGCCGATGATGGCGCAGATGCCCATTTGGATTGCGTTATACAGTGCGATTTACGCCAGTATTGAGCTGCGTGGTGCGCAGTTTTTGCCTTTCTGGATTACGGATCTTTCCGCCCCTGATGCGTTGGTTAGATTTCAGGGGGTGACGCTGCCGCTGTTCGGAATGGTAGATTCTCTGAATCTTTTGCCGATCCTTATGGGCGTGGCGTTTTATTTGCAGCAGAAACTAACGCCGACCCAGGCGTCGGCATCCACAAATCCGCAGATGGCTCAGCAGCAAAAAATGATGATGGTTATGATGCCGATACTGTTTCCGCTGATGTTTTACAAGGTTGCATCGGGCGTGAATTTGTATATTATGGCCAGCACGTTTGTCGGGGTAATTGAGCAGCACGTTATCCGCAGGCACATCGAGAATCAGGAGCGCCAGGAAGCCCAGGGCCTGGTATCTGCCACAGCCAAGACCGGCGGCAAAATCAAAAGGAAAAAGCCCAAGCCGTTCTTCCGCTTTAAGTAGGACTCAAGACTCAAGTTTAGCCGTCGCCGGCACAGCGACGGGTAACTATTATTCAAATGTACGACCTTAATGATACCATCGTAGCGGTCAGTTCGCCTGCTGGTGTGCCGGGACACGCAGGCCGGGCGATTGTCCGCATAACTGGGCCGGCAACCCTTGACACTTGTCAGCGGATTTTTCGTCCGCCGATCCGTACCCGAAAGACCTGCGTGATGCCGGGCAGCGTTGCAATTGATGACGAGCTAAGTGTCGATGCGGTCCTGTATCTATTTTTTGCCCCTTATTCCTACACCGGAGACGACGTTGCCGAAATTCACGTCCACGCCGGCGCCCCCGTTACGCAGGCCTTATTGGGCAAGCTGCTCGGTGGGGGCCTCCGCATGGCTGGACCGGGCGAATTTACCGCACGGGCGTATCTGACAGGCAAAATGGATCTCGCCCAGGCGGAAGCCGTCAATGAAGTGGTGGTAAGCTCCAACAGTTATCAACTAACGGCGGCTGAAAAACTCCTGGCTGGACGCCTGGGAGAAGCCACAGCCCAGGCTCAGTCTGCAATAATGGACCTTCTGGGCCTCGTCGAAGCGGGCATAGATTTTTGCGGCGAGGATATAGAATTCATAAGCCGGGCGGATGCCGCTACGAGACTGGCTGACATAAAGCAGCACCTTGAGCGGCTGGCCTCAGCCAGCATTAGTTATGAATCGGTAATTGACCTGCCGGCTGTGGGGATTGCCGGTGCTCCGAATGCCGGCAAGAGTACCCTGCTGAACAAGCTGCTCGGCACAGCCAGGAGCATCGTCTCGCCCCGGCGTAAGACCACCAGAGACGTCTTGACCGGCGAACTTTCGCTTGAGCACTGTCGATGTGTCCTTTTTGACTGCGCCGGTCTCACTCAGAAGACAGAAGACAGAAGACAGAAGACAGAATTTCTGTCCTCTGTTCTGGATGAGTTGGCGCAGCAGGCAGCGATTGAGGCGCTGCGAAATAGCTCAGTTGTCGTATTTTGTGTAGACGTGTCTAAAGCAGATTGGGCTGAGGATGTGGCTGTTATTCGAACGTGGTTCGGGGATCGTGGTTCGTGGATCGTGTCCCGTGAAACGAGTGCCGATTCACGATTCGCGATTCACGATTCACCATTCACGATACCGGTGGCGACAAAATGTGATTTGCTGCCGGAGCAGAAACTGGCCCGTCGCCTCGCCAGGCTGAGTGAAATATTCGGCAGCGAATTCTTAGCCATCTCTGCAAAAACGGGTGCAGGTCTTGATCGCTTGCGGGCGGCAATTGATACGGCAATTGTCAGTTGTCAATCGTCAATCGGCGATCGTCAATCGTCAATTCTGCTTACCACCCGGCACAGGCAGGCCATTGCGGACGCAATCCAGAACATCGGCGAGGCGGTCGATGAGCTGAAATCCGGTAATGACGAGGTCGCGGCGATGTTGCTGCGTGCCGCCTATCAATGTATATGCGACATCCATCAGCCTGTCGCCGGTCGGCTCGATGAGCAGATTCTTCAGCAGATATTCTCACGTTTCTGCATCGGCAAATAGCAACTCTACAGAAGGCATTCGTGGATGGTGAATCGTGAATCGAATCACGAAGCACGATCCACAAGCGACTTATTCGTCTTTGGCTTCAAACTCCGCGTCGATTACGTCTTCGCCGCCTTTTCTTTTGACCTCACCCTCGGGCGGTGGTTCTTTCGCCCGGCCGCGCGGGGCCGAACCGGCCTGCTTCTTGGCTGCCTCCTCGTAAAGGGCCTTGCCCAGCTCCTGAGTCGCAGTGTTGAGATTATCAATAGCTTTTCTTATCGCCTCAGCGCTGTCAGCTTTGATTGCCTCTTTGAGGTTGTTCACTGCACTTTCGATGTTGCCGCGTGTGCCGCCGGAGACCTTATCGCCGTGCTCTTTGAGAGTCTTTTCGGTGGCGTAGATCAACTGGTCGGCCTGGTTCTTCAGGTCGACAACTTCCCTTTTCTTTTTGTCTTCTTCCGCGTGGAGCTCGGCTTCCTTGGTCATTGTCTTAACCTCTTGGTCGCTCAGACCCGAGCTCGATTTAATCACGATGGATTGCTGCTTGCCGGTGCCGAGGTCTTTGGCCGATACGTTCAGGATGCCGTTGGCGTCAATGTCAAATGCCACTTCGATCTGCGGAATGCCTCTGGGAGACGGCGGGATGTCGCTAAGCTGGAATCTGCCGAGCGTGCGGTTGTCGTGGGCAAATTCCCGCTCGCCCTGCAAGATGTGGATGTCAACGGTGGTCTGGCTGTCTGCGGCGGTAGAGAAAATCTCCCTCTTGCTGGTTGGGATTGTGGTATTGCGATCGATGAGTTTTGTCATGACTCCGCCGAGCGTTTCGACGCCCAGCGACAGCGGCGTTACGTCAAGCAGCAGGATATCTTTTACGCCTGCGTCGCCGGATAGAACCGCGGCCTGAATGGCCGCACCGAGCGCAACTACCTCGTCCGGATTGAGACTCTTGTTCGGCTCTTTGGCGAAGATCTCTCTGGCAATCGCTTGGACCTTCGGAATACGGGTCGAGCCGCCAACTAACAGCACCTCCGATATATTCTTGGGCTGCAGCTTGGCGTCTTCCATCGCTTTATAGCACGGGCCTTTCAGCCGTTCGAAAACATGGTCGCATAGCGTCTCGAGCTTGCTGCGGGTGATGGTCATCTGCAGATGTTTGGGCCCCGAAGCGTCAGCGGTAATGAACGGCAGATTGATGGTTGCTTCAAGTTGCGTGCTGAGCTCGCACTTTGCCTTTTCGGCGGCCTCTTTGAGCCGCTGGTGGGCCATCGGATCTTTTCGCAGGTCGATGCCCTCCTTCTTTTTGAACTCATCAGCTATGTAGTTTATAAGCACCGCATCCAGGTCGTCGCCTCCCAGGTGGGTGTCTCCGTTGGTGCTTAGCACTTCCAGGACGCCGCCTTCCTCCCCGAAGCCGCCTATATCGAGGACGGAGACATCGAACGTGCCGCCGCCGAAATCGAAGACCGCGACCTTTTCATCCTTTTTCTTTTCGACGCCGTAGGCAAGGGCAGCAGCGGTTGGCTCATTTATAATCCTTCGGACATTCAGACCTGCTATGGCGCCTGCGTCTTTGGTTGCCTGTCGCTGGGAGTCATTGAAGTAGGCTGGAACGGTGATAACGGCGTCGCTGACTTTTTCGCCCAGATAGTCCTCGGCGGTCTTCTTTAGGTCCTGCAAAATCATCGCCGATACCTCCGGCGGCGTATAATCCTTGCCCCGGACCTGAACCTTTACCGGCTCGTCTGAACCGCCGACAATTTTATAAGGAACGAGTTTCTCTTCTGAGGCGACTTCGCTATGTCGTCGACCCATAAAACGCTTGATGGAGTAAACAGTGTTTTCAGGATTAGTTATCTGCTGATGTTTGGCGATTTGGCCGACCAGTCTTTCGCCCTTCTCTGTAAAGCCGACCACCGAAGGCGTCAAGCGCGAGCCGGAAGCGTTAATCAAGGTCTTCGGCGCCGAGCCTTCCATCACGGCGACTACCGAGAATGTTGTCCCCAAATCTATTCCAATGGTTTTGGCCATGTTCAAGCCCTTTCGTTTTTATGGTGTTCAGATTCTGCGCTTTGTGCGCAGTCGTGTTTTACGCCCTTTCTGGATAGGACTTGCAAAAGGCGTGCCAGGTATGGGGTGTGACGCGGCAAAGGCATTTAACATGCTGACTATTAAGAGGTTAGGAAAAAACCCCAAATAAATTTGGGGGCTAAACAGTGCAGCTAAGTAAGTCGATTACCGATTCATTGTGCCATTTTGGCAGATTAGCCGATCACCAAGTCTACATGTCCTGAGTCAGGGCTGAGCGAATGATCTTGGCTCGCAAGGCATCCCTGTCGGTGGAATCCAGCGGTTTTCCGTAGTTTAACTGCAGATGAGCCGGCAGTGTCAGCATAAACAGCCGATTTATAGTCGCTATGGATAGTCCCTTGCCTTTGTCTTCTTTAGTGCTGCTGCTGAGGCTGCAAAGCCTCTTTATTGCCGGGGTGGAAGCCCCCATGTGGTCGTGCATATTGATGCCTAGCCGGAGGTGGCTCAACAAGAATAGCGCCTCCTGCGAGCTTATAAGCTGGGCGTTTTGCAGCAGTGCCATCGCCCGCGAGATTTTGTCGTCGAGTGTGTCGACCTGCTTTGAAAGCAGATGATTTCTGGCGGCGGTTTCATATTCGACTACTTCCGGGATGATGTTGTTTTCGAATTGCTGCACGACATCCGACTCGCAGACGCCGAGCGTTACCTGGTTGGATAACTGGTATAGGTCGCTGGCTGCCTCGGTGCCTTCTCCGAAGAGTCCTCGCACCGCCAGGTTCATATCCCGCGTGGCGTTAAGGAATTTTTCTATCTGGCCGGTCATCTTCAAAGCCGGCAGGTGCAGCATCACAGATACTCTTATCCCGGTGCCCAGATTGGTAGGGCAGGCCGTCAAATATCCGTAGCGAGGGCTGAAGGCGTAGTCCACCTTCTGGTCAATCATATTGTCGATGTGGTCTATCTGCTTTGCACACGCAGACAACTGGCAGCCCGCTTTTAAGACCTGCAGGCGCAAATGGTCCTCCTCGTTGATCATTGCGGTGAAGAATTCCCGCTTGGCGATGACTGCGCCTCGTGGGCCTTTGCCGAAGGCGTGATGCCGGCTGATAAGGTGCCGTTCCACCAGGAAATTTCTGTTCAGAGTGGAGGTCTTATCGACGCTGATGTAAAAGACCTGGTCGCCGAGGTCCAGTGCCATCAGAACGTCTTTGAGCTTTTGGAGTATTTCAGCCTTTTCGGCGTTTGAGCAGCGGCTGAGGAATTTGTAGCCGGCCAGGTTTCTGGCCAGGCGAATCCGCGAAGATATGACGATTTCGGCTAACGGCCCTGCGCCGCTGAACCACTCGTTTATGTTACTACTTATGTCGGTCAGTTTCATACGTTTTTGGATCGAACCCCACAATAAACCTGTCCTGAGCCAGGTCGAAGGATTGCGGGGCTAAATACTATCTCCATATATTATGCGTTTTCCATCTGGTTTATTTTGTCCCGCAATTTGGCTGCGAGCTCGTAATCCTCGGTTCGTACAGCCGCATCAAGCTGCTGGCGAAGGTTTGCAAGCTCCATCTGTTTTTTCGTTTTCTGAGGCGTCTTGGCGGGCACCTTGCCGCAGTGACTTGTTGCGCCATTGTGGGCTTTTTCAATAAGCGGCGCCAGCGCCTTTTCAAAAACCTCGTAATCGTGTGGGCAGCCCAGCACCCCCTGCCTGCGAAATTGTTCCAGCGTGAAGCCGCAGTGTGGGCAGGTGGCGTCCAGCTCCGAAGGGCCGAACATCTCGTCATCCGAAGGCTGGGAAGCAAGCAGGCTGCTGAGCAGCTCGTTTATGGATATCTGGGTTTTGGCGGCAATGCCCTGCTCGATGGCGCACTGCTCGCAAAGGTGCATCTCGGTACGCACGCCATCGGTTATCTCGGTCAGATGAATAGTCGCTGCCTTTTTGTTACAGACTTGGCAAACCATAGATTGTATTATAACTGAACTTTTGCAAAATTGAGATTAGGCACACTTTGAAAAGGAAAAATTTGTTGTCTTGTTTTTCCTTTTCAAACATTAACTATTTGATAGATAATTACTTAGCTCGATTATTTAAGGAAATCAAGAAACGGATTTCCTTAAATAATATGTGCCTAATCTCCATTTTGCAAAACTCTTCTTATAACACAATTCCGCTGATAGTATCGGCAAATTTTGCAACGGCCTACAAGTTATCCATTTAACCAATTACCATTTGGACGAGAATCTGCTGGTGAAATTGCCGGGGTGTTTCCGATATATACAAGTATGGAGATTACTGACTTACGCACGAAGCAGTGCCCATTTTGTGCCGAGACCATTCAGGCCCGTGCGATCAAGTGCCGATTCTGCGGAGAATTCCTTAACAGCGAACGGGCTAAGGCCCTCGAAGCCGGCCCAGAGTCGAATTTAGACCCTGCCGGGCGTGGAGAATCGGATGAGAACGACGTCTTATTTGCGTGTAGGCCCTCTATCTGGGCCTTGGCGCCGCAGATTGTCAAAGGCCTTTTGCTTATTGCCGTGGCGGCCCTCTTGGTCAAAATGCCGCTGGAAAAGATGCTCGACAGCCTGCCGGGCGTGAGCCTTACCAAACCCCAGCTCTCATTGTTTGGCCAATACAGGATTATGATAGGTCTTGGCCTCGGTCTGGTTGTGGTGCTCTGGCTTGCCTTTAAGATAGGCGACCTGCGAACGACCTGTTATCAAGTTACGGCACAAAGAATTGAATGGGCGCGTGGCATACTCGACCGAAAGGTGGACAATCTGGACATGTTTCGGGTCATTGACTTGAAACTTCGCAGGAGTTTTCTTGATCGGGTTTTGGGCATAGGCACGGTGGTTTTAATCACGACCGACAAGTCGGACCCGGAGTTTGTCTTTGAAAAAGTGCTGAGGCCCCGCCAGCTCTACGACGTTATCAAGAAGGCCAGCCTCCAAGCCGACCGCCAGACCCGTGTTGTGCATCTGGAGTAATTTAAGGTGTCACTGAGTACTTTTGGGCGGGTAACGAAGTGAGAATACCTGTCGCGGGTAGTTAACCTCAAGAATAAAGTGACTCAAGAACTGCTTACATCCAACAAGAAAGGACTCACAGCCTACGGCGAAATCAATCAGCGTATCAGGGATTGTATATAATATCTCATTCCCATATTTGCCGTTTTTCTGCCTCTGCAAAATATCCACAACATAGGGCGGGCAAAATCGCGTCTAACTGGTGTGAAAGGATAATCCCTTATAGGCATCTTAATAGATTTAAGTTACACCATCTTTTGGGACGAAGACGATAGCAGGCACCTGTACGCCTTTTGATCTGGCCTTGTTGACCACACGGCAAAGGTCTGCCCCCGATGCGATAATCTTGTTTCCATCAGGACCAAACGCGACGTATTTACCTTGATACTTTGCCTCTTTGACCAATACTTGTGGGGTTCGTTTGCCCATCTTGTTCTACCTTTTTCTGTTGTCCATTATAAAGTATCGGCCACATTCTGGCAAGTGGAAACCTCAAATGAGAGTGGTCATTAGCCTCTGTTCGGTCGCTCAAGCTCAAGCAGGCGTTTTTTCATAGTTGTTCCGCCGGGAGCGGAGAATCCGCCGATTCTTCCGTCGCTGCGGATGACCCGATGACACGGGATAATCAAGGGCAGCGGATTTCTGGCCAGGGCATTTCCAACTGCTCTAGCGGCAGCCGGGCGACCTATTTGGCTTGCCAATCCAGAGTAAGTCGCCACCTCGCCAAATCTTATCTTTCTGCACGCTGCCAGCACCAGGCGGGCAAAACCGCCAAATCCTTCAAGCAGGATGGGAATATCCGGGCTGAAATCTATGCGAGCACCTTCAAAATAGGCAATTACTTGCTCTCGAAGCGGCCTGAAATAGTCCCTGTCATATTGAGCAGCCGGCAGGCCTTTGAGCAGGCAACTTTCTGCCTTTTGCCGGTCGCGCACGGGCAAGCAGGTTCGGGTAAGGGCGCGATCGCTGCCAGCCAGGCCGAAATAGCCCCAGCTTGTTTTGAAGGTCGTATATTTTAGCGATTTATCACGCATTTTTGCGGTACCCTCCGCCCAAAATATTCTATAATACCGCAAATTTATTGACGCAAGGGCAAAATTCTGGTAGATATACTCGCTTTTATGACAAGCAAGAAAGACCCCACGTAAAACGTGGGGCTAAATGTATTTAGATATTTAGCCCCGCAATTTATTGCGGGTCCGTCGCCGTACCGGCGACGGCTAAACGCTGGCGCTTAGGGTGCAGACCTTTGTTTATGTCCCTGGAAGAACTGAGAAAACGCATAGACGACATCGACTATCAAGTGGTGCAATTGCTCAATGAGCGTGCCCGCGTAGTGATAGAGATAGGCAAACTTAAAAACAAAACCGACAGGCCTGTCTACTCGCCGGAGCGTGAGAAGCAAGTTTTTGCCAAGATTGTCGAGGCTAATAAGGGACCGCTACCCGATAAGTGCCTGGTGGCTATCTGGCGGGAGCTGATGAGCGGCTCTTTTGTGCTGGAAAAGCCGCTGCGGGTCGGGTATCTGGGGCCGCAAGGCAGTTTCAGCCACACTACTGCTATGCTAAAATTTGGTCAGAGCGTCGAATACGAGCCGCTGGCTGATATAAGGAGCATATTCGATGAAATCAGTAAAGGTCACTGCGACTTGGGCATTGTGCCGATAGAAAACTCCATTGCCGGCGGAGTAATCGAAACACTCGATGCGCTGATAGAGTCTGATGTGAAGGTCTGCTCGGAAGTGTTAATGGCGATTCATCACAATCTGCTGGCCAATTGCTCGCTGCAAGAGATTCAAAAGATTTACTCCAAGCCCGAGGTGTTCGCCCAGTGCCGAAACTGGCTAAGCGCCACTTTTAAGGATGCGCAAACCATTCCGGTGGCATCCACTGCCAAGGCGGCCCAAATGGCGGCAGAAGAGCCGGACGCCGCCGCGATCAGCTCCAAGGTCGCTGCGGAACTGTACGGCCTGAAGATTGTCTGCGAAAATATCGAAGATGTGCCCAACAATATGACCAGATTTCTGGTGGTTGGCCGGGAAGACGCAAAGCCGACCAGCGAAGATAAGACCGCCATATTTTTTAGCACCGCGCATAAAGCGGGGGCCTTGGCAGACGTGCTGGACGTATTCAAGCAGTACAATATCAATCTGACCAATATCGGGTCCAGGCCCAGCAAGAAAAGGCAGTGGGAATACTACTTCTTCGTTGATTTCGTAGGACACAGAGCCGACAAGCAGGTTCAAGAGGCGTTGGAACAAGCCCGCAAACACTGCTTGCAGCTTTCAATTTTGGGCAGTTTCCCCAGGGCAACGGAACTACTCTGATTGAGTTCATAGTTATGACAGGAGTTTTGCAAAAGTTAAGTTATGAGTTCGTGGTTCATCGATGAACAATGAACCCTAAACTATGAACGAGTTTTTCAGGAGATTTTCATGAGGAAGCCATTCGTAGCCGGCAACTGGAAAATGAACACCGACAGTCGCAGCAGCGTAACTCTGGCTAAACGCATCGCGTCCGGCTCATCGGAAGTAGCTGGCCACAGCGTTAGTGTAGCGGTTTTTCCGCCCTTTGTTTATCTGGAGTTCGTTGCCAAAGTGCTGAGCGCATCCAGCATCGCGGTAGGCGCCCAGGATGTTTATTGCCAGACCAAAGGGGCTTTTACCGGTGAGATAAGCTCGGCAATGCTTAAAGACGTTGGCTGCACATACGTCCTGTGTGGGCATTCTGAACGCCGGCATGTGATTGGCGAGACCGACGAACTTGTAAATAAGAAGGTGGCTGCGGCTCTTGCCGGCGGACTTTTGCCGATTCTATGTGTGGGCGAGCTGTTGAGCGAGCGTGATTCTTCACAGACAGAACAGGTGGTGACCCGCCAGCTAAAAAAAGGCCTGGCCGAATTGAGCGCCGAGAAGGTTTCGGCGGTGACTATCGCTTATGAGCCTGTTTGGGCCATTGGGACAGGCCGGACAGCGACACCGCAGCAAGCCCAAGAAGTGCACCAGTTCGTGCGAAATTTGCTTGCCCAGATGTATGACAGAGAACTTGCTGAGGAAACCCGCATCCTTTACGGCGGGTCGGTCAAGCCCGACAATTCGGCTGACTTGATGGGCCAGCAGGATATAGATGGCCTGCTGGTCGGCGGGGCCAGTCTAAATGCAGACGATTTTCTGGCAATAATTCGGTCAGCAGTGTAAGTTTAGGGTATAGCGTACAGGGTATAGGGTATTTAGCCCCGCAATTCATTGCGGGGTTCACCGCCCGATACGGATTTTGGAGAATAGATATGACTACTTTGCCGTTATTGGCGGCGGGCTTTATTATGACGATTGTCGCCGTCCTGTTCGTTATTTGCTCGATAGTGCTAATCCTTGTCATCTTGATTCAGAAGGGAAAGGGCGGCGGATTGAGTGCGGCACTCGGCGGCGGCATGGCCAGCGGCATCTTAGGCTCAAAGACCGGCGACTTCCTCACCTGGCTGACGATAGTGCTGGTGGGCATATTTCTGGGTCTTGCAGTGGTGCTGGTCAAATTCTATAGACCCAGTGTCAGCACTTACGACACAGGCACGGTGGCTCCACAAAAACAGCCGGCCGGTGCCAACGATGTCGCCACTCCGGTCACCGATGCCAGTAAAAGCGCCGACACAAATTTGCCAAAAGCCCCGTGATGAAAATGATGAGAACCGCCAAGTAAATTTGGCGGCTAAATATTTAGCCCCGCGTTCTACGCGGGGTTTCTCAAAGTGCACACAGTTATGATAAAAAGTATGACCGGCTTTGGCGCAGCAGAGGGCGAAATTAACGGACTAAGCTGCGCCGTCGAAATCAAAGCCGTCAACAATCGTTATCTCAAGACCACCGTAAAGCTGCCGGAAGTAGTGGCTTTTCTGGAGGAAGATGTTGAAAGACTTCTCCGCCAGAATCTTTCACGCGGCACAATAAGCTATGTGCTTAGGCTCAAGGATGCATCGGCCAGTGTGCTCTTTGATATAGACGAGGCGGCCCTTGGCAGCCTTATGCAACGATTGAACCGAGTCAGGGCGGTAGCCGGCCTCGGTGCAGTGATCGATGTCGGCAGCCTTCTGAACCTGCCTGGAATCATTCGACCTGCCCTGCCCGATATGGCTAAGGCCCAGCAGGTTAGAAACCTGGTGCTAAGCATTTCGCAAGAGGCGATAGAAAAGCTCAAGCAAATGCGAGCCGCCGAGGGATGTTCCTTAGAAGCCGAATTAGAAAGCTACTGCGAGCTTATCAAGAAGGACCTTGAGCAGATCCGCATCCGCAGCGCCACCGTTATCCAGGAATACGCGAAGAGGCTGAAAAAGCGGGTCGACGAGCTGCTATCCGAGGCGAAACTGAAACTGGACGAAGAGACTCTTGCCAGAGAAGTGGCGATTCTAGCCGACAGGTCCGATGTATCTGAAGAGATTGCCCGTCTGGATTCGCACCTTTTGCAGTTTGACCAGGGCTGTCAGGCGGACGACCAGGCTGGTCGCAGATTAGATTTCATCAGCCAGGAGATGCTTAGGGAGGCCAACACGATTGCCAGCAAAGCCTCTGATGGCGACATTGTTCGCTGCGTGGTTAATATCAAGTGCCAGATAGACCGCATTAAAGAGCAGATTCAAAACGTGGAGTAGATATTTAGCCCCGCAATTTATTGCGGGGTTGTCCTGAACAGAATGAATACATCAGATACCGCGACGGGCAAAATCGTGATAGTCAGCGGCCCATCTGGGGTAGGCAAGAGCACTATCTGCAGAGAGGTGGCCAGACGCATAGAAAACGTTTACCTTAGCGTTTCTGTTACTACCCGGCCGCGCGGCAAGGGCGAAAAGCACGGTAAGAATTACTGGTTTATATCTAAAGAGCAGTTCCAGCAGCGGGTTGGCAGGGGCGAGTTTCTGGAGCATGCGGAGGTGTTCGGCCATCTATACGGGACGCCGAAAGACAAGGTCGAACAGGCACTCAATCAAGGCAAGACCGTGATTCTGGAAATTGATGTTCAGGGCGCCAGGCAAGTAAAGGTGACTTATCCGGACGCGGTGATGGTTTTCATTTTGCCGCCCAGCGCAAAGGTCCTGGCGGAGCGACTGGGCCGCAGAGGCAGGGATAACAGCCAGGCCGCGGAGGATCGGCTGGGCGGGGCCAGCGATGAGATCGCCGCCGCCTGGCAGTATTACCAGCACATGGTCATAAACGAGAATTTGGAGCAGGCCATAAAAGAAGTGATGCAAATAATTCGTAAAGGCTCAGTTGAGGAGAAATAATGTTAGAGGAACTCAAAAGCGACAAAATAGTCAATAAAGTCGGCGGCAGATTCAAATTAGCCGCCCTGATTCAGAGGCGCATGAGCGAGCTTATGCAAGGTTCTCGCCCGCTAATTGAGGACGCCCGCGACAAAACAATGCTCGAGATCGTTGTGCAGGAAATCCTGCAGGACAAGATTGCCGCCGGCGAGCCATCGGCTGCAGACCGGGAGAGAAGTGCCGCGATGGGGCAGTCGCAACGCGGACGATATGGCGCCGGCGACGACTCCGCAGATGCTTGAGAATCTCAATATCCTGCTCGGTGTCAGCGGTGGGGTCGCTGCGTATAAGGCGGTCGAATTAGCCAGCAGATTGACCGCCGCCGGCGCAAAAGTGACCACCGTTATGACGGAGAATGCCTGCCGGCTTGTCGGCCCCAAAAGCTTCGAGGCCGTGACCGGCTCAGCAGTCTTTACTAACCTATGGGAACCGCACAATTCTAAATTCGAAATTCTAAATTCTACATTCGAAAAACCAGTGCATATAAATCTCTTTGACCGGACTGATGTTGTCGTCGTGGCTCCGGCAACCGCCAACATCATAGGCAAGATCGCAAACGGCATCTGCGACGACTTGCTCAGCACCACCCTTTGTGCCTGCTGGGCCAAGCCCAAACTCTTAGCTCCTGCGATGAACGACAATATGTGGGAGAATCCCGCTGTGCAGCGAAATGTCGAGATCCTCAAACAAATGGGCTACGAGTTGATAGGCCCAGTGAAGGGGCGGCTTGCCTGCGGCACCGAAGGCATCGGCAGAATGGCTGAGCCGCAGGACATCTTACAGGCAATCGAAAAAATCGCCTCGAGAATCAGAAAGAAAACGCACAGATAAACACAGATTGACACGGTTTAGATAAACGAAAAATACGAATCAGTGTAATCTGTGAAATCTGTGGTTAGAAAGTATATGCGAATTCTAATCACAGCGGGCGGAACACGGGAATACCTCGACCCGGTTCGCTTCATTTCCAACGCGAGCACCGGCAAAATGGGTTACGCCCTTGCCCACGCAGCGCTTAAACGTGGTCACAAAGTCACGCTCATAACCACGATTGAAAACTCAAAACTTAAAACTCAAAACTCAAAACTATTGAAGATTGTCAACGTTGGGACTGCTGCCGAGATGTTCCAGGCGGTCAAGAAGCACTTCCCGAAGTCCGATTGCCTGATTATGTCTGCCGCGGTAGCCGATTATACGCCCGCACGGCTGGCAAAAACCAAAATTAAAAGGAAAAACAGACCCATCACTATCAAATTAAAACCGACTCCTGATATTCTCAAATGGGCCGCAGAACATAAAAACGAGTCACGAGCCACGAGTCACGAGCCACGAATTATTGTTGGCTTTGCTCTCGAAGAGAAAGCTCTGCGCAGGCGGGCGGAAAAGAAACTCAGAGAGAAGAATCTTGATATGATAATCGCCAATGCTACCACCGCGATCGGCGCCGACAAAGTTGCCATCCAGATAAAAACGCCGCAGCGGAAATGGCTGAAACTTCCGAAAGCCAGCAAAACCGTAGTCGCCAGGGAAATCATCTCGCTGATGGAAGGAGATAAGAAAAATGAAAACAACAATTAAAAGACTCGGTTTATCGGCATTAACCTTGTTGATATTTGCAGCAGGCGCAGAAGCCGAGCAGCCGGTCTGGCCTGTTAAGGTAAGCGAGAATGCCAGGTATTTTGTCGACCAAAACGGCAGTCCGGTCTTCTGGTTGGGCATTACCCAATGGCAAATCTTTCGCGAATATACCCTGGAGGATGCCAGGACAATCCTGGAAAATGCAAAGGATAAGGGATTTGCCTTTGTTCAGGCGATGCTCATGGGCGTCGGCGACGGCACAAAGCCCAATGTGTACGGGCAAAAGCCCTGGATTAATAACGATCCCCTTACGCCAAACGAGGCTTATTTCAAAAATGTGGACTCCGTTATCCAGATAGCCCGCGACAACAACGTCGTCTTTTCAGTGACTCTTTATCATCAACGCTATCGCAAGTACATAACCGTAGACAACGCCCGCGCGTGGGCTAAATGGTTGGCCCAGCGTTACAGAAACATGCCCAACATCGTCTGGTCTATGACGCCCGAGGCCAAGCAGGAGTTTGTCCCGGTCCTTCGAGAGCTGGCGGCAGGCCTTCACGAAGGCGATGGCGGTCTCCATCTTATTACCTTCAAGCCCGACCCTGCACCATATTCATCCAGCTTTATTCACGATGAAAAATGGCTGGATTTCAACGGCATGCAAACGTGGAAGGCCGTTGAGCTAATTTATCCTATGGTGACAAAGGATTATAATCTCAAACCGGTGAAGCCTGTCTTGATGGCTGAGGGCGCATACGAGGCGGGCACAGAGTATGGATTCGATGTAACGCCACTATGGATTCGCAGACAGGCCTATTATTCATACCTGGCCGGCGCCCATCACACCTACGGGCACAACGACAGTTGGCGTGTGCTGCCCACCTGGAAAAAAGCCCTGGATGCGCCCGGCGCCGTTCAAATGAGCATCCTTAAGAAGATATTTTTGGCCCTAAACCAGTGGTGGTATCTTGTTCCGGACCAGTCGATTTTTGCAAGCGGCGGCCAAACCGCCGGGCAGGTGCTCAACCTCGCAGCCCGTCATAAAGACGGCAAGTGGATTATGGTGTATTTAGCCGGCAAGGCAAGCTTTTCGATCAATATGGATAAGATTTCTCCGGTAGGCAAGGTGAACGTATTTTGGATTGATCCGAGAACCGGCGAGTCTCTCGCCGCCGGCAGCTTTTCAAATGCCGGCGTCGAATCCTTTTCAACGCCCGATGGATGGGAAGATGCCTTGCTGATACTTGAAGCGTCCGCCGGCTAAATTCCCGCCGTCAATCTGTGTCTTTTATTCCGAGGTCGTCTTTGGTAAGGATGGCTTCGAATTTGTAGCCGGCCTGGGTGATGTTTTCTGCCGCTCCTTGTTTGCGGTCGATTACGCAGACGATCTTTTTTATTTTCGCCCCCGCTTCGGTGATGACTTTGGCAGCCTCGAGCACCTGTCCGCCGGTCGTGGCAATATCTTCTACCAGAAGAACCACATCGCTCGGTTTTAGCACGCCCTCGATCAATTTGCCGGTGCCGTGGTCTTTTCTACTTTGGCGAACGATAATCCAGTTCTTGCCGGTCTGCATGGCGGTTGCCGCAGCCAGCGCTACGCCGCCGAGCTCCGCCCCGGCTATTAAAGTGACATCCTCGGTGACATGTTTGGCAAATTCTTCGCCGAGTGCCTTCAGGATGTCCGGACAGGTCTCGAACAGATACTTATCGAGATAGTATTTGCTGCGTTTACCGCTGCGAAGGATAAAGTCGCCCTCCAGATAGGCGGTTTCTTTGATGCGTTTTATCAGTTCGGTTCGATTCATATTTTAATCCTAAAGTCGGCAGTGGAAAATTCCTTTGCCATCCAGTCTAACATTGTGTAGAGCAAATTTCAAAACAAACTCAAGTCGTTGGTGTGCGACTAATTTCTCTGGCATTCTCATTGCGAAGGAGCTCTTCGACCGGGCTCAGGGTAGACTCTGCGACCGAAGCAATTTCTACCATCGATACTTTTGAGATTGCCACGCCCCGACAAGCCGGGGCTCGCAATGACAAGGACCTGCCATAGAATCTGGTCACACACAATCGTTGCTGCGCTGGCCTTTTTTCTTTGAATTTGACCGAGGTGGTGATACATTATTCTATGCAAGAGAAGGATGAAAGCATGGACGTGAAATCTCCGTATAAGGATTTTATCCAGCGACTTAAACTACTGGTTGGCAAACACCCTGACCTAATTACAACAACACTGAGTAACATTTTCACGATGCGCCTCGTTGGCAATAAGACGCATGGAGACCTTGCCGAAATCGCCATTGCCGAATTCATCAATCAGTATATGTACGATTTCCGTTCCGTACATGTGGGTAAAGACCTATACCGGGCAAAGACACACGAAGAAGACATCAAGATTATAAATGAGATTACCAAAGATGAATTTCCTGTAAGCTTGAAAGCGTATGGAGTCGGTCCCTTGCAGCTCTCCACCGATAAGGACGCCAAGATGTTTCCACGGTTGGAACAGGAAAAGGGCGATATTGTTGGGGCAAAGAATATCAGCAAGATATTCAATGACCCTGCCTTTTCAGAATTCAGCAACATCAACGTTCTGCCCCTCATCTACAACGAGAAAAAGATGCAATGCAACATTTTTGTTTTCGACTACGAGCGTGCGATGAATCACACGTGCAGGATTACACGAGAAGATTCAGGAAGGGGAAGAAAGCATGCCGTTTATAGGTTTTATGATTCTGAGGACGCTTATGTTTGTGAGGTGAGGTATGGCGGCGCTACTGCTAATGCTTTGCAACGCGGACTCTGGGCACATACACAGCACGGCCTGAAATACTTTGACAGCATTACAGGCGGCTGGATTGACTACTCTCATAATCGCGTTCTGGTTCAGTTGTTTTCCCATGCTCTTGTCTCGTCAAGTGCCGGGCACGCTTCGGCATTAGAGAAAATCAAAGAGGATATTGCGTTTCTTAAAAAGAAATCAGGTTTATCATAGTTATGCAGACGACAGGACTATTTGATGACATTGTTACTGAAACTCCGCCCACAGAGGGAGTGAAATATGCCGGGTCGAAACTGAAACTTCTTCCTTACATACTTCGCTTGATAGAGAAGCTGGACGCCAAAACCATCCTGGACGGCTTCTCGGGGACAACGCGGGTTTCTCAGGCGCTTGCTAAAAACGGCTACCAGGTTTTGTCCAACGATATTGCTGTATGGTCTGAAGTGTTCGGCGCCTGCTATCTTCTCAATAAAAAAACGCGAGCCGAATATCAAGAGCTTATCGAACATCTTAATGCCGTGAAACCAATTGACGGTTGG
>Ga0315280_10002826_pt1 | contig 27562 bp, 21 predicted proteins | sample YL17G06_40_MG_FD_203697 | JGI IMG/M metagenome (GOLD analysis project Ga0315280, IMG submission 203697) | Sediment microbial communities from Yellowstone Lake, YNP, Wyoming, USA - YL17G06_40 | ecosystem: Environmental > Aquatic > Freshwater > Lake > Sediment | place: USA: Wyoming | collected... | reverse complement strand
TACTTTGGTAAGAGTAAGATATGATGCTTTTTGGAAAATAGCTGCGGGCAGGAAGTATAGAGCTATGAAGCGCGAGATGAACGTCCCCAGCAAAACGCAGAAAATAATTGACGACATAAAGAATTATATTGATGCGAGAGGTGCGGATTATGCTGAATGGTATGTTGGCATTTGTGCAGACCCGTACGGTAATGACTTTATCACTCGCAAAATGCGTAGTCTCTACTGGATGTATGTAGAAACGGGGTCTCCTCAAATTGCCAGAGACGTAGCAACCCATTTTGTAAGTTCCCTTGGAACAGATGGTGACGGGGGTGGTCCAGCTACGGATAATGTCTCTACCATAATTTATGTGTACAAAAAAAGTAGTCCCTCTCCCATCTCCGGGGGTCCGCTGGTCTGATATTTTTTCACCGAATTCCTGATAGTAGATATCCTTGAACTCTTTAATTGCCTCTTTGCTTAAGCCCATTTATTAAGGTTAAACCAGAGGTCGGAATAAAAAAGAGGGGCAGATTTGCTCTTGAGGTAAAATCTGCAAATCGTATTTTTCAGTACCTATTCGTCATACATCATACATTGGCCAAGGGAAACATTGGATTCCAAAAATTCGGGACCCAGGGCAAACAAGGCAAATGGAAAGCAGGTGGCTTGGCAAGAAACGAAACCTGTTGGCAATCAACATCCGCATCCGCCGTCTGAGGAAAGTCTATGTCTATGAGTTCTTACATCCATGAGGGAACCCCGCTCAAACGATAGCGAACTATCGCTTTCTATTTATAATAGCGGGCAGAAGACGGACCTGCGATATATCAGAAATTTATGAAAATTTTGTTGATAATCCCGGCGAAGTTGCTATTGATTATAGGATAATGAAATTACTCTTTCTTAAAGAGGACACTCGTTTTATGAAAGGCAATATACATTTGAGAGAAGGGCATATCAGGCAAAGGATTGCAATTCAGCGAAATATCCCAAAAAGGGTATTGTGTGCGCTTATTTTTTAGCGCTAATCAAGGGGACATGACAATGGTTAGAAAGGTTATATTTACGTCTTTGGTCTTATTTATGTTCGGGGTTTCTACTTCTTCGGCAATTCCAGGCCGTCGAAGCGTTCATGCCAACCCTGTAAAACCTGACCAAGCGCATCAGGTGATTGAAAGGCGTGCAACCGCAGTTTCCCGAATCGAACCATTTGGAATAAGCGGAGTCGGCACAGGGGCACGAATTACAGAGTTGGCACGCGGATTGAGAAATGACCCTAACCTTATTTACAAATTTGTGCGAGACAACATTGGTTACACGCCTATTTACGGTTATGTAAAAGGGCCGGAGATGACGCTGCTGGACAAAACCGGCAACGATTTCGACCAAGCATCGTTACTTGTAGCTCTGTTTCGACAAGCGGGGTTCACCGCTAACCATGTCTACGGGGTTATTCGGCTGAACGCGTCGCAGATAATCAACTGGCTGGGTACTTCAAATGACCCTGATGTTGTTGGGATGCTACTTGGTTCAGCCGGAATCCCTGCTCAGATATGGGTGGACCAGTATGACAGTCTTTTGTACGTGGACTTAGACCATGTGTGGGTGAAAGTAAACATCTGTGGCACGAATCATGTATTTGACCCGAGCTTCAAAAGCTATTCTTCCACGATAGAGATAGATTTGAAATCGGTGATTGGTTATGACGCGAACACATTTTTAGCAAGGGCAAGCGCAGGTGCAACCATTCAGCCGGATTACGTTAAGGACATCAATAAACCGAACCTGACGGCTGACCTTAGTTCATACAGCAGCAATCTGATAAACCATATCAAAATGAATTTACCAGCAGCTACGCTTCAGGAGATAATTGGTGGCCGAACTATAGTGCCCGGTACGGAAGTGCCGTGTCAAACCTCGCTACCATGCCAACGGTCGATTACTTACGAGTGGACTGAGATTCCAGCTATATACAAGGTATCGCTGAGGATACAGCATCGAGGCATTGATACAACGGTTTATTCAGAGCAGATTTACGGCAAGCGATTGACACTTTTTTACAACACCTCGAACCAACCTGTTCTTGCACTTGACGGACAGACGCTGGCAACGGGCAGTGTCACAAGTCCAGGCACAAGTCAGCCCATCACGCTTACTGTAGACCACCCATACGCTGCTAACGGAGGAACATATTGCGACGACAGTCAAACTTTTTATATAACCGCCGGTGGGTCATATTTAATAGTCGATGGCTGGGCTGGCACAGGCACAAACATAATAGAAGAACATCGCAAGATTCTAAAACAAAACCGCCATGCCGGCGGCAGCGAGACATCAGAACAGGTTCTAGGTGAATCGCTGGCTATGATCGGATTTACTTGGCTTGCTGAGTGCTCCCGTGCAAGTCAAATATCTGACCAAATTGCTAATACCGCTACCATAGACCATCATACAGTTGGGGTCTGCGGGCAGTACGACGCCCCTTATATCGACATGCCAATGTGCCTGGTAAGCGTCATTAGCCATACAGGCAACCAGTCAAAAGAGCAGGCGAGTTTCTTTGTCAGCAGCGGGCAAAGTAGCGCGTTTGAATGGGGCGTGGTAGAGCAACTTCAGCCGCCGCACAGTGCCATCTCAACTGTTAAGCTTGTGGACATTGCCAACGGCAAAATCTACAATAAAATTTTCGATGCCACAAGTTCAAATTACTATAGCTCAATAAGGTCGCAGCTTGTGAATTACGATTCCTATGAGCTTTCATACGTTGAGGCATATATTGACGCTGGGTTCCGCGTAATCCTGCCACAGGAAGGCGACCTCGGTGAAGGTGAATGGTCCGGAATAGGATTTCTTGCAGTCAGTCCCTACGAAGACCAAATTGCTCATATAATCTCTGGGGGATTCAACGGCGGATTCGGCACAGAATACTGGACGCTATCAGATATTTCTACTGAATCTACCTCGTCATCGGAGAGCCATTCCACGAGCAGCGAGCCAATTGATTTGGTCATGGGCGACTACCTTTACGAAAACACCGACTTGACAATCGGCAGCGGTGGATACCCGTTCAGCATTGAATTCAAACGGTTCTACAATTCCGGTGCATCGCTGGATAATGGCCCGCTTGGATTGGGCTGGAAACATAATCTGGATATCTCGGCGGCGCTATCAAGCGATGGATTTCAAGGACTTGGGGCAGATTCGCCCATAGATGCAGCAGCCAGCATAGTCGAATCATACGTCATCATAGACCTACTTTCGACAACCAAAACGAACCTGCGTCTAACTATTGCCACGATGGCTCATTGCTGGTTTATGGACCACCTAATTAACAACGTCGTTACCATTGAGCAGCCGGGTAACACTATGCAGTTTGTGAAATTGCCCGATGGCAATTACAATCCTCCACCCGGTGAGGCGGCGAAGCTGACACTTCAGCCGGATAGCAGTTATTTATTAAGGACCAAACATGGCGACTATCTGGATTTTGACCCTAACGGTAGAATCACAACTTGGAGCGACCCGAATAATACCGTTAGTTTCATTTACGGCGTCAATGGCAAATTATCGCAAGTGCATAACGGACTTGGCCGGTCGATTAGTCTGGGATATGACATCAATGATGCCAACCACATTGCCTTTGTAACAGATTCGGCAAATCGAACAGCTCATTTTGGGTATGATGCGAAAGGCAATCTAACTACAATTACAGATGCCAACGGATTTACAACCACCTTTGTGTATGACCCTAACAATGATGGACGAATTACAAGGATATATTATCCGACAGAGCCGAACAATCCTTACGTGACGAATGTTTACGATTCGCTGGGCCGTGTAAAAACCCAAACCAACACCAACGGCTTCACTTATCAATATTTCTATACCGGCTATCGAACGGAAGAGGCCGACCCTTGCAACTACTCGAAGGTTTACGTCTTTAATGACTATGACAGGACACTATCTGAGACCGACCCGTTAGGTAATCAGACAAGCTATCAATACGACGGACAACTGCGAAAGACGCTTGTTACATACCCTCGAGGCAATTCAACACAATATATCTACGACGCCAATCACAATGTCCTGCAGAGCTTTCAGATACCTGTGCATGGTTCCGGCGAGCCGAACATAGTTGAAACGTTCACATACGAGCCCAGCTTTAACAGGGTGGCGACTTATACCGACCCTAATGGCCGAATCACCGTGTTCCAATACTATTCAAATGGCAAGTTAAAACAAATTGACCAGCCAGCGGTTGATGGAAATATACCACAGACCCACTTCACTTATAATGCTCAAGGACAGATGGAAAGTGTCACAGATGCTGAAGGGACGGTAACCAAATACGAATATGACCCTAATGGTAATCTTATTCGTACCATTCTTGACTGCAGTTCTGAGCCTAACCACTTGAACATTACGACGGAAATGAGCTGTAATGTTGTTGGGGACGTAAACTCGATAACCGACCCACGGGGCAATACAACCACATTTGAATACGATACTATGCGCCGTCTGATAAAAGTAACATCGCCGGCGCCATTCAACTATATTTCCTCTTACGAGTATTACTCCGACGGCAGCTTAAAACAGTTGGCGCGACAAACCGATGACCCGAATCAGTGGCAGGTCACAAGTTATACATACACGCCTTCGGACAAGGTCAAAACCATAACAGACCCCAATGGTGACGTAACGGAATATGAATACGATGCCCTCGACCGATTGAGGAAGACAACTAATGCTGAAAATCATACGACCACTCGGTTGTATGACGCGGCAGGCCGACTGTGGAAGGTCATCGACGCAAACGGCAATAATTCGGTTATATACTCATACAATGCCAACGGCAATATCAAGTCTCTGACCGACGCTAAAGGCAATACAACCACCTATGAGTATGATGGCTTTGACCGTTTGAAAAAGACCATTTATCCGGATGATTCTAATATACAGTTCAGCTATGATGTAGCAGGCAATGTTATTCAAATAATCAATCGTGCTGGGCAAGTTATCACCTATAGTTATGACTCATTGAATCGACTGGAATTAAAGACTCTGCCAAGCCTTCAACAGATACAACACGAATACGACCTTGCAGGTAGACTGACAGTAGTTACTGATGCTGCCGGTACAATACAGCATAGCTTTGATAATATCGGCAGACTCACCGGCGTTACCTATCCGAACGGCAAGATGGTCTCCCATCAATACGATGCTGCCAGCAATAGAAAACAACTCACTTATCCTGATGGAACTTATGTCACTTATGGTTACGATGAACTGAATCGCCTGACCGAAATTCTGGATGAAGATAGTACGCTGGTTGTTCAGTATGATTATGATGCCCTATCACGGCGAGTATCGGCGCAATACGCCAACGGCACTACTGCCGTCTACACGTATGATATAGCGGATAGATTGTTGAACTTGAATAATCAAACCAATACCGGAAGCCACAGCTTTGCCTACAGCTATGACAACGTCGGCAATAGATTAAATATGATGGTGAACGGTACCGATGTACACAGATACAGCTACGACAGGATATATCAATTGACCGGCGTCGATTACCCGGGTAGTTTCTTTGCGAGTGATACCATATTCAACTATGATTCAGTCGGTAATCGCGAGTCGGTCGTAAATGGCGGTACAACCAATTATAGTACCAACAATCTTAACCAGTACACCTCGGTTGGCGGTGTTCCCTATTCTTACGACGATAATAGCAACCTTACCAGCGACGGAACCAACAGCTACAGCTACGATGCTGAAAACCGCCTTATTACCGCAACTACGCCCACTAATATCATCGAATGTACGTATGATGTTTTTGGAAGACGCATTTCAAAGAAGATCTATGACACGAGCCACGAGCTACAGGCCACGAGTAAGTATATTTACGATGGCGACCAGATTATCTGTGAATATGATGGTTTCGGTAGACTCAGGCGCAAATTCCTTTACGGCACCGGCATAGACGAAGCGGTTCGTATGACAAACATTTGGCCTTCAGGCGATTTGGCTGCCGACGGCAATGTGGATTTTGGCGATGTCCGTATTGTGGCCTTAAATTGGCTACTTGATAGTAATAGTCCCGGCTTTGACCCCAATGCCGACCTAAACTGTGATGACAGGATAGATTTTGCAGATTTCGCCATACTGGGTCAATATTGGCAGACCAATGGCCTGCGCAGCGAATATTACTTTTACCATTATGACGGCCTCGGCAGTGTCACCGCCCTGTCGGATTTGGCCGGTAACACAGTTGAAATATACGAGTTCGACGTATATGGTCGTGTTAATTCCGATAGCTCTATTGGGAATCCGTATCTTTTCACTGGCAGACAATATGACCCCGAAACAGGTCTGTATTTTTACCGGGCGAGATATTATAGCCCCTTGATTGGTCGCTTCTTACAGACTGACCCAGTTGGATACGTCGGTGGAGGAAATTTATATGTATATGCATACAATAATCCAATTAAGTTTGTGGACCCAACTGGATTGTGGATTGGTTGGGACGATCTTGTTTTCGCTGGTGGCGGTGCCCTATTTGGAATCATAGGCCAAGGAATCGGCGATCTCGTTACGGGGGAATTCAGTGGCTGGGAAGCTTATGCGGGCGCTGCTGTTGGTGGTGCGGTTTACGGAGAAACGCTATTATACACAGCCAATCCAGTACTTGCAGGTGCTGCAGGAGGTCTAACTTCGAGTCTTACTGAGCAAACGCTGGAGAACGTAGGTGGCTATATTACTACTGGAGAATGGATTGGCTATGATGTAGGTGACGTACTTATTGAGACAGGGACAGGCGCTGTACTTGGTCTTATCCCGGGACCAAAGATACCTGGAATTACATCCGGCCGGGGCAGTTTCGGACAAGTTACAAAGCAGATCGTGACTAAGGCGCAAAAGGACCTGATTAGCCAGATAACTTTACCAACAATGGGAAAAATGTTAATATATTTAACAGTCGAAGATGCTTTACCTACGTTAGGGGGAGAGATATTTTCCAGAATGCTTTCTGAGGAAACATTAAAATAGAAATTATCACATAAAAAACTATTATGGTACAAAAAGTAGATCAAAAGATGCCTCGGAAAATTTTGAAATGGGTACCTTTAATCCTGTTTATTGTAGTGCCGTATACTTCAATTCTTTTAGCACGAGAGCATGAATTGGTTGGTAGAATTGTTGCTTTATCCATAGTATTCTGTTCGGCTGTCGTGTTGATATTTTGGTATTCCTTGAATCCTAAAACAAAGATAATTAGGCCCGGTGGGAAACTTACCCAGCTGGGATTTAAAAAAAAACAAATTGTGGAGTGGACTGCACGGTTACTGTTCCTTGGCTTCGGGCTGGTTTTTTTGTACTCCTTTGTAGTTCCATTCGCTATCGATATGTTCGTAGTAGTGCAGGGGTATGAGATTACCACAGTAAAGGGAACTGTTACGCGAAATTCCACGCTTTTTGGAACGTGGTTTCTATCACAAAGTATAAGAATTAACCGGGGGACCAGCGGTGAGGAAACCTATTACTTACTCTATTCGCTTAAGCCCCGCCTTCGACGGGAGACAAAGCATGAGTTTTTAATTTTACCGCACTCAAAGCTAATCTTAGAGGCCAAAGAACTAAAAAAAACAGACATATGGTAATTGCTAATGGTAATCGGCAGGTAAAACAGCCACGGGGGAGTTGAAAAAACCGGCATATAAAATGGCCACACCATAGCAGACTCCGTGAATTGCCGGTTGGTTTTATGAAAGGATAGTGGCCGTTTTTTGTATTTCTTGCTGACCTGTTGCCACTTTTCGGTCACACGAGTTTTAGATAAGATTCAAAGCAGGCTGGCAGAACTCCTGTATTTTTCTGCATTAGCCCGTTTTTTTACTTGGGAGGTAGGATTATGCCATTGCTGAGTGTGGTCAGATTTTCTTTAAAATCAGGCGATTTTGCTTGAAAATAAAGCCCTGACTTGTGTAGAATATATTCTAAATCAGTGGAGGTGTTTTGTATTCTATTTGTAGTAGTATGATTAATTCGGAGGATTTTGAGTCGAATAATGGATTTTGCGCCCTTAAAAGCTGCATTTGACAATTGAAAAGTAGCACTGTGCTTTTGGGCATTTTGTCTTAAACCGCCAGTTAACTTTGCCACGAGGCGCACAAAGGCAGTGTCCCAATATGGGGCACTGCTTGCTTGTGTTCCTGTCGGGTTCCGGCAAACCTAGCGTGAGCACGATGCGGTGGTGCCCTTTGATATGCGTACTTCCGTAATTAAAAAACTCCAAAAAGCAGGATAGCAAAGGGAGGGTTGCAAAAGTGAAAGTAAATTTAAAACTTGCAATTTCTCTGGTGATGATTTTCTTGGTTGTGTTTTCTGTAAATATTAAGGCAAATACCGAGGGATGGGTTGAGAAATGGGTTTATGAAAGTCCTTCTTCTGCTACCTGTGTGGCTATTTCTTCCAATGGACACTACATAGCTGTTGGCACGCCTGATGGGTTGTATCTTCTGGACGGTGAGAGGAATTTTTTATGGGATTATCAAACCGACCATCCTATTATCGATATCTCAATAACAGCGGACGCGAGTCACATTGTTGCAGCTGGTTCGAGTGGATACTATGTGGGTGGCGCAGCGTACTTCTTCAACCGTATGGGTGAGTTTGAAGGAACTGTTACTGCGAGTACAGGGATTTCTTCCGCCACGCTTTCTCCGGAGGGAAATTATTTTGCAATGACATACGACAATGGTTTAGGTTGGAACGACAGGGTTGCCCTTGCTGGTGAGGGACAATGGTTATGGTATCATGATTTTGGCCGGTCTGGGACAGCGGATGTCTCAATATCTGATGAGGCAGCATACGGAGCAGTTGGAGGAGCGGCACCAGTGTTCTTTTGGGAGAAAGGCGGGCTTGTTTTTTTTGATAAAACTGGAAACAGTCTATGGGATTATGTTATAGATACCACCGCGCTTAGTGGTGATAAATATTCGGTATCAATCTCAGTAGATGGGAAATATGTAGCCGCAGGAAATCGAGGGAATGACTATTTGTATTTTTTCGAGCGAGACCAATGCTTTATTTGGAGTTATAACACTGGACCTGTTGAAGGAGTTTCAATCTCTGGCGATGGCAACTACATAGTGGCGGCATCCAGTAGCAGAGTGTTTCTTTTTGATCGGGATAAGAATGTTTTATGGACATCAGAAATTAGTAACATCAAAGATGTAGCAATATCCGCTGATGGAAATACGATAGTTGTTTCAACTGGAGATGGTAAAGTTTACGCTTTTAGACCCGTGACCGATCGAGTAAGTGGGATTGATGTTTCTTCCCATCAGGGAAATATCAATTGGTCTCAAGTTTATAATGCAGCAGGTTGTTATAGATTTGCATTGGTCAGGGCATCGTGGTGGGACTCAGGGGTAGATAAGTGCTTCGTAACAAATATGGAAAATGCTGATGCCAATAGTATGTTAGTGGGTGCTTATCACTTTGCATACCCAGAGTATGCCGATGCTGGGGATGAAGCAAGGCATTTTTTCAATTTAGCCAAAGATTATTTGAAAGAAGGGTATCTCAGACCTGCCTTGGATATAGAAGATGATGAGTCTTCAAATAGTTACCCATACAAATTAGGACCGGAAGGACTTTCAAACTGGGTGCAGAAATGGATGAATACTGTAAAAGCGCTAGCAAGACACGAACTTCACACAGCGGTGGAACCAATGTTGTATGTGAACAGAAACTATGCCGACTTCTTGGACGAGTGTTTAGCGGACGTGTATGAGCTTTGGATTGCCCATCCGACATGTAATTCGAATGGTGAGCCTGATACTAAAAAATGGAACAATTGGGTATTCTGGCAGTACTATATGCCAGAACCTCATGGCCCATGTCCGGACAACTCCACAGGACTGAATTCTGTACCAGGTATAAATGGACCGGTTGACCTGGATGTATTTAATGGGGATATGTCGAGATTGAATACTTTTAGGATTTCCGCTTGGAAAGCCGATTCTTGGATTCTGTTTCATCTTTGCAGTCCTGCAGATATGCTTGTTACAGACCCTGATGGTCTTATTATCAGTAAAAAGGTAAATCAGATTCCAGGGGCGGCTTACGTAGAAATTGATATGGACCAAGATGGTGATTTGGATAAGGAAATAAGCATACCGTATAAGAAAGTTGGGTACTATCAAATTACTATTGTGCCAGAGCCTAACGCGTTGCCTGATGATACTTATAGTCTGGATGTGACAATTGACGGAGAAACTATGATTTTGGCTAAAGATGTCCAAATTCAAGGCATTCCAGCAGAACCCTATGAGGTTGAATCAAAGTTAAACCGTTGCGATTTTGACACCGATGGTGATGTGGACGTGGTTGATCTCCACACCTTTGTCCTTCACTGGCTGGCGGAAGATTGCAATTATCCGAGTTGGTGCGAAGGAACCGACCTTAACTACAGTGGGTTCATAGATTTTATCGACTTTGCTTTTTTTGCTAATAATTGGCTGTGGGAAAAAATCCCCGCGGATATAGACATTGACGGCGATGTAGACTTCTCTGACTATGCTATTTTTGCCTCTCATTGGTTAGAAAAAAAATGTAGCGAACCGAACTGGTGTGCTCGTGCAGATATTAACAAGAACGGGCAAGTTGATATCCTTGACTTAGGAGTTCTTGCTGAACATTGGCTCGAAGGTACTGCTGAATGGGTTTCCCAGACCTTAATGTTTTAAGAAATATTGCCGAAACAAAAAAGCCCCTAACGGAATAAGCTATGGGGCTTTTTATCGTCTATTTGGTGAGCTTATTTACTCAATGAACCTAAAAGTAGAAAGGATTTGATCTGTTAGTGTATCTACGCTGAACTTTCCTTGCTCTTCTTTACACTTCTCCATTTTATTATCATCTCCATAATAGAGACCACAATGGGAGTATACTAAGGTAAACTCAAGAGTTAACTGTTTATCATCCTTGTTGGTTATATATTTGAACTCAACGTATGTTGACCCAGCTGTTGGGCTGCCTATACTAAACACACAATATGTGGTGTCATTTATCATCACTTCTTTCTGACTGCCAGCAGGCGATGGTTCTATTTCCTCACACACAAAATCTGGGTCAATGGGCGCAATACTTACTTTTGGAGGCCAATCAGGAGAATGTATACCAAGGTATTTTGTATCCAACTTCTCTGGATATTTAAATTCGAACCCCTCTTCTTCGTTTCTATAAGTTTTCCAATTAGTAGTTTCATCTTCTGAAGTTACTTGTGCCGATGGTTTTGCTTCTGGTAATACTTCTCCCTTTTTCTGTAGAGTTGAATATTGCCAGGCGGCAACCCCTCCAACCAAAAGAGCACAAAGAATAATAATTATCATTGCGACAGGGGCAGAAACCCCCCTTCTTGGAAATCTGAACATATTTTTGATGATGACTTAATGGTTAGTTGCTCGACCTAATTTTATCTTATCACGGTCGAGTTTTTTATACAACCGATGCAGGACAAACAAGCAACGACACCCTAACCAGGTTTTTTTTCTTTTTCCCCAGAATGCTTTCCAATTTGCGTAGAAAGGCAATTTTGCCATTCTTTCTCAATGCTCTTTTTCAGCCTTTTTGTTTCAACGCCCGCTCCTGACATAGTAAATTATAAGCAATAATCTCTCGTTAGATACCCACCAACCCTTGACCAAATAGCAGCTTATGTTATAACATTAAAGCTCGTTACTTGACCGCGGGTGTGATACTTGATTCATCTCTGGTGACACCCTGAATGGGTGTTTTTTTTATACCCAGTTTTTCCTCAAGGACACCAGTAATTTGCTTTAACGCGCAACTTTTCCCTACTTATTTCAATCTGGGTGTCTGCTACCGTTGAAAGTGCAGGGTCAGTTTTATAATAGCTTCATGAAGTATCCCAATCACAAGAAGATACCAAACTCTCTTCGTAAATACCGTAAGGCCAGAGGTCTTACACAGAAGGATGTGGCCTGGATATTGGGCCTTAAAAATACCAGTTTAATCTCTCGATGGGAGAGCGGTTTTTGTTTACCGAAGCTGATAACGGTCATGAAGCTGGCGGTGCTTTATCGCACAATGGTCGACGGCCTGTTTATTGACCTACGCAGGTTATTACAAAAAGATATTCTTAAGACAGAACAAAAGCTTTTACAAAATAAGCCACAAGATGAAAATGGCACCTAATCCGAACAATCAAAACCAGCAATGGGCTCCTATCTGGGCCGGTCTGGTTGTGGATAGCGGGGCAAAACATTATCAGAGAATGAAAAATGCCATCTGGCTTTTTTTATATTTATTGGTCAATGCCGACAGAGGCCGGGCCCTGGCAAGGAAGGTCAAGACTATCAGCTCAGAGATGGGTATAAAACGAGATACCATCTTGAGATGGCTAAATATCCTCAGAAGGCACGGGTATATTGCCACCCAAAGTACCGGCAGAGGCCTGCTTATACAAATCAGGGATTGGGGGAACCCGTCATCAGATATTGGGAAAAGTCCGTTCCAGAAACAGCGAGTACCCAACTCCTGCGGTTGGGAAAATCCTGCTACGGAGAAGGCGTTTAAGAGTCCAAATGTGCTTAATTCGAGCAAAAAACCGGATTTTCCGGTTGGCCCTATCGATACGATAAATAATATATTAAATAACGATATCGATATCTATAATGAAAACCCTTTAGGTTTACAAACTCCTAAAGGGTTTACTCCCAGAACCCAAAAAGAGCTTCTTGCAGTAGATATAGCTAAAGCTCTGGATGACACCCGGAACCTGCCGCTGTATATCTCCTATGCCAGAAGGTTCTCGGAAACTCTTTTAAGAAAGGTTCTGGGGGAGGTTAAAGAAATCCCCACCGGCAAGATCAAAAAAAGTCGAGGTGCATTATTTAATTATTTAGTCCAAAAATATGCCAAAGAAACTTCATAAAATCTTAGCCGTCAATCCCGGTTCAAGGTACGTAGGCATAGCCGTCTTTGAAGGTGCAGAGCTTAAGGATTGGCGGGTTAAGGTCATAAAGGGCAAGTTCTCGAAAGAGAAATTCAAAACAATCAGGTTGTTAGTATCCAGTTTTACTGACCAATACCGGCCGCGGGTTCTTGTGATAAAGCGACTCCATCACTCACACAGTTCTGCAAATCTGAAGCGTCTTGTTGGCCAGATAAAGCAATCCTCAAAAAGAAAGGGACTGAAGGTTTATCAGTTCTCGATAAAAGAACTTGAGAACTTCTTTTCGCCACAGCAGCGTATAAACAGAGACGAGCTGGCTGCAATACTTGCTTCAAGGTATCCAGAATTACTGCCGGAATTCAACAAAGAGCGAACCAACAAAAATCGCTATCATACCAGGATGTTTGAAGCGGTGGCCCTCGGGGCCGTCTGCTCATATCAAGTCAATTAGATAAAAACTAACCTGAGACTTACAAGATATTTGGCCAATCTTGTTTGTCTCAACTTCTATGACGCAAAACAATTCAAGAATTTTAGCTATTGACCCTGGCACAAGGTTTATGGGCATTGCTCTGCTGGAGAAAGGCCAGCTTATCTATCACACAGTAAAAGTGATAAAGAAAGGCGGTTCACCAAACCAGACCCTCCAGAACGCAAGGAGGATTATCCTTCGGCTTATTTCCGACCTTAGTCCGGATATGCTGGTAGTTGAGAAGGCCTTTTTTGCCAAAAGCAGAAACGTCTCACTTTTAAATGTCCTTGTTGATGAGATAAAAGCGATTGCCAGAAGAAAGGGGATAGAGATAGTGTCCTTTTCGCCCAGTACGGTCAAAAAATTTATCACCGGCAATGGCTGGGCCAGCAAGGATGAAGTAGCCAGGGCGGTTGTGTTAAAATATCCTGAGCTTAAAGTCTACCTTACCCAGGACAGGGCCTGGAAAGAACGGTTCCATCAGAATATGTTTGACGCGGTGGCGCTGGGAATAATGGCCTCGAAGTTTACCTAAAATAAGTAAATTTTCTGTCATGTTTTTCTGGTTTTGACAGCGTGTGGCGATAGATTATAATAGGAGGAAGAGTATATCCATGGAAAAGAAGCTGGCACATCTTGAGATGATACAAGGCGTTATCAATAGACTGTCGCAGAACTCCTTTTTACTCAAGGGTTGGTGCGTCGTCCTTGTATCTGCACTGTTTGCCCTGGCTGCGGGAAACAGCAGAGTATATTTCATCTATCTCGCCTATTTCCCTGCTTTGGCCTTTTGGATTTTGGATGCCTACTTTTTGTGGCAAGAACGACTCTTCCGCGCCCTCTATGACCACGTCAGGAAGATGAAGGAGGAGGAATTAGATTTCTCAATGGATACTTCCATTGTGAAGGACCAAGTGAGGCCATGGGCTGATGTTATATTCTCAAAGACACTTATGATTTTCCACGGAACAGTCTTGGGTTCTATTATCGTTGTGACGTTCATAGTCATATGTATAAGTAAAGGGAGTCAATAATATGGCACGTAGAGTTTTTTTCGGTTTTCATTATGAGCGGGATATCTGGCGGGCAAGCCAAGTCCGCAACAGTTGGGTAACAAAACCAGACAGAGAAACTGCCGGTTTTTGGGATGCTGCCTCTTGGGAAGAGGTTAAAAAGAAGGGTGATGAAGCAATTAAACGCTGGATACGAGAACAATTGAGCGGTACCACAGTCACAGTTGTCTTAATTGGAACCGAGACCTCTGAGCGGAAGTACGTACAGTATGAGATAAGCCAAAGCTGGGAAAAAGGTAACGGCCTAATTGGTGTGTACATCCACAAGATCAAAGATAAAGAAGGCAACACCGAGTCGAAGGGCGCAGATCCATTTGTCAAGATGGGATATAAGAACATAAAGACATATGATTGGGTCGACGATAACGGTTACAAAAACATAGGGGATTGGGTTGAATCAGCGTACCAGCGGGCTCAGCAAAGGAATAAGTAGCGAGCTGCTAGCAATATACCGAAACCCTCCATAGCCTGCTGAAGAGAGCGGTTTCACCAGAATATGTTCGATGCAGTGGCACTGGGGGTAATGGCTACAAAGCTTACCTGATTTGTGCTGGATACGCTCTTAACTTCAAAGGATAATATTTTTAGCAAGGTTTTACTAAAAATGAGTAGATTCTCTGCGTTGTCTACAGAAATAAACAACGTATAATTGTAGAATTTGCAAACACGACATGTAAGTAATCATATATGTCCTGGGCTAAGAGGTAATAATGAACCTACAAATCGACTTTCATTCAGACTGGGTCGATATTATGAGGGCTTGGCTATCAGCCCGGGGGTACTCTATCCCGGTAGGTGAAGACCCACAAGCAGTCTCGATAATCTACTTCAATGCACGTAGAAGATGGCTGCCACAGATTCCCAGACAGATACTCAAGTCACACGAGTTTTCCTGTCCACGCGAATTGAAGAGTAGTTTGGTCTGGTTGGAGGAGAAAGTAACCAGAGGGGATAATCTCAACCCTTATCTAAGTCGATCCCTTAAAAAAGCGGGCTATGATGATGCTCTTTTGAACGATTGGAAGGTCTATCACTTTCATCTTGGCGATGTTGTAGAGGTAGATGGCTTTGTAAAACGCACAGAACCAGTTCTTTTTGCTCTGGTAACCGAAAGCCATTTCCACGAAATTAACGTTCATCACCATGGGGATTGGACAAATTTGGATGTAATAGAAATTATTCATGCCAATTGGGCAGAGAAAATCGAGCGATTCAAGTTAACGGGCGTAGCCGGAATCACACCCGTTCCCACTTCCGCTGATGTCAAGTTACTCCGTGGCGTTCATGTAAACACGATTCTGCAGACCAAAGACGGCACCATCTACGCTCCCGTTGGGGGTGGTTATATGACCAATGGGACTAGCTCGGAGGTTGTCATGGAATCCATCCGACACGCTAAATTTATCAAACATCTCGAACAATGGGTAAAAGACAACTCTCAAGTATTAACCGAAGAACTAAAGAAATCCGGTTACAGCAATGGGAAGCCATTGGTCGTTAAATTGGAGATCGATGATTTGGCAATCTATGCTGTGTGTCCCGAGTACCACACACGGTTTATTTTGGTGAATAGGACTTCGCCATGTTGATGAATTATTTGTTGGATGTGAAATGATATTTCGTCTGACGCACAAACTGGCCAAGAAAATCAGCATTGCTCGCTTAAAATTTCTACCTCTCAACCGCAACCCTTACATCGATTGGACAGCCCACCTGTTCACCGTAGAACGCGTGCAGTACATCATAGTAACGAACATGGCTTCTCTCTATAGCTTGGTAATGTACGGTCGAGGGATTACCGACGATAACGAGTTCATCCAGAATACGCTTAGCTATATGGCGGAGTTTATGGCCGACAATGGTTGCGAATTTCTTTTTCGTCGGCTGATTGCACCTCACACAGCAAGAGTATCGTTCTCCAAAGCAACCGACCGGCGCGTGATAGGGTCGATTAATGACCTTATAGTTCAGGCTAAGTATTACTTGACCGAGCGCCAAATGTCCCCTTTCGATGCATCCCTTCATGTAAATGAAACGCCTATGTCATACCTCGGATACAACATACCTAAGGAGGCTTTCAGAGGTCTGAAGGTCGAACCAGAAGAAGCGTCGGGCGCCAGCGTGGAGTACAGCGAGGAATAGCACGGTCATAACGGTTCGGCAAAAAAAAACACAAACTTAGGAGGGCACGATGAGGAATCGATTCCACCAGAATATGTTGGATGCCTGGAAGTAGACAGTGGTGTGCTAATGCGGGTCTTCTTTTGCCTCGGTGATGCTTTGTTTCCCGTCGGCAGAAATATAATGCTTACGATTGAGTTTTCCTGATTTTAAGCAGCCTGAATCTGAAAGTTTTCGGTCAGCAGGCTTCGCAATTCCGGCAAATACCTCTTACGTTTTCGAAAAAAGCTTTCGCACGCCCGCTTGAACTCCTCAAACGTTTCATAGTAGCGATTATTCAGCACTGTTTTCTTGAAAAATTTCCAGTACCGCTCGATCAGATTCAAATTCGGCGAATACGTCGGCAGGAATATCAATTTAATCTTCGTCCCCTCCAGCGCCTTTTTTAGCCACCGTGAACGGTAGTACCGGGCGTTATCCACAATCACATAAATCACGTTCGCCTGTGGATGTTTGGCCTCAATTTGAGCAAACAAATCCATCGCCGACTGGGCATTGATCGTCTCGTAAAACCGGACCGTCGGCTCCAGGGTTTCAATGTTCATCGCCCCGTTGATATTCAGCCGCTGACGTCCGCAATTGGCCTTCAATACTTTTTCCTGCCCCTTCTTGATCCAGCCGTAAGCGGGGATGCTGTTATGTTGTGGATGGGTGGCATCGGCGAAATAGATAGGATCGTTTTCACCCTTGTTTGCTTTGATGTATTTATATTCTTTGAGAAAGGCCTGTTGTTGAGCAGGGTTTTGTTTGCCGGGAACATGTGAGGGCTTTTTATAGGAAAATCCAAGGCGATGCAGCAGATTGGTGACGCCGCTGACTGAGTAACGCACCCCGTACCGCCTGTTAATATGAGCAATGACTGATTTAGCATCGGGCAGAATATGTTCTTCAAGATAACCTTCAAGCTCGCGCATTTGATGTGTGTCAAGCTTTGGCTCTGCGCCAGAATAGTTATCATCCAGCAATGCACCGAGACCGCCTTTTTGGTAACGGTCAAAATAGTGTCTGGACGTATTCTCATCAAAGAGAAGAATCTCTGCTACCTGGGCCGCCGACCAGCCCTTCGATAAGGCGATTACGGCTTTGACGCGGTCGGCCTGACGTTTATCACGCAAGGAACGGTGAAATTTTTCCAGTTCAGCAATTTTTTCTTTTGACAACGTATACTCCTTCATATATACTGTTTATCGGACACAAATGCTTTCTGAATGAAAAAAATAGGTTTTTTCAATCGGGAGCAGTATAGCACGTGTTAAGTCAGGTTAGCAAACAAGCTTCCGCTTGTTCCAAATAAGGCTGCCAGCCCGACTCGTTTTTGTTTGTGTTTCGGGCAGGACTGTCGTAAAATGCCATTGGGCAAATTAGGAGGCAAGCTGCAAATGGACAGTGAGAGAGATGGATTTTACGCTCATACGGATGGCAGTCCTGACCGGAGGAACTGGCAGCCGCTCCAAGAACATCTCGTAAACGTCGCAAGACTCGCAAAGAAATTAGCTGAACCATTCAACGCAGCCGACTGGGCCTACCTCGCAGGACTTTGGCACGATGTAGGTAAGTACTCATCTGAGTTCCAGCAGAGAATATCCGTGGCAGGCGGAGAAAATGCACACATCGAGACAGTTGGACACGTTGACCATTCGACTGCTGGGGCGCAGCACGCTGAAAAGACACTTGGCCACGCTGGTAAGGTATTGGCATACACTATTGCAGGGCATCACGGCGGTTTGCCTGACGGTGAGTCGAATGACTCGTGCCTGCGAACTCGACTGAACAAAGACATTCCCTCATATTCAGCTTGTCCTCCGGAACTTTTGCAGGCGGCGGTGCTTAAGCTGCCTTTGACCCTTGAACCAAAGCAAGCAGGCGTCCAACTCAGTGTGTTCATAAGAATGGTCTATTCCGCACTTGTAGATGCGGACTTCCTTGATACCGAGCAGTTTGTTGACCCTGAGAAATCTGCGGGCCGTGCGGGGTACAGAACGCTAATCGAACTTGAGCCGGTTTTCTTTGATAAACTTACCCGTCTCCGGCAAACCGCCACAAAGTCCTCTGTTAATGAACAAAGGGATATCGTGCTTCGGCAATGTCTCACGGCCGCTGACAGACCTATGGGCATTCTCTCACTCACTGTCCCCACCGGCGGCGGTAAGACACTTTCATCAATGGCGTTTGCTCTGAAGCACGCAATAAAGCACAGACTCAAACGCATCATCTATGTGATACCTTTCACCAGTATCATTGAACAGAACGCAGAGGTCTTCCGAACGATGTTGGACCAGGATGCCGTCCTTGAACACCATAGCAACTTCGAGCCGGAAAACGAGGATTATCGCTCACGGCTTGCGGCCGAGAACTGGGATGCACCTGTCATAGTCACGACCAATGTCCAATTCTTTGAGTCCCTATTTGCCAATCGGCCATCCCGATGCCGCAAGCTGCACAATATATCTGAAAGCGTGGTGATACTTGACGAAGTCCAAACTATCCCTGCTCCATATCTCTTGCCATGTCTTGAGATGCTAAAGGAACTCGCAGCAACATACAGGACTTCGATTGTGCTTTGCAGTGCTACGCAACCAGCCGTACAAAAAAGAGACGACTTTAATCGGGGCCTCGAAGGAGTCACGGAGATTATCGACAACCGACAAGGACTCTCAAACGCACTCAAGAGAACCAGAGTGACGGTCATAACGCAAACATCGGATGATGACCTCACAAAGTTGCTGGGGCAACGGAGACAAGTACTGTGCGTTGTCAACACAAGGAAACACGCGAGGAATCTCTACGCGGCTATACAGGATAAGAACGGCCTGTACCACTTAAGCGCTCTTATGTGTCCTGTTCACCGTAGTCAAGTTCTTGATGTCATACGCAAGCATTTACGGGATGGCGATGTGTGTAAGGTAATAAGCACGCAGATTGTTGAGGCAGGCGTTGATATAGATTTTCCGGTAGTTTACAGGTCGATGGCGGGGGTAGATTCTATTGCTCAGGCAGCAGGACGATGTAACCGTGAAGGAAAGCTCACAGTGGGTGAGGTCTTCTTGTTCAGACCGGAGAAAGGCATACCCGCAGGATACTTCCGCCAGACGGCTCAAACAACCGAATCGGTACTAAGAAAATATAGCGACGATGTCCTTTCACTGGCTGCCATTGAAGATTACTTCAAGCTTTACTACTGGACAAAAGGCGATGATGCGCTTGATGAAAATGGAATCCTCGATGATTTAAGAGCCGGTCTTAAGAAGGGTGATTTTTTATTCAAGAGTATTGCCGAGAAGTTCCATTTCATTAGGGATGATATGAAACCGGTCGTCATACCGTTCGACGATACTGCCCGGCGTGTCGTCGCATCTCTTGATTACAGCGAAAAACCCGCCTGGTTGTCACGACAGCTTCAAAGGTACACTGTAGCCGTTCATCCCGGCGAATGGAACAGCTTACTCTCAATGGGTAGTATTCAGGTAAAGGGGGGAATGTTCCCGGTGCTTGTGGATGAGGCACTTTACAGCAAAGACATTGGTCTTTGCACGGATAATCTATTGCATAGAGACCCGGAGGAATTCTTTATCTAAAAGACTTCTGCAAAATGAGTGACTTTTAGACAAATGAAATCCGGTAAAGAATCGTTCTGGTCAGTAGAATCAAATTCGATGATAGAAACGTACATGTTAAGGTGATTTAAAGCTGAAAAACATTGGTTTTGGACACGGCATCTTCGATGGCTTACCTTTAGCTCTTTGACAAGTTAATCTTTCAGCATCAAGCAGGACAAATCAGCCAGCTTTGGCGTGGGCGAATGTTCGGTAGCAACGCATCCGCTCGGGCTGCTTTAAGATGATAGCTGCCGCTACCGCAATAAGGCTGGCACTAAGATGAGCGATGGTCATTTGGTTCCTTACGGCTGTAAAACCGTAGTGCGTGGTCTGTTCGACTTCTCTGTCACCAAGCCGAGAGTAGTACTGCTCGATTATCTGCCTGTCTTTGTAGGTTTCCTTAAACTGTTTGCTATCTCTGGGTACCTTAGAACGCGCATCGTCAGTGACATCAAGATACTTTGTGCAGCCATAACATTTGCCGGTATCGAATGAAGGATGCTCAGCCGAGCAGGCATAGTCGAATTTGGCTGCGAGCTTTCTGCTGGTCTTTATGGGACATCTAAATTTGATTCGTTCTCGGTAAGCCTCTGTCCATCTGCCAGCGGATTTCATCTCCAGGCCGGCATCGCAAACATCGCAAACTGGGCAGCCGTGCGGCCCGAAGGTTTTGTCATCCTTTTGATTTCTGGGGTTGATAGGTATATATGGCTGGGATTTTACCTCTTGGACGATAAAGGTATAAAGCTCTCTGAAATCGTAGGCCTTATCGTCTATGAATATCGCCCCTTTTTTGAAGGGGAATCTGCGTTTTAGCTCTTTGATAAGGCTAAAGGCCACTTCTGCATCGGGGATATTGTTGGGCAAGGTTTTTTCCACCAGGCAGATGCTCTCTTTGGTAACAATGGTGTGGGTTCTATATCCCTAGAAAAAGATCAGGTTTTCTTTTTTGCCGTTAATGACCTGACAGGAGTAATAGCTCAGAGCAGCCCGCGGGTTACGCTTTGGCTTTTTGGTCTTGTCTTTGGTGTTTCTTTTTGGGTTTTTCAGGTTGTTTTCTTTGGTGGCCGCCATGACCGGCTTAGAATCCAAGATGAATTCATCCAGACCCACCAGAGCTTGTTCAATCAGCAGCTGGTTTGCCTGTTGATGTATGGCTTTTAGGGTGGAGTTCTTGGTCTGTTGTAGGAATCGGTAGAGCTGAGATTCGTCTGGAAGATAACCCAGATGGAAGCCACACATCTCCAATAGAGGTGGGATAGAGTTTAGGTGCTCGATCAGTTTTGGTACGGATTTAATACCTTCGAGGTGTTTGATGATGAAGGCACGGAGCATGGCGTGACGGGAGTGGCCGGTGGCGCCGACACCATAGTTTCTATCCGGCAATGCTGAAAGATTGAGGGCCTTAAAGATGTGGTAGTACTTTTGTAGAAGCGGTGAAGTTCGTATCAACTCTTGCAGGTCGTAGAAGAAAGATGTCTGGAACTCTTGCATGATAAAACCTCCTTTGTTTTGGCTATAAATCCTTTTTGTTTCGTCAGTTACATAATAGCCAAAACGGAGGAGATTGCAACAGAATAATGGTTATAAGCCATTATTTAGAATAGATTTACGTATTTCGCAGAAGGCTTTTTATCTAAATGAAAGGAGGTCAAATGGGGTACGGAGTGAAGCTTAGGGTCTGGGGGGACTACGCCTGTTTCACCAGACCGGAGATGAAAGTTGAGAGGGTTAGCTACGATGTGATGACACCCTCTGCGGCAAGGGGAGTACTTGAGGCGATTTATTGGAAACCTGCCATTCGGTGGGCAGTTGACCGGATCCACGTTCTCAAGCCGATTCGTTTTATGAATATTCGGCGAAACGAGGTTGCCAGTAAGATTCCTCTAAGAAATGTTAAGACGGCGATGCAGGACGGTAAGTCACCGCTTGAGCTATTCATCGAGAATGACCGCCAGCAGAGAGCTGCAATGGTTTTAAGAGATGTGGAATACGTGATTGAGGCGCACTTTGAATACACAGTCGCGGCGGAGGACAACGACGGCAAGCACCTGGATATGTTTAATCGCCGGGCCAGAGATGGGCAGTGCTTTACCCAGCCGTATCTCGGCTGCCGGGAGTTCTCCGCGGGTTTTGACATTGTGGAAGGCGATATACCCACTTCAGCGCTCAAAGGCAAACAGGACCTCGGCTGGATGCTCCACGACATCGACTTTCCCAACGATATGGAAGCCAAGTTTTTCCGTGCTGAAATGGTCGATGGCGTGATAATCGTCCCGGCCTTCGAGAGAAAGGAGGTGAAAGTATGATTCTTCAGGCACTGGCGCAATACTATTCGCGCCTCAACGATATGAGAGCCGAGAATCTTGCGCCGCCCGGTTTCAGCGTAGAGAAGGTACACTTCGCTCTTGTCATCGACCAGAGAGGCAAGCTGCTACAAGTAGCTGACTTGAGAGGAACGAAGGGGAGTCGGCTTGTGCCCCGTGAGAGCATAGTCCCTCAGCCGGTTAAAAAGAGTGTCAATATCGCTGCAAACTTCCTTTGGGGCAGCACCACCTATGTGCTTGGCGCGGATGAAAAGGGAAAACCAGAGAGGTCTCTGCAGTGCTTCGAGGCGTTTAGACAGTTGCACAGGGACTTGCTGGCTAAATGTAAAGACGAAGCAGCGATTGCGTTACTAGCGTTTTTGAGTAACTGGGATCCTCCTGCGGCACCAAGACTTGACCACTGGCAGTATATGCTCTCCGGCAACATAGTATTCCAGATGGATGGTGAGCGGGGGTTCGTCCACGAACGCCCGGCCATGAGGCAGATATGGGCGGACAGTCTCGCGGATGCCGCAAAGGGCGAAATGGGGATGTGCCTTGTAAGCGGACAGGTCTCTCCGATTGCACGGCTGCACCCGGCCATAAAGGGGGTCTTGGGCGCACAGAGCAGCGGCGCAGCAATTGTCTCTTTCAACCTCGATGCTTTTTGCTCCTATGGCAAGAGCCAGAACTTCAACGCGCCCATCTCAGAGGAAAAGACTTTTGCGTACACAACAGCACTTAACCGTATGCTTCGCAGTGGAAGCCACAACAGAATCCAGATCGCCGATGCCACGACGGTTTTCTGGACAGAAAGGGACTCGCCCATCGAAGGGTTTTTCGGTTTGATGCTCGACCCTCGTGACACCAGCAGTGACGAGAAGGAACTGGCGATTTTCCTTGAAGCCATTCGCGATGGCAAGCTGCCGTCGGGCATCGATCCTGAAGTAAGGTTTTTCATCCTCGGGCTGTCGCCAAATGCCTCGCGGATAAGCGTACGTTTCTGGCATATGAGCACGGTAAAGGACATAAGCGAAAAACTCGGCCAGCATTTCCGTGATCTCGCAATAGTCAGGACATTTGAGAACGACCCGGAGTACCCCGGTATGTGGCAACTACTGCGCGAAACAGCCAATAGAAAATCCAGCGATGGTCCGCCACCACTTCTCGCCGGGGCTGTGATGCAGGCAATTCTCAAAGGTGCACCTTATCCGGAACAGCTTTTGTCAGCTACCGTCGGCAGGATAAGGGCGGAGCAGGAGATAACATATATGAAAGCGGCCATTATCAAGGCCGTACTCACTCGAAAGAAACGAATACTCAATCAGGGAATGGAGGTTTCCATGGCATTAGACAAAGAAAACAAGAATCGGGCCTATCTGCTTGGGCGGCTGTTTGCTGTCCTCGAGAAGGCCCAGCAGGATGCTATACCCGGCGCGAACACTACCATCAAGGATAGGTTCTACGGCTCAGCTTCTGCGACGCCGAGGATTGTTTTCCCCCAGCTTTTGCGGCTGGCGCAGCATCATATAGAAAAGGCCGAGTATGGCAAGGTCCGCGACAAACAGATTGAGGGGATACTCTCCGACATTCAGGAGTTCCCGGCGCACATGGGACTTGATGAACAGGGAATGTTCGCAATCGGCTATTACCATCAACGACAGGATTTCTTCAAAAAGACACCAACCAATAATGATAAGGAGAATTGACAATGCCTAAGGTAATCGAGAACCGCTACGAATTTGTTTGTTTGTTCGATGTTGAAAACGGCAATCCCAATGGCGACCCCGATGCCGGTAACCTTCCACGCGTTGACCCGGAAACAAGTTTTGGGATAGTCACCGATGTGTGCCTGAAAAGAAAAATTCGTAACTACGTGGAAATGGTCAAGAAAGACCAGTCCCCCTATTGCATTTACGTCAAGGAGAAAGCAATTCTGACGAATCAACAGGCAAGAGCGTACCAAGCCCTGAAGATTAGCGATAAGGACAAAAAAGACGATGACATCGCAAAAGCACGGGGCTGGATGTGCCAGAATTTTTTCGATGTCAGGACTTTCGGGGCTGTTATGTCCCTGAAGGAATACAACTGCGGACAAGTCCGGGGGGCTGTCCAAATCAACTTCGCCAAGAGTATTGACGCCGTCACACCAAGAGAACTGACGATTACTCGTATGGCAGTTGCGACCGAAAAGGAGGCCAAAGACCAGAAGGGAGATAACCGTACAATGGGCAAGAAAAATATACTGCCCTATGGCCTTTATCGTGCTGAGGGGTATATCTCCGCCCATTTGGCTCAGCAGACCGGCTTTAATGAAGATGATCTGGACTTGGTTTGGGATGCTCTGGTTAATATGTGGGAACACGACCATTCTGCCGCGAGAGGAAAGATGAGTGCCCGCAGGTTAATTGTCTTTAAGCACAATTCTGCTTTAGGCAATGCCCCGGCCCACAAACTGTTTGATTTGGTGACCGTTAAGGCGAAAGACCCCGCTAAACCGCCGCGTTCTTTCGGTGATTACGAGGTGGCAATCAACAAGAATGCACCGAGCGGCGTACAGATTGTTGAAAAGCTGTGATGTACACTGAAGACGACTTATTGCCAATATCGGCTTTGCAGCATTATGTCTTCTGTCCGAGGCAGTGGGGTCTGATTCACCTCGAACAGGTATGGAGTGAAAATCGCCTCACTGCCGAAGGCAAAATCCTGCACGACAAGACACATTCAGCAGAAGCCGAAAACCGACCCGACATAAGAATCGTTCGCGGGCTTCGGCTCCATTCATTCCGTCTGGGACTGACCGGCCAGTGCGATGTTGTGGAATTCCGCAAGTCAGCAAACGGCGTGAAACTCGAAAATGCAGAAGGACTTTGGATGCCTGTGCCAGTCGAATACAAAAGAGGAAGTCCCAAGATAGATGCCTGCGATGAAGTCCAAATCTGCGCTCAGGCGACGTGCCTTGAAGAAATGCTCAAAACGAACATCGAAAGCGGCTTTATCTTCTACGGCAGGCCGAGAAGACGAGAACAAATCGATTTCACGGATACGCTCCGCATGCAAACGGAGCTGATCGTTGAAGAACTTCACAAACTGACCGCCGAAAGAGTAACCCCTAAGGCCAAGTATGAAAAGAAATGTAAAAGCTGTTCGTTATTTGAAGTGTGTATGCCGGAAATAACCGGCATCGAAAAAGATATAGAGTATTATCTCTCAAAGGCAAAAACGATAGAGCCGCAGGAAGAGCAATGAAGCAACTGCTCAATACATTATTTGTAACCACGCAGGGAAGTTACCTTTGCCAGAAAGGAGATACGGTTCTGGTAAAAGTGGAAAACGAGGAGAAATTGCGTGTCCCGATACATACCCTCGGCAGCATCATTTGTTTCGGACAGGTTTCGTGCAGTCCTTTTTTAATGGGGCTTTGCGGCGAGAATAATGTCACTATGTCATTCCTCACCGAAAACGGCAGATTCCTCGCCCGAGTATATGGCCCCGTTCGCGGAAACGTTCTTCTGAGACGCGAGCAATATCGTCAAGCCGATGACACGGTTCTTTCGGCGCAGGTTGCACGCTCAATTGTAATCGCAAAGATTGCAAATTGCAGGGTAGTATTGCTGCGGGCAACGAGAGACCGCCCCGACAATTCTGATAATTCGAGAATCTTGGCCGTCTGCAACATTCTGGGACAACTGCTGGATGAGCTTGAGCACGAAATGCCTTTGGAAGTAATTCGCGGTAAGGAAGGAGAGGCGGCGAAAATCTACTTTGACGTATTTGACAACCTGATAACGGCAAACAAAGATGCCTTTTATCTCAAAGACAGGTCACGCAGGCCGCCCCTAGATAATATGAACGCCCTGTTGTCTTTCCTTTATACGATTCTTGTTCACGATGTTGAGTCGGCGCTTGAATCGGTCGGCCTTGACCCTGCGGTCGGCTTTCTGCATAGAGACAGGCCCGGACGAGCTGGCCTTGCACTTGACCTGATGGAAGAGTTCAGGCCGTATCTGGCGGACCGATTGGCTTTGTCCTTGGTGAATCGCCAGCAGATTAAACCGGCTGGCTTCGTCAAAACCGAGACAGGAGCTGTCTGGATGGACGATGACACAAGAAAAACCGTCCTTGTCGCCTGGCAGAAAAGAAAGCAAGAAGAGATTACACATCCATTCCTGAAGAAAAAGGTCCAGATTGGACTGTTGCCTTATATACAGGCGCTGCTGCTGGCAAGATTCTTGAGAGGAGAACTAAACGGTTATCCACCGTTCTTTTCAAAGTAAGGGCTAACTTCTTATGATGGTCTTGATTACCTATGACGTGAATACGGAAACTGCGGTAGCAAGAAAACGGCTGAGAAACGTCGCAAAGACTTGTGAAAACAAGGGACAACGTGTCCAGAATTCGGTGTTTGAATGCCTGGTGGACCCTGCTCAATGGACGAGGTTAAGACAAGAGCTGATAGATATTATCGAGGAGAAACAGGACAGCTTGAGGTTCTATTTTCTCGGCAAGAACTGGAAAAGACGAGTTGAGCATGTTGGGGCAAAGCCGACCTATGACCCGCAAGGCCCCTTGGTCGTTTGAACTTTGCGAACCACAAGCTGACATAATTCGCCAAGATGTTTCGCAAACTGTGTAAATGCTGTTTGACAAGTGGATTAGAGAGAGAAGATGGGACACTCATGGCCAAATTGCCCAAACGGGGAATACCTTTCGCAAATATTGACCTGTAACCTCTTTTGCAGTAACAAGTTGTTGAATAAACGTCGCCCCCCGCGTGGGGGCGTGGATTGAAACCATACGGCAGAGGCCACCTGCATCCTGCCTGTTGAGTCGCCCCCCGCGTGGGGGCGTGGATTGAAACGTCGTGATAGCGTTGTATCTCAAGGGCCATTTCGGGTCGCCCCCCGCGTGGGGGCGTGGATTGAAACACCTTAACTACGGACCAAAAGGTATGGGTGCGTGCG
>Ga0315280_10002825_pt1 | contig 27565 bp, 36 predicted proteins | sample YL17G06_40_MG_FD_203697 | JGI IMG/M metagenome (GOLD analysis project Ga0315280, IMG submission 203697) | Sediment microbial communities from Yellowstone Lake, YNP, Wyoming, USA - YL17G06_40 | ecosystem: Environmental > Aquatic > Freshwater > Lake > Sediment | place: USA: Wyoming | collected... | reverse complement strand
GGGTAGGCTGCTAAGTCGAATCCTGCCTAGAACAGAAGGAGGACTACGGCCAGCATACCCCTACGATCAACTCAGAGTTGAAGGTTGAGAAACCTTTTATGAGCTCCTTGTGAACCTATAGACGGGATTGTTCATGCCGACCGCATTCGTGCTGATAAACTCGGAGACCGGAGCCGAGGATTTGGTCCTTAGGGCGTTGAAGAAGATCGAGGCTGTCAAGGAGGCGTACAAGGTTTACGGAGTGCACGACATCGTGGCGAAGGTAGAGGCGGAGACGATGGAGGACTTGGAGAAGGCGATCACGTGGCGGATCAGGCGGGTGGACAAGATTCAGACCACCCAGACGATGATCGTGTCGAGGTAGTTGCTAGCTTTGGTGGCGTTCTGATCAGAAGAATATCAGCTGTCGGTTACTTCATGAACTGCCTTTGGAGATCCACAACCTGACCGCTGTCCTTGGCTTTGGAGTAGAGATCAAGTGGTTCTCTGTTCATCACTATAAAGTTGGCACCCCACTTGAAGATCGCGAGTAGCCGCTCCGCCTGAGCTGGGTTGCCGACTATGTATAGTGCAGCGGCGAGAGCCTCGACAGTGGAGAGTTTACCTGGCGTCCCGTAATTCGTGGGGTTGGCCGCGACGAGATATGGCAGGCACCGGGTCATACCCAGCCTCCTTATGTGAAAAACGTCTTCGGCGTGGACCCAGCTGCAGTCTATTGCTGCCAACCCGCTCGCCTCTATAGCCGGTCGGTCGGTTGGTGAGAAGGCCCGCTCTGAGAATGGGTCTAGGACAACTGCTCCCCACGGGATGCTCTTTATCTTGGAGACTATTCTGACGAGTCCGAATCTTTTGAGTTTCAGAGACGTACATCGCTTCGGATCACACTGTCTCGCGTGATAAACGAGTATTTTGACCTCTTGTTCGTGTAGGCTCACGGTCTTCGCACCTTAAGGTGGGACATCGGATCGTCCATGACCTTGGGGATCCAGTCGATCAGGTCAGAGGGGATGAGGTGATATCCTTTTTCCGAGGCTGCGAAGTCTCCAGCGGCACCGTTCAGGAATGCGCCGGTGGATGCGGCCTCGAAAGGATCCGCCCTCTGGGCTAGGAGTGCGCCAACTATTCCTGATAGGGTGTCTCCTGTCCCGCCAACGGTCATGCCGGGGTTGCCCGTGGAGTTCAGTTTCACTCTTCTGCCATCTGAGATGATGTCGACGCTTCCCTTCAGCGCACGGGCTTTGAGAAGGATGACCGCCCCTAGCTCCTGTGCTGAGCGCATCACGTGGTCGATCCTTGTGTTCAAATCGTCTGGCGGGTTCTCGCCCGTGAGGGTTCTGTACTCGCCCGCGTGAGGGGTTAACACGGCGGGGGTCTTGAGTCTTCTCTTGAATCGGGCGAAAGCCTTGAGGGCGTCGGCGTCTATGAGAATTGGCATCTTGGCTTTCTCAGCCAGTATCAGGATCTTGTCCACAGTCTTGGCGCTTTCTTCGTGCAATCCCAGTCCCGGACCGATCACGACGCTCGTTGCCCTGCCGAGTGCCGGTGCTATCTCGCGTAGGTTCCTGGTGTTGAGGTGTTCCCCGCTCAGCTTGAGTGTTATCAGGCTCGGGGACATCGAGGATATTACGTGCGCGGTCTTCTCCGGGGCCGCGATGAATGTTAGATCGACGCCTGTTCTGAGGGCAGCTAGGGCGACTAGGGCGGGTGCTCCCGAGTAGGTCTCACTCCCGCCTATGACGAGCAGGCTGCCGAAGTCTCCCTTCTTGGACTCGCGGGGACGTGGTTTCTGGGTGAGGAGAGCGTCTCCTGGTCCTGAGAAGATCTCAGCTTCAGGCGGTATTCCGATGTCGATTACTGTCAGCTCGCCGACGTACTCCCTAGCCCTGGCCAATCCAGGTTTCGCTCTGTGGAGGGTTATCGTCAGGTTCGATTTGACGGCTGAGCCCTGGACCTCACCCGTGTCCGGGTCGATGCCGGTCGGGAGGTCGATCGAGACTTTGAAGCCCCTCGAGGCGTTGATCCTATCAATCGCTTGAAGAATGGGTGGTCTGACCCTGCCCCTAACACCTATTCCTAGCAGGGCGTCGATGACTATACTTGAGTGAATTTCGGGTAGGGATGAGGAGTCTTGGGCCGAACTTGTGGTCACGGTGCTCCTCATAAGCTGCGCCGTCTCCCAGTTCCACTTTGTCTCTTGGGTCTCGATATCCTCAGGTCTTCCGACCAAGACCACGGATACCTTGAACTCCATACACGCGAGGTGTCGGGCTGCGACACATCCGTCTCCGCCCTTGCCTCCAAGACCAGCTAGAATCATGACCTCGTTGTCTTTCGGCTTGAACTTCAGGGCTATCTCACGTGCAACTCCCTTCCCGGCATTTTCCATCAGCTGGAGCCTTGAGACGCCCAAGTACTCCGAATTCCACTCCAACGCCCTCATCTGCCTGCTCATAACAACCTGTTCCATCTCGATCAGCTTTCCTTCTAGCCTTTTGAGTGCTACTTCGCCTCGGTATCCAAAAGCCTTTTCCACGAGCTGGGATGGAATCGAAGTTCCGCGCGTTTCACCAGTCGCCTTAGTCATCAAAGACTGCTAAAGACAACCCAAGCCTTTTCAATTCACAACCTGAACCAAGACATAATCAACAAGCTTTTTACAGTGTTCCACCGAAAATAGGCAGAGGAATCCCGATGCCCATAGCGTTCGTGCTAATAAACTCCGAGATCGGCTCCGAGGACGATGTCCTAAGCTCGCTCAAGAGAGTCCCCCAAGTGAAGGAGGCGTACGTCGTATACGGAGTCTATGACATCATAGCCAAGGTTGAGGCTGACACGATGGATAAGCTCAAGGAAGTAGTCACCTGGCATGTCAGGCGGCTCGACAAGGTCCGGAGCACACTGACGATGATCGTGGTTGAAGGTTCTTAGGAGTACTTTTCACTCCAGCTTGTCCTAGTCTTTGGGGGATCCGGCTAACTATTCTTAACTGTGTTTCAGGTTGATCTGTGTCATACATCGCGATCCGCTTGGCGCCTAAGGTGTGGCGTTGTGAACTCCATTATGCACATCGGCTTTGACGACACTGACTCATTGAGGATGGGGTGTACCACCTACATCGCAGCTCTGCTCGTAGAGAAGCTGGAGAAGGTCGGACTGAAGTTCATCGACTACCCCAACCTGGTAAGATTGAACCCCAATATCCCGTGGAAGACTCGGGGGAATGGGGCGATCTGTCTGAGGGTATCTGGGGATGCCCCTGCGCTGGATGAGGCTAGGGAGTTGGTCCTAGACCAGGTTGAGAGGTGGTCGGATCTGGACTTTCCCGGGACCGACCCGGGTGTTGTCTTCTTTTGCGGTACCGAACCGCCGATTGAATTCAGGGAGTTCGCGAAGAGAACACTTCGGGACGTTGTGACGAAAGGGGAGGCGCTGAGGCTGGTGAGAAGGTTCAGAGCCGAGGCAATAGGGTTCAAGGGTGGCAGAGGTGTGATAGGCGGTTTGGCGGCCATAGGCGAGACGCTGAGTGAAGATCACACATACGAGTTGCTAACCTACAGGAGGCCTGAGAACCGTGGGAAAGATCGGAAGGTCGATGTCAAGTCCGTGTCCCGTATGGAGAGGGAGACGAGTCCGTTCACGTTCAGTAACATCGACCCAGAGACGGGTCGCGTATTGATCACTCCGAGAGGGCCTGATCCGGTTCTATACGGCGTTCGTGGGGAGAGCGCGCAGGTTGTTAGGGCGGCCATGGGGATGATAGATGTTGGAGAGGATGTTGAGAGGTGGGTCATATTCCGCACCAACCATGGGACGGACGCCCATCTGAGGCCTGTCCGTTCGATAAGTGAGGTTAAGGCGTATAGACCGGTCATCGTTAGGGGGGATGTGACCGAAAAGCCGTGGACTGGGATTGGCGGGCACGTCTACTTCGCCATACACGACTCCTCGGGGAAGGTGAACTGTGCGGCGTACGAACCGACGGGGAGCTTTCGAAGCGTCGTGAAGGATCTGATCGAGGGCGATTCGGTCGAGGTCTACGGTGGGGTGAGACCCCCATCTTCAAAGCACTCAATGACTGTAAACCTCGAGAAGATCAGGATTCTGGGGCTGGCTCCCCAAGTTACCTATCAGAACCCGCGTTGTTCCGTGTGTGGGAGGTCGATGAAGTCGATGGGCAGAGGAAAGGGGTTCAGGTGTGAAAGATGTAAGATTAAACGGAGGAGCCCGGATAGGATCCCCATCTTGTTCCCCAGAGTGGTCTCCACTGGACTCTACATACCCCCGCCGAGAGCCCACAGGCACCTTACGAAGCCTATGGTCAGGTATGGGCAGGAGAAGACAGGCTGTCCCAAGGGGATGATCGATGGCTGGCACTCGCCCTAGGTTTTTCTCGCTAGCAGCTCTCCGGTTAGGTCATATGCGATATCAAAAAGTAGGAAAGCTATAGCGTAAACCCATGGCAGCATCGAGGCGGCGGTCGAGGTCACGATCGCGGCTTTGAGGGTCGGTCTATATTTGAAAAGTCGCTCAATTCCGCCCTTCGTTCCGAGTCTGTCGTGGCTCAACTCGTCAAGGAACGATGATAGGACTACAACTGCAAGGAGCCACACTACCGGTACTTCTGGACCTAGCAGGAGCGCCGAGAAGGCGGTCATAACCAAGCCGAATACCAGGTTTCCACGGTCTATCTTCTTCGACAGCCCGACGCCGATAATGATGCCTATTACTATTGACGAGGAGAAACCACTCTCTGATATCAAGACTCCCAAGAGTAACCCACACATACCTGCCACAAGAAATGCGGTGATATTCCTAGTCTTCTCGCCTGTGTAATCCGACAATTTGAGAGTGAACCCGGCAAGCCCGAACAATATAGTCAGAGCCCAGGGCTGTAGATTCATCGCCGCCACTTCGAGTTTGCCATCCTTGTTGATATCAAGTTGTCTAAATGACGAAGATCTGATAGAATAGAAATCCTAACCTATGGTATAACAACCCATGTTAAGACGATCAGAAGGTATGCGGGGAGCAGGGTTGCTAATGCGAATGGGAGACCGATTTTGAAGAATCTCGCGAAGGTGACCTCCTCACCCTCCTTCCTGCATATCGACACTCCAATCACGTTGCTTGGAGCAGCTATCATGGTTGTGCAACTCCCACTATAGCCAGCTGCCATTAAAGCCATGTAGAGCGGGACTGGATCGTACCCAAGTATTCCAGCGAACTTTCCAACAACAGCTATCATGGCGATCAAGTATGGGACGTTGATTATTAGGCTGCAGGTCAGGGCGGTAAAGATCGTTAAGATGGTTATAGCTCCGAGCAGTCCTCCGCTGACAAGCCCTCCGAGGCTCTCGGCGATCAGTCTGATCACACCTGACTTGCTAAGCCCGCCGATCATTGCGAAGATTCCTATCAGGAAGAGGAGTGTCGACCAATCGACCTTCGAGATGGCCTTCCCAAAGTCTCTATCCGTGATGGTCACTAAGATGCACGCAAACAGGATTGCCACCGCGAATTCCGGGAACCCCGTCATCCTCTTGAGCGCTAAGGCCACGATGACCGCAAGCAAAGCCCCGACGGACTTCATCGCAAGCTTTCGGTCGGCGATCTGCACGCTCCCCCCCCGCAGACCTGACATATTCATACCAACTTTCGATGGAATCTGCTTCCTGAACACCACGACCGTCGCAATGGCGCCGCAGAGAGCCGCCAAATTCGAGTAGACGAACATGGACGGTCTTCCCTGGTAGAAAAACCAGTCGTTGAAGTTCAGACCGCTGACGCTCGCTAGGTAGATCTGCGGGGGGTCAGAGATCATTGTGCCGTAGCCCGTAATGTTAACCGCCATCCCCATTGTTACTACGATTGGGATGACGCTCATCCCGATGAGTCTCGACGCACTCACTGCTATCGGCGAGAACGTCAACATCGTCGTTGTGTTGTCTATGAAGTTGGAGGTGAACGCCGAGAAGAAGGACATGAACCCAAGGAATAGCTTTGGCCTCCCCCCCGAGGCTTTGATCAACTTCGAGGCTATCCAAGCTGGGAGTCCTGAGTCAGCGAAGTATCCTGTGATGATCATCAAGCCTACGAGGAGGAAGATCACGTTCCATTCGATCGATTGGAAAACGTCGTCCATGGTCATGACCCCGAGAAAAACCATCAGTGTGACGCCGATCAGCGATGCGAGGGACTTATCGAGAAGGTTGAGGGCGATCACGACGATGACGCCTAGAAAGATCGTCGCGGAGATGATCAGGGCTGGATCCATCTCTGCTCCCCCGCGAATTGAATTCTCCTATACGTCAAAGGGAACCGCTTAAGTCTTGTGCTGGTTGGATCTGGCGTCTACCGCACAAATCAGATGGGGCAGTCGCCTAAGAACCGACTGAGCGACATGGCTGCTGCCGTGCCGCTAGCTCCCCCTTAACTTTTCCTCTAGGGTCTTCAGTTGCCCCCCCTCGATATAACGGATCTTCATTTCAAGTCTAATATTCAGACCCAGCCTTCTGAAGAAAGAGAAGAGCTGTTCACCGTCCACCTGACCCTTTAGTTCCCCCTTCTCCACCAGTTCGGCCAAGACCTTCTCAAATCGCTGGACGACCTCTGGATACTGGCTCTTCGCCGTGTTCCAGACTTCCCATGCCCTACCAACAAAAACCTTGTCCAAGCTGGCTTTAGGGCTGGTCTTCTCCGGAGGCTTCTCCAATTCCTTCTCAGTTTTCTTCAGGAGGAGTCTCCTCTTCAACTCGAGCATCCTTCTTCGCTTCCAGAGTTCAACTTCCTGGTCGTTCTCAGCCAACACTTCAGCCTCGCTGCATCTAGGCAATAGAACCCTAGAACCTGTTAAAAGGTTGTCTACCACAGGATTTGGAGCGACTTCGACACATTTCTCTACAGTGGGTGTGTCTGACTGATCTCAACAATAATACGATCTTCAGTCTCTACGTGGTCACTCGACGTCACTCGCCTCTTGGGCAAGGTTTGTACACACTCTAGTGCGACTAAAGAAACCTTTTAACCTTAGCCCAGCCACCATAAACTTCCGTAGCGGGGTAGGGTAGCCAGGCTTAACCCGCAGGGCTCATAGGAGAGCTCTGGGAAACCCTGAGATAGGCAGAAGCCCTCAAGCGGTGGTTCGAAAGCGCTAAGACGCCGAGCATCCATCCCCCGCTACCACTAAAGAAACTTCTTTGGCGAACAGCTTCCGCAAGGAAAGAATCTCTCGGATTAATCGAATCGGGTTTGAAGCTGAAGGTCCTGCAGTAGAGTATTTAAGCGCCACTGTTCTGCGACCTGTGTCTAGGGCTTCGCTAAACATTCGAGCGGAGCGAGATTGTGGGAGAGTCACTCCATGTCCTAGATTCGTCACTGTTGTACTTGCCTTTCCTCGGGGGAAACAATTAACCCGAACGACCTGAGTTGTCTGGCGATGGCTGGCCTTGATATTGCCAGAAGCAGCGCGTAGCCTAGAGCCCCAGTAGCCACCAAGCTTCCAAGTAGGACGCCGAGCACTCCAACCTCGAGGGGCATCTGGAATAGGTAGCTCAGGTAGCTGCCGACGATCAGCGATACTACGACTATCTCGGTACCCACAGCAAGTGCTCGACTCCCCCTAAATCGCCCCTGACCTATCCTCCACGCGGCGTATGTCGCGACTAGATTTGCTACAGACCCACCCACCACATCGATCAAACCGAGACCGCCAAAGAAGTTCGCCACTAACGCACCTAGCGAGAGTCCCAACACCGCAGGCCAACCGAAAAGAACAGCGAGAGGGAGCAAAGCGTCAGCCACTCTGACCTGGAATACTTGGAAGCTAATTGGGGCGAGGGCAACGACGCCGACGGCATACAGCGCGGCGAAGAGAGCAGTCAAAGAGACCGCTGATGCGGTCTTGTTCATCACTTTCCGTTTTCACCTCCCAACACCGGGGTTTGTTAGGCGCAACGGGTGGGAGGCCCCACTCACGCGCGCTGTTCGCTCAATCCTCGATTGAATTAATAAGGTTTAGCGAGGAGAACACGCCGCCTCTTAGCGGAAAATCTAGAGGCATGCCAATGACTCCACTTTGATGAGTCCTCCGTTCCGAATCGCACAAAGGTAAACGTTTAGTCAAGCATCTATTCCTGACGATCAAAACTCTCCATTCTGCTGGACTTCCCTTAACGATTTGGTATGAATTTTCCGAAAACCATGGTCATATTAAGCTTATATTCTCAAAGACCCAAGTATTACGAATAATTTTCACAACTCGATGACTCCCTAGGGGGGCTGTCGATGCCGGTTGTTTATCGAAGGTTCTTTGAGGACAGCCGAGTCGTGTTCGAGAAGAGCAAGGAGGCTCTTCAAAACCTGAGCTTCACTATAACGTCCGAGGATCCCGAGAAGGGCGTCATCCACGCGCACAAGAATGATCATGGTGTCACACACGTGGAACTGACGATCGGGCAGGACAGGGATCGTGGGACCATCATAGATGTGAAGCAAGGGGGCGAGGGAAGGTACAGAGATGTCGGGCTTAGGATTCTGAACGATCTTTCGAGTATCTTGAGGTGATCTGTCTTGGGGCTATTGAACATTGTTTGGGGGATCCGCTTCTGCCTTCGGTTGATTAAGGAGATAGTGCTCTGCGTCGTTGACGTCAGCAGAAGGTGTGTTTCTGGGAACATAGACCCCTGCATCCGGGTCATCCAAACGGATCTGACGAAGCCCCTCGCTCACACAATGCTGTCCAACAGCGTAACATACACTCCGGGTACAGTAGTAATCGACGTAAACTCATCGAGTCGCGAGATCTTTGTGGGTTGTATCAACCCCAAGACGCGGGATGAGATTATCCCTATGGAGTCGCACGTTAGGGGGTGGCTGGAGAAGTGATCGAGTTCATAAAGCCCGTCTTCGAGTTGGCCGGGTACATCTTCCTCGTCGCCTGTTCGATAGCCGCTATATCCGGCCTCAGGTTGGCTGTGAAGGGTGAGGCTGTCACATCGCTCATGGGCATCGGCACCGTGATGACGGTCGCCGCGGCGGGCCTATTCTTGACGCAGATCCTGTTCGATGTCGAGTTCTGTCGTGACACCGCGGTGGCGTTGCTCCTGCTCGGGTCTTTGGCCACGATCGTGTTCGCAAGAATTCTCAGGGGAGGAATGTACCGTTGAGCTTACTGGACAAGCTTCTCGCGAAGCTCGAATGGCTGGTTGTCGCATACATAGCCGGCGCGGCAGCCGCATTGTATGCGCTTGTCAACATCTATCGCATTGATCTGTGGGCTGAGGCCCTTCCAGCGGTGGCGCGGGTCACGGCTATAATTATTATGTTGTTCGGGTCGGTGTTCCTAGTGTGCGCGTCCGTGGGACTTTGGCGTTTCGGGGACGAGTGGGGGAGGCACATCTTCTACGCGAGAAATCACATTTGCGGGGTAGTCGATGACACATGCGCTTTGGTGATGATTCTGGTGGGAATCTTGATTGGTAGGGTGGATTTGGCTGCCATCGGCTTCTTCTTCTTTGCTATAATACCTTTCGTCGGCAACGCTTTGGCGAACGCCTACTACAGCAACACTGAGGAGGCACGCAGATGAGCCTTCTGGACGAATTGGTCGCGGTGCTGGTTTCGTCTACCTCTACCGATATTATCGCGTACGTCCTGATGATCCTCTCCGTACTGGGGGCGATCGCGGCCCTTCTCCAGAAGGATCTGATCAGGGCTGCTGTAATTGTTGGGGCGGAGAGTGTCGCCTTGGCGCTGATCTTTCACGTCCTGCTGGCGCCAGATCTGGCTTTGACCCAGGCTGTTGTGGGCACCGCCCTTCTACCAGGGGTGATAATCATAGCTATCTATAAGACCCGGAGGACTGAGGAGGATTGAGTCCGCTCCAGTTCTGGGCGTACATGCTGTCGGTTGCGCTCTGTGCCATTGGGATCGCTGGCATGCTCTTCTTCGACAACCTCATCAAGAAGGTTATCGGTTTCACTCTCCTCTCGGATGGGGTTAACGTTATGTTGACCGCCACCGGTTACTTGGAGAGGGGAATAGTTCCGATATTACTTCCGGGCGCAACGACCGCGGAGTTCGCGGCTAGGGCCGGGCTCGTCTTCCCCATTGGAATTGTCTTGACTAACATTGTCATCGGGGTGAGTACAACAGCAATCATGCTAGCTCTGACCATGAAGCTCTATAGGAAGTACGGCACCCTTAGCGCCTCGAAGATCCTCAAGGAGGTGAGATGATGCCCGACATGTGGGAGACAGCACGCGCTCTAGGGAATGTCCCTCTGATCGCTGTGTTGATCTTGATCCCCTTGGTAATGGCTGTCGTCCTCAACCTCCTATACAAGAACGATAAAGCCTCAAGGATCTCAGCTATTGTCGCCGGAACAGCGGTGCTGTTTCTCATCCCCTTGATCGGGGAGGGCTACCACTGGTTTGCCGGTCAACCAATAATCAGCTACCCAGGAAGTCCAATCCAGTACGCGCTCTCCCTGGAGTATGTCTTTCTTGCGCCGCAGAGGATCATGGTGTTGACCCTCGCTCTGATGTTTTTCGTGACCATTCTATCCGCAACAAGCGAGATCGAGCGGCGTCCTGGACCTTATCTGGGGATTCTGATGCTGAACTTCATGGCGACGGCGATCGTGCTACTCGTCAACGACGTGTACCATCTCTGGATCGCCGTTGAGATCGCGAGTCTGGCAGCTGTGGGTCTAGCTGCGTCTACAGGTGAGCCGGTGGCTCACAACACGGGGTTAAAATACCTGTTCGTTGGCGGGTTCTGTGTTGCGCTTCTGGCGATCATAGTATCCCTGCTTGTGGGATACACAGGTGTTTCTAACCTAACTGACATGAGCCTGATTCTGTCAAAGGGCTTAGTCGACCCGAGTAGCCCGGTTATGTACGTAGCCTTCGGGCTCTTCGTATTGGTTTGGGCCTACGCTGGGGGATTGATACCCGTGCATCCGATAAAGTCCGAGCTCTACCGTGTCTCGATGCCTCACGCAGCAGGCTTCCTTCAGACCCAGTCGAAGTTCATGATAGTCGGGATTGGCGTGATCATGCTCAGGCTCTTCGCAGGCCTCCCATACTCGAGGGCGATAATGGTAGCCATCGGCGTCGGAACGATGATCTTCGGCGTGACTATGGCCATCATCCAAGATGACTTTAGACGGCTGCTGGCTTACCACGCGATCAGTCAGGGCGGCTATGTTGCTACAGGTATAGCTCTTGGAACCTCACTGGGAATCATGGGCGGCGCCTTTCACGCGATAAACCATGTCATCTACAAGACGGCGCTCTTTCTCGGCTGTGGCGCTGTCATGTATAGGACGAAGACCGCGTCGCTGAAGGATCTGGGTGGGTTGCTGAGGGAGATGCCCATAGAGGCGTTTCTGCTTCTGTGCTCGATGTTCGCCATATCGGGAATTCCCCCACTCAACGGCTTTCAGAGCAAGGTTAGGCTGATGGAGGCTGGTATGGAGGCGGGACTGCCTGAGGTCACGATAATCATGCTCCTAGTTAGCATCACAACATTCGTCTCCATGTTCAAAGCGTTCTATCTGATATTCCTGCGACCCAAGCCACAGTCTATGATCGGGAAGCAATTGCCCAAAGTCCCGATGGGGACTCGGGTTGCGATGATAATCTTGGTGTTTCTGTGCTTCCTCCTAGGTTTCTTCCCCGAACTTGCGACGAGCTATCTTGAACCTCTTGCTAGGGAGCTGGGTCGACCATGGGTTTGAAAGAGATTTACGATCTGATTCGGAAAGAGGTTGAGCGGTCTCATCCCCCTGAGACGTCTGGCCCATCCGTTGGGGCCATGATGACGGCTGAGCTTCAGCTCTTTACAGCGGTGATCACCATAGCTGCGGTCTTGAGATGGGCGGCTCCTGGAGGTAAAAGTCCAATAGCGGTCATCCTGTTGGCTGGAGCGGCCATAGTAGCGTCGATTGCCATGCCTCTGATCGCCAATTTCGAGAGGGAGAACAGTAGTGAGTTGAACATGGTGCTCTTCTGGATGCTCATTTACGGCGCTGTGATAATCGCCATCGGGCTTTGGAGGGTGTAGAAGACGTCCGATTTCGAGCGACACCGTGATCTTAGGCTGATCATGGCAACGGCCGGTCTCATTGTGATAGCCCTAGCCTTGGTATCGGCACTAACAGCCGTTGGGGATGTGGACGTTTCGGTTCGGCGTGGGGTGAGCACCGGCTACAATTACCTAGCTAGAACTCTCGCCCCGAACAACACCGCAAACTGGGTCTACGACTATAGAAGCTTCGACACTTGCCTCGAATCCATGATAATCTACCTGGGATGCTTCGTGTCCATCCTCGCGCTTGGGAGGGGGATTATCAAGATGAGAGGTTACCGGGAGAGCGAGAGGTACGAGGAGGATACCTTGCTTCCGAAGGAGGCTGAGGATACGAGACCCACGCTGATACTCAGGTACTTTGGTCTCCCCGCGGCGATGCTGACTACCGCGTACGGTATCTATGTGGTTACTGGTGGGCACATGTCTGGGGGCGGCGGGTTTCAGAGCGGTGTTATCATCAGCACAGCGTTTCTCCTAGCCTGCCTTGTCTACGGAAGAAAGGAGAACCCCTTCAGGTTCACCAGAAGATTCCTTGTAAAATTAGCCTCGATAGGGATGGCTGGCTACGCGCTCCTGACCGTGCCTGGGCTGATACTCACGGGCTACGCCCTCTACAACGTAGGCGCAAACATTTGGGGTGGACCCTATGTGCAGGGTCTGGTAACTGCTGAGAGCTTTCCAGCTGGGCAAGATCCCAGCGCAAGGATGAACCTGTACCCCGCCCCACTCGTCCAGACGATCTTCGGCGGACCCTGGGTTCTTCAGTTGCACTTGAATGAGGCTCCGTATGACTTCTTCATAACCCCGGGGACGGTTCCGTACATAAACCTAGCCGAGGGCTTCAACGTAACTGGGGCCATCTCACTGATCATACTTGTATTTCTACTCGGCTGGAGAGAGGAGGAAGAGAAGTGAACTGGGCTGATTTTCCTCTCAATTTGGTGCCGTTTAGCGAGGCTACTCCACTTCTGGTCGGATTGATTCTGGGCGTCCTTTTTGGGACTCAGTACCGCGGGAAACTCGACTCGAAGATGGCCGTGACGATCTTCCTGCTTGGAGTGGCGGCCGCCGTAGTACTGGGGGCGTTTCCATACTTCACAACAATCGAAGGCGGCAGCTTCGAGAGCTTGGTGCATGGTGCGGCTCTCTCCTTCGCGAACTCCTACATAGGCGCTGTCATTGGTCTGCTGATCGGCAAACTGGCGTCGAGGAGGGCGTAGCCTAGTGTATGTAACCACGGAGTCGTGCACCAACTGCAAGATCTGCTATGAAGCCTGCCCAACGAGCGCCATCAAGGAGGTTGCAGGCAAGCCCTTCAGTTGCACTACGTGTGGGGTGTGCATCGATGTCTGCTCGACAGGAGCCTTGCGGAGAGGCAAATACGGCGGGGTTCTTGTGGATAAGTCGCGTTGCACCCGCTGTGGGCAGTGTGTCAAGTTCTGCCCCTACGGTTTCCCCAAACTCCCAGCTCATTCCACAGTCATAGGCTTCTGCGCTAGATGTGCGATATGCGAAAAGGTCTGCCCGGTCAATGCCCGAGTCGACCTGTTCTCGGTTGTGAAGCGACCTCCCACAACAAAGGAGGAGCTACTCGCCTTCCAGGATCCTGAGACCTTGAGGAAGTTGATGGAGGAAGGCCAATGACGGGCGTGGTCGAAGCGGTCAAGGCGCTGCCCGTTGCGGTCAGGAGGCCGGTGGTTGTTATAGACCCGGCGAAGTGCGTTCACTGCGGCCGCTGTTCGTACTACTGCCCTGCCGGCGCGATCGATGTGAAGCCCCAACCGACGAAGACCTGTGTACACTGTGGGGTCTGCGCTGAGGTCTGTCCTGTGGGCGCCATCGACCTCAAAACCGTGAACGATAAGGAGAAGGTTGTCAAGCCCTCCTGCGTCTTATGCATGAAATGCGTCAGAACCTGCCCCCAAGAGGCTATTCGAGTCGAGAACGGTGTCGTGAAGATCACGCCCATGTCTGTCAAGCCTGACATAGTCCAGTGCATCAACTGTGACCTCTGCCAGACGGCCTGTCCGACCGTAGCATTGAAGCGGTCAGGGACAAGGGTGAGGTTCAACGCGTCTTTGTGCACGCTGGCAGAGAAGTGCATACCCGTCTGCCCTCCTGGGACGCGGAAGAGGCTTGGGGCTTGGACCGGAGGGACATGTGTCCTTTGTGGGCGCTGTGTCAAGGTCTGTCCGTACGACGCTGTGTCGATAAAGATGTTGACGTGGGATGGGTCTATTTCCGAGGAGAAATGCATAAAGTGTGGAATGTGTGTCGAGATCTGTCCGGTAAAGATTATCAAGCTAGACGCGTTGAGGATGAGAGTCCCCAAGGTTGACGTGGCGAAATGTACCCTATGCGAGCAGTGCGGCGCCTACTGTCCTCGTGATGCGATCTCCGTTCGCGTTGCCCTAGCACCGGTAAGAACTGTTGGAGGGTCGATCACGATAAACAAGAACGTCTGTATCGGTTGTGGTCTCTGCATCGAGGCTCACGAAAGAGCCTTCCCTAAGGACCCGGCGATCGAGCTCGTTGACAGTATTGCTAGGGTGATCCCAGGTAAGTGCAAGTACTGTGGGGCTTGCGCCGCGATCTGTCCGGCGAACGCGATACAAGTCATCAAGGTGCACGATAGGGTTCCGTATAATACGTATCCTTTTAGGAGGGTTGAGATACGCTAACGAGGTTCTTCAGGCTGGCTGTGGGCGGTTTCTACAGGAACTTGGTCAGGATCCTTTTCCGGGCTGATAGAGCCACGAGCATTGAGATGAGAAAGAGGATCCTGAGTCTTCAGGTCGGGTCGTACAAGACAGTTTCGGATGAGATGTGCATAGGCTGCGGGGCTTGCGCGAACATCTGTCCGGTTCAGGCCATTAAGATGGTGAAGCTGGAGAAGCCCGTGGAGGTCTTCGAGGGATATGTGAAGACTGAGCGCCCAGTCATCGACCCGGCTGTCTGCGTTTACTGCTTCAACTGTCAAGACTACTGTCCGACGTTCTCCGTCTTCGGCGAGATCGGTGCGATCCACCCGAGGGAGGTTGGTGAACCGAGGATGAGGATCGAGGAAGTGTTGAGGAAGCCCGTTCTGGTTTCTCCAGAGAAGATGGCTGAGATCGGGGCTCTGCTATCGCGATCTTCCTCGGAGATGATAGCGAGGAGGGCTAGAGATTGAGTCTTAAAGCTCGTTCGCGAAGGAACGCCGTTCACGTCATGCTGGTGTACACGGGCGGATGCAACGGCTGCGAGATAGAGGTCGTCAATGCCGTGTACTCCCCACGCTATGACTTGGAGCAGTATAGGGTCCTGCTCACTTGGAACCCCCGTGAGGCTGATGTTCTGCTCGTCACGGGTCCTGTAACCCGCCTCACCCAGGAGCCGCTCAAGAAGATATGGGAGGCGATTCCCGAGCCGAAGGCGGCGATAGCTGTGGGGGCGTGCCCCATAATGGGGGGCGTCTACGCCACGATGGGGGGTGACTTAGGACCGAGTGAGGAGGTCGTCGGTCCGCTGGAGAAGATCATACCTGTAGCCGCGAAGGTTCCGGGCTGTCCGCCACGACCAGAGGACATCATAGTCACAGCTGTGAAAGCCTTGCCGTTGCTGATGGGGGCTCCGTAGGATGGCTGAGGAAGTGAAGGTTGTCGAGAAGGAGATTCCGATCGGGCTTGTCCACCCGGCGCTCCTCGAGCCGTTCAGGATAAGGTTCTTCGTGAGCGATGAGATTGTCAAGGACTGCGAGATCACGCTGAACCCCGCCCATCGGGGCATCGAGAGACTCATGGAGGGTAAGCCATACGAGAAGGCTTCGGTAATAGTGGAGAAGATCTGCGGCATCTGTTCGAGCAGCCACCTCTGGAGCAGCGTCAAGATGGTGGAGATGGGGCTGAAGATCCATGTCCCGGAGCGGGCGCAGTACATCAGGACGATAGTGCAGGAGTTGCAGAGGACAACCAGCCACCTCATATTCCTCGGACACGCCATGGAAGTGGTCGGCCACGAGACCTTCGCGATGAGAGCCTTCCTGCTCAGGGAGATGTTCATGGACCTCCTCTACTACATCTCCGGGAGCAGGGTCCATCCCACAGCCCAGATACTGGGTGGCGTGAGACCTAGATGCGACATACCGCCGAGCCTGGGAAAGGTGATCTTGGAGACGGTCGATCGGGCGGAGGACGCGATAGCGAAGTATGTGGAGAGGCTCCTCGCCGACCCGTTGGTTATGTCTAGGGTAACGGGAGTGGGGATACTGGACTACAATACCGCGATGAGGCTCCACGCCGTGGGTCCGACCGGGCGCGCCTCTGGTGTCAAGTTCGACTGGAGGAAGGATCCGGTTCAGAACCCTGCCTACAAGCCCTTTGACTTCAACATGGTTGTGCTCGACTGGTGTGACACGAAGGCGCGTGTGGCGACGCGTGCCCTGGAGATCTTTGAGCAGTTCAAGATACTTCGGCAGGCGGTGAAGAATATGCCCGACGGTCCGGTGATCGACCGGACGTGGAGGATGGGGCGGATGGACTTCTCGCACGGATACCTCGAGGCTCCTAGGGGCGAGGTATACCACTCCACATCCCTCGATGACCACGGTCTGGTAAGGAACTACAAGATTCGAACCCCGTCCTGCACAAATCTGCCCTCGATGGAGGAGGCGTGCATAGGAGACCACCTCACGGACGCTGTACTAACGATCGCTAGCTGCGATCCGTGTCTGTCCTGTACGAACAGGTTCACGGTCGTGGATTTGAGGAGAGACAAGACGCGGGTTATGACCGGTGTGGAGATAATAGGGAAGTACGGGAGGAGGAGAACCAGATGATCGACAACCCGGTCTGGATCGTTCCTCAATCGATCATAATACTGGCCATAGCCATCTTGGTGGGCACGATGCTACCGGGCTTCGAGAGGAAGATTCAGGCCAGGATCCAGCAGAGGATAGGGCCACCAATCCTGACGCCGGGTTTCTGGACTCTCTTCAAGTTTGCCTACAAGAAGAAGGTGTCGCCGAACTCCTTGATGCCCGGCCTATACGTTTCTCTGCCTCCCATAAGCATATCACTTCTACTGATTATTCTCCTGTTCACCTCGCCGCCCTTCATGGCGCTATTTCCCAGGGAAAGGGTGGTTTCGAACATTCCGACGGTATTTTCGCCTATAGCTTGGTACACGGTTTTGGGTTGGAGCAGTGTCATCGCCGTGGTCGGGCTTCTGAAGGTCGAGGAGCTGATGTACGTCTTTATGGGATCTCTCTCTCACTCTGTGCTTTCGCTGGATATGCCGATTCCGGACTTGGCTAGTGGAGCGAAGGTGGCTGGCTTCCGGAGGGAGTACATGGAGCAGCAGTCGGCGGTTCGCGCCTTCAAGATGATTGGGGTGGGGTCGTTTCCGATATACATCGCCTTGATAGTCCCGTTCACCTTGGCAAAGAGCGTCTTTGTAGTGGATCTGGTTCGCCTCCAGAACCCGGGCTGGTTTGCGAGTGGATCCTTCGCTTTGTCCCTCGCGTCTCTGCCGCAGAGACCGAACATACTGACGTTTCCAGGCGCGATAGCTGCCATAGCCTACTTCATCGGTTTCATGATGCTGCTCAGCGAGAAGCCGTTCAGCATATTGAAGGCTAAGATGGACGTGATAGAGGGTCCGATGCTCGAGTATGGGGCAATCTACAGGAGCTTCGTGTACCTTCTCAGGGAGTCGGTGATGTTTGTGCTGGCCAGCGTCTTCGTTACCTTCTTCATAGGAATACCCCTAGACCCGTTCCAGCCGCTACTTCTGGCGATCCACCTCCTGCTCGTCTTCCTGTTCATAGCCTTCGAAGCGGTGATGGCGGCGTTCAGCCCGATCCTGACGTTCAAGCAGATATACCCGTTCTCATTCACTATGTCCGCTATGGCCATGTTCGCACTCCTCTTGGCGGCTGTGATGTAGGTGATGGACGATGTGTAAGTTCATACTCAGAGCATTTCACGCTCAGAGCATGGGAGGATATATCGTGGAGACATACGCCAATTTTCCCTACAGAGATGTCGTAATAGGCAACCCCACAGGCGAGCCGATCAAGATCGAGGTCCCGGTCTACAAGGAGGAGACGATCAAGGAGTATGAGAAGCAGGGCGTAATTGTCCTCCCTGTGTACCCGGGCGACTCCTTGGTTGATGCGATTAACAGTGTGAAGCTTCAGATCCGGGAGAGAGCTGAAGGCGGAGGACAGCGGGCTGTCTAGCCCGTGAAGATTCGATCCACTCCCTACTTGTTGCGCGTGTAGTACCCCAGCGCAACGCTTCCTATTATCGCGATAGCCGAGACGAACATCAGATCCCATGGGTGCGAGATCCTCATCCCGCCTGGTATCGGGAAGCTGAGAAGCAGGATCGAAATCCCAGTAAGCACTACGAGCCCTAGAACGACAGCCGCTAAACCGCTAGCCAACCACGTCACCATAGGTTTTCGGTTTGAGTAATGTCGCTCTTTCAACGATAAAAAGACTCGCTCCTTGTGCTCTCGCGGCTTGGAGGCGGCCTTGGCTTCAGGGCGTAATCCTTATATGGCTTCTTGTCGTCGATATTGCGCCTGATAGAGTAGATCCTAGAAAGCATAGTTGATGGAGGCTTGTTGATATGTCTACGGCAAGAGCTGTTCCGGCAGTCACCCAAAGTGGCCAGCCCGTCCTCATTCTGAAGGAAGGTACAAGCCAGACGAAGGGGCGGGAGGCACAGAGGAACAACATTATGGCAGGAAAGATAATCGGAGAGGTAGTGAAGACCGCCCTCGGACCACGCGGAATGGACAAGATGCTCGTCGACACCTTCGGTGATGTGACCATAACTAATGACGGTGCCACTATCGTCGATGAGATGGATGTCCAGCACCCAGCGGCGAAGATGATGGTCGAGGTGGCCAAAACCACCGACAAGGAGGTTGGCGACGGAACTACCTCGGTGGTGGTTCTGGCGAGCAGCCTCTTGGATAAGGCGGAGGCTCTCATCGACAAGAACGTTCACCCGACGATCATAGTCGATGGGTACAGAAAGGCCGCGGAGAAGGCGCTTGAATTCTACGATAAGATCGCTATCAAAGTCGATCCTCTTGACAAGGTTATGCTTGGGAAGATCGCGCTGACCTCCGTCGCGTCGAAGCTTGTGTCAGAGAAGTACTTGGCCGACCTGACAGTCGACGCGGTTCTGCAGGTGGCTCAGAAGTCTGGAGACCAGTACAAGGTTGATATCGACGACATTAAGGTCGAGAAGAAGCCCGGTGAGTCGCTGATGCAGACGAAGCTCATCCAGGGCATTGTCCTAGACAAGGAGGTCGTCCACTCGAGTATGCCGAAGAGGGTGGAGAACGCGAAGATCGCGCTTCTCGACTGCGCGCTGGAGATTGAGAAGACAGAGTTCGACGCCAAGATAAACATAGAGAGCCCCGACCAGATGAAGGCGTTTCTGGACGAGGAGGAGCAAATGCTCAAGGACATGGTGGGCAAGGTCGTGAAGTCCGGAGCGAATGTTCTGGTCTGCCAGAAGGGTATAGACGACGTTGCTCAGCACTACCTGGCAAAGGCGGGGGTCCTCGCGGTGAGACGTGCGAAGCAGTCCGACATGGAGAAGCTGGCTAAGGCGGTGGGAGGGAGAGTTGTCTCAAACGTGGACAGCCTGACAAAGGATGATCTTGGTTACGCGAAGCTGGTCGAGGAGCGGAAGATCGAGGAGGACAAGTGGACATTCATAGAGGGCTGCAAGAACCCCAGATCGGTGACGCTCCTCGTCAGGGGCGGAACGCAGAGGGTTGTTGATGAGGCGGATCGCTCTCTGCACGACTCCATCTGTGTGGTCAGGGATGTGGTTCAGAAGCCGAAGGTGGTCGCTGGTGGCGGTGCTCCGGAGGCTCAGGTAGCTTCAGAGCTGCGTGAGTGGGCGGAGAAGTTGTCTGGCAGGGAGCAGCTCGCGGCTCTGGACTTCGCTGAGGCTTTGGAGTCGATCCCGTTGATCCTGGCTGAGAACGCCGGGCTCGATCCGATCGACATACTAGTGGATCTGAGGTCAAGGCATCAGAAAGGAGAGCTTTGGAGCGGGGTGGACGCGTTCTCGGGCAAGGTCCAGGACATGACCAAGCTCAACGTCTACGAGCCCTTGAGCGTGAAGGAGCAGATCGTGAAGTCCGCCAGCGAGGTTGCGACGATGATCCTGAGGATAGACGATGTCATCGCCGCCTCGAAGATGAAGGAACCGATGCCGCCGAAGGGTCCCGGCGAAGAGGCTGGGAAGTTCGGAGAGGACTGAGAAGCCAAAGTCCTCTAATTCCTCTTTTTGCCATTTTGTGTCTTCCCAAGTTTAGTTCATGTCACCGAACAGTGTTTTTCGGCTGTTTCGGGATATTCCTGACCTTTGTGCGTTCTAGAAATGAGGAGAGATCGCGTCTTGAGGGATGTCTGGCGTAGGGGCTGGAGATGTAGTACCCTGCCACGGCGTTGGCGAGCAGTAGTCTTTCGTCTGGAGCCAGGTCACAGGCTCTTCCATAGATGTTGCCTGCGTTCCACGCGTCGCCAGCTCCTGTACTCCTCCTGATAGGGACTATGAAGGAAGGTGCGAAGCTCACTTCGCCACGGACTAAGGAGACTGCATAGTCCTTGGTGTGTAGGTCAACTTGTACGCCCAGCTTGTCGTGTATGAACCGGGCGCACGTCAAAGCGGCTCCGGGGGTGTTGACTCTCCTTTCAAGACTAAGCTTGGGATCAAGGCTGAGTGCGAATTGAACTGCCTCGTTCTCGTTTAGGCTGAACACATCGAGCCTCTTACTCCTCATCAGGTCATTCATCAAGATACCTCTCTCACTGGATCGAGGCGTGGGATCTCCCGAGTCGAAGAATGTCTTAACGGCCCTATTCTTCTCAAGGTGGTGGAGCAGTCCTAGCAGTAGTTTTCCCCCTTCTAGGTTCTGGGTCCAGTTGAAGATACCTACAAAGTTCGAGTTTGAGATGACGTCTAGGTCGCCGTGGGTTAGGGTGTCGAAGCCGAAGTCTACGACTGAGCCGCTGTCGTTGATCATCACGTTAGCCAGCTTGCCCTCACGCTCTACTTCGAGGGCTATTGTTGAGGCCAGCCTCCCGTCGGTCTTGACGTGAGACAGGTCCGCACCTGAACCCCGGAAAAAGTGCCTTAGGAGGACGAGTCCAAGCCCGTCCGTTCTCACGATAAGATGGACTTTGGCATCAAGTCTTGCAAGAGCCAACGCGGTGTTCGTCGCGTTTCCACCCTGAGATAGCACGAGACGCTTGAACGGAATGTTTCCGCCGCCGTGGCTCGCGATCTTAGACACGTCATCGATGAATACGTCTAGCGGGGACTCATAGGGCAGGAAATGGTCGAGAAAGAAATCCGGAAGAAGTGTTGCCTCGAGTTGGGGCTTCATACCCCTCAGTTTGCCTATCAGGCTGCGGGGATTCACGCCTACTCAATCCCCCAGAGAGAATATCGGCTACCCTCTAATTAGTAAATGTGGCTTCAAGGAGATTGCTGAATTCGAGAGTCCTGTCTCTGTCTCAGCTCGCCCTTGAGACCTCTTCCACCAAGACTTCGTAGACTTTCCCGGCGACTCTCACCCTAAACTTCCTTGCCCCAGCTTTTGCTGCAGGGGGGGTGGGCTTGGCCTCTATTAGATCCCGTATTCCCTGAACTCTCAGCTCGCGCTCTTTCAGGAGTGCATGGGCCTCTTCCACAGTTACTTTGCTGAACCTGACCCGATCCCCAGGCTTTGTCTGTGCCAGCCTGTCGACATCTACTGTTATCACGGTGGCTATCTTGGTGTATCCTCCGGTGGTCTGTCTGTCCATCAACATTATGATGGGCATTCCGTCTCCTGGCACTTGGACTGCTCCTAGAGGGATTCCGTCTGAAATGATGTCCGCCCCTGTTTTGTGTGCGATTTTCGGACCCACGAGCCTGTATCCCATCCTGTCGGACTGGGGAGTGATGACGTACTCGGATGTCAGAAAGATCCGAATGCCTTCGTCGGTGAACTGATCGTCCTGGGGGCCCATAACAACTCTCAGGTCGCACTCGCCTGTGTATGTGGGCAAAAGCTCTCTTGGAATGCGTCTGCCCACGAAGTCTCGGGGTTGCCTGTTTGGGATAGTTTTCAAGCGGTCGCCGACTCGGAGGGGTCTACCTCCGAGACCTCCGATCTGTGCCTTGATGTAGGTGGATCTGCTGCCCATCAACTGGGGGACCTCTATACCCCCTGATACCGTCAGGTAGGCTCTGCACCCGCTTCTCGGTCCGCGAAAAGCGATCGCCGCCCCCTTCTTGGCGAGCACAGTTTCCCACATGGGTAATGACTTTCCATCCAGCGTGGGAGTTAGGTCGCCCCCGGTTATGGCGATCGCGGTATCCTCTAGAATCTTCAGTTCGGGTCCGAGGATGGTGATCTCTAGACCAGCCTCAGCCTCGGTATTGCCAACCAGTGTGTTTCCTATCCTGAGGGCGAAGCTGTCCATGGCTCCCGAAACTGGGACTCCGTACTGCTGGTAGCCGTGCCTACCCAGGTCTTGAATCGTAGTTAGTAAACCCGGTTTCATAACCTCAAGAGTCTCCATGAGCCCCCCTCCTCAGCCCTTCTCAGTCAAGACCATTCCGCCTTCGCCTCTCGCGACCCTCCTCGCCATCTCTTCGAATTCCTTCCCCTTCACCCTGACGAATCTGACATAGTCTCCTGGTCGCAGTACCGCTGGTGGCTCCTTTGTGGGGTCGAAAAGTTTCACAGGGGTTCTGCCTATTATCCGCCAACCGCCCGGGCTTTCGGTTGGATAGACAATAGTCTGGTTCGCCACCGCCACCGAGCCGGCTGGTACTCTAGACCTCGGAGTCTCCAGCCTGGGAGCAGCTATCTTCTTGGACATCCCTCCTAGATATGGCAGACCTGGAGAGAAGCCAACGTAGTACACGAGGTAATCGACAGAGGTGTGTATGGCTATGACCTCGTCCTGCGTCAATCTGTTGTGCTTAGCGACGAAGTCCAGGTCTGGGCCGTACTCGCCGCCGTAAACCGTTGGGATCTCAACTATTCTGGACTTTGGGAGCTTCTCTTCGATCAATCCGACTTGCTCAAGCTCCCTAAGCTTCTGTAGTAGGTCTTTCAAGTCTATCCGCAGAGGGTCGTAGTAGATTAGGACAGAGCTGTACGCCGGGACAACCTCTACTATCCCCGGAATTCTTCGTTCCTCCAGTACAAGTAGCATGCCTCGAACCTTGCGGTTTATCTCAGGGCTGATGGTGGTTCCGAACTGGACGAGGACTCCCCCATCTCCAGCCATCAGGTATCTGGGTTCCGTGTACATGATCTTCCACCTCAGGGATAAGCGTCTCCGCGCTGTGGAAACGAGCTGGAATGCTGATATTTCTCATGTAAGCTTGACCATTGTGGTTCTAGAGAAACTTGCCCATTGGGGTGACTTCTATGCCGGAGGCTTGAAGCTTGGCTTTCAAAGTCTCTGCTAGTGTCACGGCTTCGGGATTGTCGCCGTGAAGGCAGATGGTGTCAGCCCTTACCTCGATGTCCTTGCCGTTGATCGTGGTCACCTTTCCTTCAGTCGCCATTCTAACTCCTCTCGACACAACCTCCGCCGGATCCTCTATAACCGCTCCCGGAAGTCTCCTAGACGCTAGGGTTCCATCGTGGTTGTAAGCTCTGTCGGCGAAGACTTCGCTTGCCACCCTGAGCCCGGCCTTCTCCGCGATCCTAACCCATTCGGAGCCGGACAATGCCACCAAGATCAGGTTCTTGTCCACTTCCAGCACGGCCTCGGCTATAGCCTTGGCAAGCCCGGAATCCCTAGCAGCCATGTTGTAAAGGGCTCCATGGGGTTTCACGTGTTGAAGCCTTTTACCTCCCATGAATGCTTGAAGAGCCCCTATCTGGTAGATCACATAACTCCTAGCTTCCTCGGGTGTCGCGGCGAGGTCCCTTCGACCGAATCCGATAAGATCTGGGAAGCCCGGGTGGACGCCAACTTCCACCCCGTATTGTTTAGCCAAATTAACGGTGTGTCTCATCACCAAGGGGTCTCCGGCGTGGAAGCCGCATGCGATGTTCGCCGAAGTGATGTGTTTTATGACCTCCTCGTCTAGGCCCAGCTTGTAGGCTCCGTAGCTCTCTCCCATATCGCAGTTAAGGTCGACCCTGTGAGGCATTCGGTCAGGCCTCTCGCAGCGTATTTATGGTGCATGAGTTTTAAAGCGCTCTCTTGGAGCTCGGTCGTGTCAGCTCTGATTGAAGTGATGCTTTCTGCGCAGTAATGCATCCCCTGCGATGACTGTTACACGAGAACCGTCTGCTAGCCTAAGGATCAGGGCGCCGTCGTGGTCTAAGTCCTCAGCGAACCCGTCAATAGTCTTGTTTGGGGTTTGTACCTCGACCCAGTTTCCGAGGGTGTTTGTCAATGCCCTCCAATCGGCTAGGATGGGAGCGAAAAGCCCACCGCTGAGTGATGCGTATTCCTTCTGCAGCTCCAGAAGTAGTGCGTTCGTTAGTTTCTCGATCGGGATCTCCCTTTTCAGCTCGTATTTTAGAGAGGTTGTCGTCGGGCGCAGATCGGGTGGAAGTGTCGCCAAGTCCACGTTCGCGTTTATCCCAACGCCCACCACCAAGAATTCTACAACTCCCGACTTGACAGACGCCTCTGTCAGGATCCCGCAAACCTTCCTGTAGCCTATCTGGACGTCGTTCGGCCACTTCAGATTAGCCATCAGGCCAGTGCTGCGTACTATCGCTCTGGTGGCGGCAACGCCTACTGCTAGTGTCATCTTCTGGACGTCGGTGGGGGTTATCGTCGGTCTAAAGACTGCTGACAGCCATAGTCCTCCGGGAGGAGAGAACCACCTTCGACCGGCGCGTCCTCTTCCCTCACTCTGCGTTTCCGCGACGACGACGGTCCCTTCCGGCGCTCCGTCGGCAGCCAGATTCTTTGCGATGCGCTGGGTTGAGTCGATTTCCTTGAAAGTGTGTATGTGCCACTCTATGGCTTTTGGACTCAAGAATGGATCATCTTCTTTTGAGGTCAACCGTTTCAGACGGTAGCCAAGTCTCGATCATGACTCGGATGTCCTTGCACATTTTCGGGTGGACGTTGCCGGGAGTCATCGACCCACCATAGATATGAACACGGCGGCGGCGACTGATGAGCTGATCACCCCAGCCACGTTCGGTCCCATCGCGTGCATCAGTATGAAGTTCCCCGGCTTCTCTTTCTGAGCTATCGTCTGGCTTACTCTCGCTGACATTGGCACCGCTGAGACTCCCGCCGAGCCTATCAGAGGGTTCGTCTTTCCATGGGTCGCGTAGTACAGGAGCTTCCCCATGAGTAGGCCTCCCGCCGTCGAGGTGATGAAGGCGAGTACTCCCAAAACGAAGATGAGCAGTACTCGGGGTTGGAGTACCGTCTCCGCTATCATAGAAGCTCCTACTGAGAGCCCCAGAAACATTGTGGTAAGGTTCAGTAGCTCGTTCTGAGAGGTCTTGAGAAGCCTCTCCATAACACCGCTCTCCTTCAACAGGTTCCCGAACATCAGGCTTCCCACGAGGGGTGTGGCAGGCGGGAGGATGAGGCACACCACAACCGTGGTGACGATGATGAACAGCAGCTTCTCTCTCTTCGAGACGTGGCGCAGCTTCAGGGGGTCCATGACGGTCTGGCGCTCCTTCCTAGTGGTTAGAGCGTATATGATCGGGGGTTGGACGAGGGGAACCAGGGACATGTAGGAGTATCCTGCCACAGCTATGGGCCCGAGCATGTGCGGTGCAAGCTTGGTGGTCACGTACAGTATCAAAGGACCGTCCGCTCCTCCTATGATTCCGATTGAGCAAGCCTCGGCTATGGTGAAACCAACCATTGTGGAGACGATCATGGTGACGAACGTTCCAATCTCAGCCGCCGCACCAAGGAGAAAGGATTCCAGTGGATTTGATATCAGGGCGTTAAAATCCAGTAAGGCGCCTATGCCGAGGAAGACGAGGCATGGAATCAACTCCGTCATCACGCCGTACTTGTAAAACCACCAGAGCAGTCCCCCCTTTTCCATGACTCCAGCTAGGGGTATGTTGGTGAGTATAACCCCGAAGCCTATCGGAACCAGGAGTAGGGGCTCGAAGGTCTTTGAGAGACCCAGGTATAATAGGATCAACCCCACCCCAATCAGCAGAGCCTGACCGAGGGAGATGCTGGCCAGTCCCGTCACAGAAAGAAATCTGAGGAAAACCTCGAGGATAGCGTCCAATATCCGATCAGACCACTACTCTAAAATCACGAGCAGATCGTTGATGTTCACGGTCGCTCCCTGCATCACCCTCACATCCTTCACAGTTCCGTCTCTGGGAGCGAGGATCTCGTTCTCCAGCTTCATTGACTCGATCACGAGCAGGAGGTCGCCGCTCTTCACCTGCTGACCTGGCTGCACCTTCACGGAGATCACGTTGCCCGGCAGAGGAGATCGAATCTCCTCGACAGCCCCAGCCTTTGGGGCGGCAACAGCTCTCTCCTCCGCAACAGGCTGCTGCCCTACCGGTACCTCCTCCACCTCGACGTCGTAGATCCTCCCTTCCAAGGTTATCCTGTATCTCTTCCTCGTGCTCACGACTTCCCACCCTCCTCTAGGTAAGCACGAACAGCTGCTATGACCGCAGCCCTGATCCTCCCCTCCTCATCCCCAGTTCTTCTCTTCTCCAACGTCTGGATCACCCTCGACTGCCCCTTCACCAGCGCCGCGAGAAACACCAGAACCAGGAACACCGAGGCGATCCCCACCAAGGCGATCTGCAGTCCAGAAAAGGCCACGCATCATGCCCTCCGCGGTGAAGGTGCCTGATGGATTGGAATTGTGCTAGCTACCACTCTAAGAGCTTTTGTAGTCCCGCCAGACCAGTAAATAATCGCCGAGAAGGTAAGACCATGAAGATAACCGACGTGAAGACCTACATCGTAGGCAACCCGCCCCCGCACCGAGGGGGCATCAACTGGGTACTCCTGAAGCTGGTTACGGACGAAGACATTGAAGGGTGGGGCGAGTGCAACTTCACCCGATACAGAGAGCACACCCTAGTCCAGCTGATCCAAGAAGCGAGCAAGAGGTTCGTGATCGGGCAGAACCCCTTCGACATCGAGAAGATCTGGGAAGCCCTGTACAAGTCAACCGCCACCTACCCCTCCCACGTCTTCCAACACCCCGGAACCATCTCAGGTCAGGTGCTAGGCGCGATCGAGATGGCGTGCTGGGACATCGTCGGAAAGGCGCTGAACAAGCCCGTCTACATGTTGCTCGGAGGCAGAAGAAACGAGAAGCTGAGAGCCTACGCATACCTCTACGACTGGGCTCCTGGAAACCCGCCCGAGCAAGCTGGACCCGCCGCCAGAAAGCTGGTAGAGCAGGGATTCACCCTCTTTAAGCTCGACCCGCTAATGCCCTACTCCCCCCCAGCCCCGCGAAATCTC
>Ga0315280_10002824_pt1 | contig 27595 bp, 33 predicted proteins | sample YL17G06_40_MG_FD_203697 | JGI IMG/M metagenome (GOLD analysis project Ga0315280, IMG submission 203697) | Sediment microbial communities from Yellowstone Lake, YNP, Wyoming, USA - YL17G06_40 | ecosystem: Environmental > Aquatic > Freshwater > Lake > Sediment | place: USA: Wyoming | collected... | reverse complement strand
GCCTGAACCTTAACCTCGCGGCCCTCCAATTGGATAGAAACTGGCGCGTGGGAAAAGTCCCGCGTTAACACCCCCTTTTCGCCTTCAACTGTGACCACTTTTCCCTCTACTTTCACCTTAACGTTTTCCGGAATTTCAGCCGACTTGACGACTTCAATTTCACGCATGTTTGTTCCCCTAATAGGTAAAGGCGAGGAGTCGGCCGCCAACCTTCTTTTCCTTTGCTTCCTTGTGGGAGATCACTCCTTGGGGAGTGGAAATTACAAGGATGCCAACATCCCTAGACGGTAGAAAGTGTTTCTCCCACTTTTCAATTTCGTCAGCCTTCACTTGGAAGCGTGGCTTCACAGCGCCGCACTTGTTTATGCGTCCAAGGAGCTGCACTCTGAATTTTCCTGAGCGCCCGTCGTCTACGAATTCAAATTCGCCAACGTAACCGTTGAGTTGCATCACCCTTAAAACTCGGCCCAAAAGCTTTGACGCTGGGTTGATTACGCATTCTCGCTTGTTCCGCATGGCGTTGCTCAGGATTGTGGTTAACCCATTTGAAAGGGTGTCCATCATGGTCAAGGCATCAACTTCCTACTCATATTTTTTAAACCCTAATTCTTTAGCCATTTCCCTGAAGCATTGACGGCACAAATTCAGTCCATATCGGCGGATGATTGGCCCATATGATCCGCACCGTTTGCATGGCCGACTGCCTTTACCGTATTTTCGCTCCCTTTTGGGTTTTTGTTTCATGTAGGTCACCCTGCAATTTCGACTCCAAAATTCTCTTTAACGAATGATATTGCTTCACCGCGTGTCAGCAAGTGCTTCGGCCCAATTTTAGACTTGGCGTGATGCCGCTGTTTAACGCGATGCCCAGGCCTATTAAGAGTGACTGAGATATCCATGCCGTAAATGCCAAGTTCAGGCACATACTTAGTGCCCGGTATCTCTATATGCTCCTTGATGCCGAAGGAAAAGTTGCCATGATTGTCAAAACAGCCCTCTGAAAGTTTATTGTCAATGGCTTTGAAAGCTCTTTCAAGGAAAATTTTCGCCTTCTCTTCTCGAAGTGTTACGAGGCATGCGATCGGCTCACCCTTTCTGATGCCGAAGTCCCTTATAGTCTTCTTGGCCTTTCGTTTGCATGGCCTTTGTCCAGTTAATGTTTCGAGGATTTTTGCTGCGTTTTCGAGGGGAACTCCAGACTTGCCGACGGAAATGTTAACGGTCACTTTCTCAATTCTGGGTTTAAGCATTGGATTTTCTTGCTTTTTCTCTTGAGCTTTCTCTTCAAGCAATCGGGCTGGCCTCCGGTAGAGATATGAGGGGTTGAGTATCGCCGACAACAAAGACAAATTCCAATGTTGTTTGAAAGCGATTTACATTAGCATCTTCAACTGTGACGAGGGAGTTTCTGCGTTTTTGACCCGTCTTTTCCTCAATGGCGACGATCTTGCCACGTCTGCCCATGTTTTTTCCTTTGATGATTATCACGGGCGCGCCTTCAACTAACTTCATGCGCCCAGTAACTTCTTTGTTTGGGAGGCTTATCTTTAACGTGTCTAAAGTGTTATAAACGTCTTCTTCAGGTTTTTTAGGGTCCTTAACTCGAATGAGCAAGTTTCTTCCGTCGTGGAGATTAAGCTGCGTGTGCCCACCATTAACGATAGTTTTGTTTTCGATTCTACAGAGCTTGAAACCCGTTTCTTCCTTCCCAATTTGGTGGAGAACTAATCCCTTTTCTGAGGGAAGGACTCGATAAGCCTTTTCGATGCTAGGTATGGAGACAACGTCCATTAATCCGACTGGAAACAGCTCCTCACTTTGAGTTTTTCCGTCAACCTCTATTTTTCCTTGAGAAATTATTGTTTTTGCTTCTTTGCCTGTTTTTGCGAAGCCGAGCATTTCTCGGACAATGAGCATAAGGGGTATGCAACGTGAAATCGGGTGGGGACCTGGCTTGGGTTTAACTGTCCAAATGAGCTCCTTTCTGTGGATGGGCCAGAATTTCGGCGCTGGTTTTCGCTTTAGGTGCTTTTTTCCTCCCTTTTTTCCCAAATTATGATTCCTCCGATTTTACGCCGCTTTCACGTTCTTTCTTCTTTCTTTTCCTCTGCTTTGCTGGAGGCTTCAGCTTTACTTCTTCCTCAGGCGGTTTCTCAGGCTCTTTCTTAGGCAGTTCGGCTTCTTTGCCAGCGCTTTTTCGTTTTAGAGCTTCTGCACGCCATTTGTCGTCAAGGTTGAGACGGGTAATCATAACCTTAGACGGGTGAATCGGAACGGATATGGTGGTTCCGTCCACCTTGTCTCGGGTCACTCCCTCAACGAATATTCTATATTTTTCTCGGTCAACCCCGGTGACTTTTCCCTCAAATCCCTTATAGTCTCCCCTCATGATTCGAACCGTGTCGCCTGTCCTCACAGGAACAGAGCGTGTGTTATGAGATGTCCTTAACTCAGATGAAAGCGGTGAAGAAAACCTTCTATAGCGTTCATGCAGGGGAGCCTGATACATTTTTCTCCGTTGCTTTTTAGGCTTGGCCGTTTTCACCTTTTCCGCCCCCTAAACGATGATGCTTGAGGCGCTCGCTATTCTTGGCCAGCGTTCAGCCGCCTCCTTGGCTACGGGCCCCCGAATTTCCGATCCTTGCATTTCGCCTTCAGGAGTTATGATAACTGCCGCGTTTCCTTCAAACTGAACCCAGTCTCCATTAGCGCGTCGGAAGGGCTTCTTCTGTCGAACTATGACTGCCCTAAAGATTTTCTTTCTCATGTCAGGCGTGCCCTTTCTCACTGAGACTACGATCATGTCTCCGACAGCGGCGACGGGAATGCGCCTTAATCGCCCCTTATAGCCCACCACTTGGATGAGCCTCAATGCTCTGGCTCCTGTGTTGTCGGTGCATGTGATAACGGAGCCAGCTGGCAGACCCCTTGAAATTTTGTGCATTTGGGTACTTACTTTCTTGGATACGAACGCTCGCGCCTTGGCTTTTGTTTTAGTCGCCACTTCGGCTCTCCTCCGTTTTTTCAATTACTACAAAGGAGACGGTCTTGCTTATGGGGCGGCATTCCATTATTTTCACCCAGTCTCCTTCTTTGGCGTTTATGCATGGAGGACTATGGGCTGGTATGTGGCTGTGTCTCCTTTCGTAACGTTTGAATTTTGGCACATAATTTAGGTAGTCGCGCCGCACTATGACGGCCTTGTCCATCTTGGCGCTTATGACTGAGCCCTCCAGCATGCGTCCTCTGATTGAGAGTTTTCCGTGGAAGGGGCAATTTTGGTCACTGCAAGGCTTTTTAGGCTTTTTTAGGGAGAGAGCCACTTTCACCACCGTCTCGTAATTCGCTTTTTAACTCGGTTTTCGGGTCGTCCGATGATGGCTTTTCCGTCGATCTCCACAATTGTTCCGTCTGGCATGGTGAAGTGGAAAACAGCAACTTCCTTAACAACTGTTTTCCTTTCGTTTTTATGGAGTATAAGGAGAGTGTTGCGGGTTTCGTCGATCACCTTGCCCGCTATGCCCACGTAATTAGGATGCGGGCTCCTTACTACTTTGGCGTTAAGCCCTATGAACTCATGTTGAAGTATGGCTGGCGTGACCTTCATGGCTTCTCTTCCCTTGGCTTCCTTTTCTCTTCGCTTTCAACGGTGAGGATGCGGGCGATTGTTCTCCGAATCTCCCGTATTCTGCCGGGGTTTTCAACTGCTCCGCCCGCCTTAACCATAGTTTTTAGTCTGACGAGTTCAGTCCTCAGCTCAACAATGTTTTTCTTGCGGTCATCGGAGGACATGGCTCGAATGTCTTTCACCCTTAAGATGGGCATTTTATTCTTGGGCCTCCGCTTCAACTTCTTTTTCTGGTTCTTCCTCTTCTTTGGCTGGGGCTTCTTCGCCTTCGACTATTGAAATTTTGTCGGGGAACTTTGCTTCTGGGGGCATAATTTGCACTCTAACCCCTAAGATGCCCGGTTTTAACTGAACGTGTAATTCGGCTTTTCTCACGTATTTCAGCGCTGGTTCTCCGCTTTTGGCCAGATAACCGGCGCGAAACTTTTCATATCGGGCTCGGTCAGTCCGAAGCTTTCCACTTATAACAATTTCTGCGCCCAGCGCTCCGGCTTCCATAACTCGGTTTAGCGCCCAGAAACCAGCCCTTCGAAAGTGTACTCCTCGCTTTAGGGCTGAGGCAACGCGAGACGCTGTGACATATGCGTTGAGCTCTGGAACTTCTATTTCGGCAACTGAAATCTGCGGATTTGCCATCTGAAACTTTTCTTCAAGCATAGTTGCAAGGTTTTTAATAGTTTCGCCGCCACGCCCAATAACTAGGCCGGGGCGCATGACGTAGATAACCATGTGGGTGCCGAGCGGCGTTTTTGTAACGTCTACGCCGCCGTATCCGGCTCTTTCGAATTCGTTTCGCAAAAATTCATTGATTTCCGCCTTTTTCACGGATTCGCCTACAAAATGCTTAACTACTGACAAGTTATTTTTCCTCTGTCTGCTCTAAAACTAGCTCCACATGGCAAAGCTTATTAAAATAGGGGGAAGCCCGACCTCCCATTCGTGGAATAAACTTCCGAATCTTCATTCCTTGGTGGGTTGCTGCGTGAATTATTCTGAGCCTCTCTGTGTCGAAGCCCCGAAACTCAGCGTTGGCTTCGGCGCCTTCAAGCACTTCTAAAATTTTTTGTGCAGCCTTAACGGGATATCTGCCCGCATAGGCTTTTTGGAGTCCGCGTGTGTGTGCAGCCTTCTTTTTGTATTTGCGGAATGGAACCGCCTTCTTTTTTAAGGCGACTTGCTGAAGAAAATTCTTGGCTTCTTCAAGCTTCATTCCCTTTATGGTTTTGCATACTTCTCTTGCCGCTTTAGGGGATACTCTAAGCTCGCGACCGCTAGCCTTAACGGTTCTGTCTGGGTCTAAGTCCGTTACGGAGTATTCCCAATGGGGCATGTTCAGTTCACCGACTGTGCAAATCAACAGAAGTATAGTGATTTATATGCTTTTTGACTTTTCTAAGCAAGAAATTACGTAAAATCACAAAATTGGAAAACGATGTTAACTATTGAAGCTTGCTTTTTATTCTCTTTTTTAGGAGTTCCCGCACTGCCAGCCTTACTGCTTGTTCGCTGTTGTATTTTGGTTTCCAGCCTGTTTTAAGCAACTTGTCAACTGAAAGGTGCATAACCTTAACGTCTCCGAGCCATCCTCGTCCTCCCTCAACACCACCTGTAAAAACAAACTTTACGCCTTTAAGACCCATCTCCTCAACCACAACCTCGGCGATTCTGTCAACTCTGAGCTGATCAACAGAACCAACATTATACACCTCTATTTTCCCTTCTCTCCTCAAGAAACCATCAGTTGCACAAAGAATAGCGTCAATACAATCCTCAACATGAAGATACGATTTTTTTGGGGTGCCGTTCCCAAGGATTTCTAGCCTTTTGGGATTAGCCTTCAGCTTCCTAATGAAATCAAAGAGAACATTGTGCGTAGCCCTCGAACCAACTACATTGGCCAGCCTCAAAACCAAGACTCTCAACCCAAAAGTATGAGCATAACTAAAAGCCAAGGCCTCACAACCCAGCTTCGAAGCACCATAAGTCGAAATAGGAACAGAAGGTCCATAATCCTCAGGCGTAGGAAGAACCGAGGCCTCCCCATAAACCGTAGAAGTAGAAGCAAAAACCAAAGTTTTCGCCTTTTCGTTTTTCCTCATAGCCTCAAGAAGATTAAAAGTAGCCACCAAGTTCTCCCGAAAATGAACAGTAGGATCAGTCTCCCCAACACGAACCTCAGGGTTCGCAGCCAAGTGAAAAATTAGGTCTATGTCCTTAACGCCCTTCACAGCGTCGCCGGGTTCTTTCAAGTCGCCCTTCAAAAATTTAAAGCGCTTGTTTTCTAACCATTGCTCAACGTTCTTTAGGCGTCCTTGGCTCAAATTGTCAAGAACAGTAACATTGCATCCGAGTTTCATTAGGCGGTCTACAAGGTGGCTGCCTATGAATCCTGCGCCGCCGGTGACTAAAACTTTATGTTCCTTAAGGTTCATGGTTGACATCACTCAGCAACTATTTTCAGCATCTCTATTATTTTAACTTGCCCTAATATTAGCCTATGGAAGCGGGTTCGGCGAACTTCTCCATGAGGATGTCTAAAATCTTTTGGGCGCATTGGCTAGGGTTCAGCTTATCTGAGTCTACGGTTACTTCTGGATGTAGAGGCTCCTCGTAGGGCGCTCCCATGCCTGGCACAGTGGCGCTCTTCCCCGTGAACGCTTTCTTGTAAATGTCCTTAGGTGCATAGAAGGTTTTCCCACGTTTGCTTTCCCTTTCGATGCAGATTTCTAGCGGACAACGAACATAAGCCTCCATGAATTTTGAGATTTGCTTTCTGGCTTGGTCTCGGTATTTCCTACGGTTTCCAGTAGCATCGATAATAACGTTGACGCCGTTGCCTGTTAAAAGCTCGGCTACGAAAACTATGGAGCCGTAAACCATGTCCCTCTCCTCCTCCGTATAATTAGGCATAGGCGTAACTACCTTTCTCAACATGTCAGAAGAAACAATTTGGGCGTTCATGCTACTTTTCTTCAACTTTTTAAATAACGCTTGAGCGACGGTGGATTTGCCACTTCCAGGTAAACCCGTAACCCAAACACACCAGCCTTTATTACTTGCCATGAGTTAAGCCTCTCGCTATCGTTATTATTAATTTATCATTTCTAAGTCCAATTCAAGCCCCATTTCAATTGCCGAATTTTTTCCATATAAAAATATTTATACCCCCCTCCCTCGGTAGAGGGCTTTACACACGCAGGCAAGGGAACGCCTACTACTTCGTTTTCGAAGCCTGTTTCCCGCCTGAACCCCAATTAGTCTTTGGGACATCACGAATGATGATAGTTACCCATTCTGGCTTAACGCCGATTTCAGCGAAAGCCCTAGTTATGCCATTAATTATCTTCTCCTTCTCCTCCTCAGTTCGTCCCTCCCACATGTCAACCGTAACAACCGGCATCAACTTTCACCCCATAAACTACTTTAGCGTTCAAGGATAGGTTATCAAAGTTCCGATTTTCTCCCCCTTAGCAACTTTCTCAAGGTTCTTGGGGTCCCGACCATCTATAACCAATGTGCGTATCTTCGATCGTTCCAAGATTCTGAGGGCGACGGGATCGAACAGTTCAAATTCTCCAGCCCCCACAGATTCGCTTAAAAGCATATTCCGCAGCCTAGCGCAAGAGACCTCGTCGAGCTTTTTCGCAGCAGGATCTTTCTTGGGATCAGCCGTATAAATTCCATCCGTATCCGTCGCCTTAATCAACATTGATGCGCTGAAAAGTTCAGAAACTATGGCTGAGACAGCGTCCGTTGATTGACCAGGCAAAAGCCCACCTAAAACAACGATCTTCCCACTCTCGAACGCGGCGCTTATTTCTTCAACGCTTGTGGGAACATTAGGGTAGGCGTCTTCTCCGAGACCCGCGATCAGCAAACGGGCGTTCAAGCGGGCGCCTTCTATCCCTATTTGGTCGCATAGAGCCTCATTCGCCCCAAGCTTCCGCGCAGCATCTATGTATAGCCGAGCGTTTCCTCCGCCTCCAGTTACAACAACAAGCTCATGTCCCTCCTTTCTAAGCCTCTTTAAAGCCTCAACGAACCTCGAAATTTTTTGAGCATTAAGCCTCAACGGAAAAACGTGACCTCCCAACTTAACTACAATCCTCAAACCGCCTGACCTCCAGCCACAATAGCTAACAATTCTTTTTTAATATGTAAATTTTCCCTAAAGTTGATAACGCTAACGTTAAGGTTATTATGGACAACAAGCATTGTAAACATCGTGAAAGGAAAGCCCGGAAACTCCAATACAGCCCGGTAGAGAAAACTCGCCGAATGTAGCGGACAAGCAAGGACATTGTCCCTTGAGTGGCGGGCTTTGGAGCCTTCGCGAAGAAACCCGTCGACGGGAGTTCGAATCTCCCCCGGGCTACCATTGTAGTGCTTTTGTTTCCCCAATTAGTGATAAAGACGTATCTATGTAAAGACGACCATACGTTCCTGCTCTAACTCTAATGGTGTCTCCACTATTCGCATTGTTTCAAATCTAATTGAACCTTAAGCCTTAAAATAGGTATGGAACAGAAATCTAATAGGGAAAGGTAGTGGCTGTCGTTGCCTCAGCGCCCGCTAAAATCATACTCTTCGGAGAACACTTCGTAGTATACGGCGAACCAGCCGTCGTCACCGCCATCGACAAACGAGCCCACGTATCAGCAGAATTAAGAAAGGACAGGCGCATATACGTAAAATCCGCCGACCTAGGCGCATCAGGCTTCTTCATAGACGAAGGCTTTGAAGCAGAGCGCGGGGGACCAGACGCCCGCACAAAATTTGAACCCATCAGAATAGCAGTTCAAAAAGTTTTAGACATATCCAAAAAGAAAAACGGCGTAAACGTGGAAGTTCACTCATCAATCCCCGTAGCCTCTGGTCTCGGTTCCTCAGCAGCCGTAGCGGCAGCAACCGCATTCGCCGTAAGCCATGTTCTAGGCGCGAAAATTTCGCGAGAAGAGATTTTCCGCGTCGCTTATGAAGCGGAACGCTTTGTTCACGGCACTCCTTCAGGCATAGACCCGACGGTTTCAACTTATGGCGGAGTCCTCTTGTTCCGAAAAGATAGGGGTTTTAATCCAGTAAGAGTTGAGGGAGACATACCCCTTGTTGTCGGCGACACTGGAATTGAGCGTTCAACAGGCGAAATGGTCGCTAAGGTGCGTGAAAGAAAAGAACACTACGCGCCGATAATTAATCTCATTATAGAAGCTGGTGGGAAAATCGCCCTCAGCGCCGCTGAAGCCCTAGAAAAGGGAGACCTAAACACGCTCGGCGAACTCATGGACATTAACCACTCGTTGCTCTCAGCCATCGGAGTCTCTAACGAAGCTCTTGAAAGGCTTGTTTACGCAGCGAGGAAAGCCGGAGCCCTTGGAGCCAAGCTCACCGGAGCTGGCGGAGGAGGATGCATGGTTGCGTTGTCTCCTCCAAATAGGCTGAAACGGGTTGCTGAAGCCATTGAACGTGCGGGAGGAAAAGCCTTTATTGCGAGAAAAAGTGATGAAGGCGTGAAAATTGAAGGTTAAGCCAATTGTTTTGAAGTTGGGCGGCTCAGTTATTACGGTGAAGGAAAAGCCTTTTACTCCAAATGAAGGGGCGATTAGGAGGCTGGCAAAGGAGATTAAGAAGGCAGAGGTTAAATCTCTCATTTTAATTCATGGCGGCGGCTCGTTTGGTCACCCCCTCGCAAAGGAGTATAGAATAAAGGAGGGCTACGTGGATTCGTCCCAAATTGTGGGTTTCTCAAAAACCCGCCAAGCCATGGCTTCCCTAAACAAAATGGTTTTAGACGCCCTAATCCAAGAAGGAGTTCCAGCAGTAGCCATTCAACCATCCGCCTTTGTCGTGACGAATAACGGCCGAATACAGCACATCGAAATGGAAACAATTCTTGGACTGCTGAAGTTAGGGGTTGTGCCTGTTCTCTATGGCGACGCTGTTCTAGACTCAGCCCTAGGCTTCACCATACTGTCAGGAGACCAGCTTACGTCGAAAATAGCCTTAGAACTCGGCGCAGAAAAAATAGTTGTTGGAGTAGATGTGGACGGACTCTACACGGCGAATCCCAAAATTGACTCTTCCGCGCATTTGATCCAATGTATCACCCTCGAAGAATTGAAGCGCCTTCAAAACAAAATTGGAAAAGCTGAGGTCACGGATGTGACTGGCGGAATGCTTGGAAAAGTGCTCGAATTAATTCCAGCCGTTGCCCATGGGATAAGGGCGATAATTGTAAATGCCTCTAAACCGAATAACGTTTACAAAGCCCTTAAAGGCGAAGAGGTTACGGGAACAATAATTGAGGCGAGTGAAACCGTTGCCAAACCAAATTGAAAAAAGAAAAACAGACCACATCCAAATTTGCCTAGAAGAAAACGTTCAAGCTAGACACGTAACCACAGGATTCGATGACGTATGCCTCATACATAAAGCCTTACCCGAAATCGACCGAAACAAAATCAACCCCTCAACAGTTGTCCTCAACCACAAATTTTCCGCCCCACTAATCGTAGAAGCAATGACAGGCGGAACAGCGGAAGCCACCAAAATAAACGTAGCCATAGCCCAAGCCATAGAGCAATTAGGACTAGGCATGGGTGTCGGAAGCCAACGAGCAGCAATCGAAAATCCAAAGCTGGAAAGCTCCTTCAAAATAGTCAGAGAAAAGGCACCAACAGCCTTCCTCATAGCCAACATCGGAGGGCCACAAATCGCCAGAAGACACGGCGTAAAGGACGCTGAGAAAACCGTCAAAATGATAAACGCCGACGCATTAGCCATCCACCTGAACTCGTTGCAAGAGGCTGTTCAACCCGAAGGAGAAACCAATTACAAGGGAGTTCTCAACAAGATTAAGGAAATTGCCCAAGCCTTAGACGTCCCGGTCATCGTTAAGGAAACTGGTGCTGGAATATCAGCCGAAGAAGCAAAAATACTTGAGAACGCGGGCGTAGCCGCCATCGACGTGGCTGGAGCCGGAGGAACAAGCTGGGCAGCCGTTGAATATCATCGAGCGAAGAAGCTTCAAGATAAGTATCGTCAAAGGCTCGGTGAAACCTTCTGGGACTGGGGCATACCCACTGCGGTGAGCGTTGTTGAGGCAACTCAATCTGTTCATCTAACCGTCATAGCCTCAGGCGGGGTGCGTTTAGGAATAGATATTGCGAAGGCTTTAGCTTTAGGTGCAGATTTGGCAGGATTAGCATTGCCTATCTTGCGTCCCGCGATGAAGGGTTCAGAGGAAGTTAAAAAGGAGCTCCAGCTTATTATTGAGGAGTTGAGAAACACACTGTTCCTCGTGGGAGCAGATTCTGTTCAGAAATTAAAAGAAGTCCCGGTGGTGATAACTGGAAAAACAGCCGATTGGTTGCGAGCCCGAGGATTCCAACCGGAAGCTTATGCGAGGCAAAGGGCCAAGACTAAAGATTAGGGGCGAGCGGTTAAAATGGACATGGATATTGAAAAATTCCTTGAAGAAAAGGCCAAGGTCATTAATAGGGTGATAGAGAAATATATTCCGAGAAAATTTGATAAGGATTCCCTAGTTTTTGAGCTTAGTCCCCCAAGCTATGAATGCAGCTTAGAAGCTCTAAACAAGGCTGTAGCTGAGCCGCTGTGGGAATTTTTGGGAAGAGGCGGTAAAAGGTGGAGACCAGCGCTTTTCCTTCTGGTTTGCGAGGCGCTCGGCGGAAACCCTGATGAGTTTTTGGACTTCGCAATAATACCAGAAGTAGTTCACAACGGAACCTTGATAACTGATGATGTTGAGGACCAATCCGATTTTCGGAGAGGAAAACCTTGCACATATAAACTGTTCGGTGTTGACATCGCCATCAATCTCGGAAGCACCATGTATTATCTGCCATTAATAGCCATAATTAAAAATAGGGATAAGCTATCCGCGGAGAAAAGGAGCAAAATTTATGAAATTTACGTGCAAGAGATGATTAATCTAAGCCTTGGACAAGCAACAGATATTGCGTGGCACAAAGGATTAGCAAACGCGGATGAAATTCCAGAAGACCAGTACCTTCAAATGTGCCTATATAAGACTGGAACGTTGGCAAGAATGGCAGCAAAAATGGCTGCTGTTTTGGCTGGCGCCAACGACAAAGTAGTTGAAGAAATGGGAAGGTTTGCGGGGGCGGTCGGCGTGGCTTTCCAGATTCAAGACGACATTCTAGACCTAGTTGGAGAAGAGTTCGCCGAAAAGAAAGGCGGATTAGGCAAAGACATAACGGAAGGAAAACGGACCTTAATGCTAATCCACACCTTTAAAAATGCGAAGCCTGCAGACAAAAAGAGACTACTAGAAATCATTAACATGCACACAACCGACCAAAACCTGAAGGACGAAGCGATCAGCATAATGAAAAAATACGGCTCAATAGACTACGCAAAAGAATACGCCCGAACCATGGTAAAAGAAAACTGGACAAAAATTGAAAGGCTTCTGCCCCCGTCGGAGGCAAAGGAAAAGCTGAGGGCCTTCGCCAAATATCTCGTAGAAAGAAAAATCTAAAATTTAAGCTTGGAAATCCGTGGCGAACCTTGACCTCGAACGAAAATGTGGAAGCTAAAGAATTTGTTCGAAAAATTGCGCTTATAAATGCGCTTAATTATGGAGGAAAGGCTCAGATTCAGCCTGTTCTTGGCAGGTTGCTTGCCGATCGTCCGCATTTCAGGTCAAAAGTAAAGGAGGCATCCTCCATCGTCGCCGAGATCGTCCAAGAAGTGAACAGGCTTTCCTTAGGTGAACAGAAGCGAATAATTGAAGAAAAATGGCCTGAGGCTTTAGTGAAAGAGAAGGTTGAGGAGAGGAGGAAGCTTCCGCCACTTCCAAATGCCGATAATTATGAGCGTGTTGTCACCCGTTTTTCGCCTAATCCAGACTGCGTCCTACATTTGGGATCGGCTAGAGCCATAATTCTCAGTCATGAATACGCCAAAATGTATGATGGTCTTTTCTATCTTCGCTTCGAGGACACGGATCCAAAACTTAAACGGCCGATGCTGGAGTTTTATGAGGCTGTTAGAGAAGATTTGTCTTGGCTCGGCTGCAAATGGGACGCTGAGTTCATTCAAAGCGACAGACTCCCCCTCTATTATGAGCACGCTGAAAAACTCCTCAAAGACGGCAAAGCCTACGTATGCACCTGTAAAAGCGAGGAATTCAGAAAAAAAGTGGTAAGCAAGAAGCCTTGCCCTTGCCGAAATCTCCCACCTAAGGAACAAATTATCCGCTGGAAGCACATGCTGGACGGTACTTACAGTGAAGGGAAAGCCGTTGTGAGGGTTAAAACCGATTTGAGGCATCCTAATCCCGCTGTTAGAGAATGGCCCGCCTTGAGGATAATCGACACAAAGAAGTGTCCTCATCCGAGAGTTGGCAGCAAATACTGCGTCTGGCCTCTTTATAATCTAGCGTGCGGCGTAGACGACCACCTGATGGGTATAACCCACATTATACGTGGAAAGGAGCATTTGACCAATCAAGCAAGGCAGGAGTATATGTACAAGCATTTCGGGTGGAAGTATCCCGAAGCCATTCACTATGGCAGGCTCAAAATAACTGGGGCGTCTCTAAGCAAGTCCAAAATTCTAGAGGGACTTAGAAGCGGCATTTTCAAAAGCTGGGAAGACCCTAGGCTTGCCACCTTCGCTGCCTTAAGGAAGCGTGGAATAGTGCCTGAGGCGGTTAGGCTTTTGATAATTGATGTGGGTCCTAAGGCGGTTGACGTTGTGCTGAGCTGGGAGAACCTTTATGCTCATAACCGAAAAATTGTTGATCCAGTGGCAAATCGGTACTTCTTTGTTCACGATCCGAGGAGGCTTATTGTGAAAAACGTTTCTGGAACCATTACTTCGCAGATTCCGTTGCATCCTGACCATTCGGATAGGGGCTTCCGCTATTTCGAGGTCAAGCCCAAAAACGGCGAAGCCTCTTTTTGGATTTCGGGCAAAGACGCTGGTACGCTGGCTGTAGGAAGGAAATTGCGGCTCATGGAGCTTTTTAACGTGGAAATCGAAGGGATTACGAAGCCTCAAATCGAAGCTGTTTTCCACAGTGAACCCTACGAAGAGGCGAAAAAGCTCGGTATCGCTTTAATTCATTGGATTCCATTTGGCACAGGTGTTCCCTGCGATGTTATAATGCCTGATGCATCTGTGGCGAAGGGCATAGCTGAGGACGCTTGTAGGAATTTGCATTTAGGCGAAATTATTCAGTTTGAGCGCTTCGGTTTCGTTCGAATCGACAGCTTCGATAAAAACTTAACTGCATATTTTGCCCACCGATAGGGATTTCGTTGTTTACCGATCGCCCCGCTCAAACTTTTAAACTCGCCACCCTAGTCTCTATTTGCCGTCAAATATGTTTATCATTTATAAAATAAGTGAATGAAAATCCAGTTTCAATTTTTAATTCGTCAAGGGACTTCCATTCGAACTCTGTTCTTTTTAGATTGTCTTGTTTTTTAAGAAAATGGCCTCTTTAAGTCCTTCGAAATGTTCGTCCCCGGCCGGGTGCTTGACTATTATCGTTAATTTCTCACTTCAGATCCGCATGGATGTTTTATGTATCTAAAAGTGGTAGCTTTAGGTAGATGTCGTAAAGCTTTCGAGATTTTTGGGCCGAAAGGACAAGAAGCATCAGATCCTAGCCAGTCTCCATGGGTGATGTATGCTGTGTATCTGCAACCGCCACAAATAGCGCTGTATGTGCACATTTTGCAAGAACCTTTTAGCACTTTTCGGTTTCTAACATAATTTAGTAACTCATTGTGAACCCAGATTTCTTCTAGGCTTTGTTCGAGAAGGTTGCCCAGTTTTATAGGAGCGGGAACGCATGGAAGCAGGTCTCCGGAAGCAGTGAGACCCGCATAGGTTAAGCCAACCGAGCATCCACCAAAACCCGTTGCAAGCTTTCTCACAATCTTGGAAACTTCAAGTCCAAATTTGTCTTGAAACATCTTTTCGTACCCTGATAGGGCTTCACTCACGGTGAAAACTTTACCTTTTGAACGTTCGTAACCGAGGCGAGCGTAATAGGTCATTCCTCGAGCATAACATTGCATACCGAACCCGTTGACTATGCTTTTATGAAATTTGCTGTACAATGCTTCTAAAGCCTTTATCTTATCTTCAGGCGTTACGTTAAGGTAGCATGCTTCTACTCCACGACCAGCAGGTATAAGCCGATTTAGATAGAATCTTGTCGCTCCAAGCTTCTCTGCTAAATCCATGGTTTCTTCTAATTCATCGATGTTCTTTGAGTGTAGGGTCATGGTGGTGGCCAACTCATCAAAGCCCACAGCAGCACAGTTTCTTATTCCCTCAATCGCCGCTTCAAAACTTCCAGGCTTGTTTCTTAAAAAATCGTGGGTCTCAGCAGTTGCACCGTCCAAGCCTATTTCTACCCGTTTAATACCTACTTTAGCGAGTTTTTTCGCTACCTGAGGAGTGATAAGAGTTCCGTTGGATGCAATTGTGCATAGCATGCCGTTGTCGTTGGCTCTTTTAACTGCGTCGTAAAGGTCCCTGCGTAATAGTGGTTCGCCTCCTGAGAAGGTCAGTATGGCTACTCCCGCGTCGCTCATGTTGTCTATTACTTTGAAAGCTTGGGGAGTCGTTAGTTCTGGATAAGAAGATGTTGGCGAAGAGTCTTGATGGCAGTGCAAGCAGTTTAGGTTGCATCTGTTGGTGAAGTTCCAGACAATAGTTATCGGAGCGCCTGTGGGTTGCGGATATCTTATTCCGAAATTGGCGATTCCTTTCACCACGCTGAGCATACATTTACGGATAAGCGATTCTTCCAGTAGCCGTTTTACTGCGCTATCATCAACTCCGAGACGGAAGAACAACAAATGGATTAGGGGCATTAGAACAATTGATGTTAGCAAACAGCCTTCGCAACGAAGGTGTTGATTTTCTGAGTACATGTCAAAGACTGAAACTAACCTCTCCTGCTTACATTTCTCACATTTGCTTGCCAAGTAACGAGCGAGAACTTTCCAAAAAGGGTTGAGGAATAGGGATAGAGAGCGATCGCCTTGATCAGGTTTTTCAATCATTGCCCCATCTTTTCCTCAATGCTTCTGAGCTTCAAAAAGAAGTTTGGACTTATGACTTTTGCGTGCGGTAACATGGGTTTATGGTAGCCCGGGAGAGATTCGAACTCTGGCGGCGGGTTAAGCGGCAGATTAAGCTTAATTTATCGGTAGGCATCATCGCTGACGGAACGTGCCTATAAGAGGGAAACATTCTTAAGGTTGTGTCGTGGATAAAACTCTGCATTTAGAGGGATGAGGCGATTAAGAATGTCTAAGCCATTTTACATAACCTTTGAGGTTCCTAAGGAAGTTGTGGACGCAGCCTATGAAGCCCTGCACATAGCCAGCGAAACGGGTCGAGTATGTAAGGGCACAAACGAAACCACAAAGGCGATTGAGAGAGGAAGAGCTAAACTAGTCGTCATAGCCGAAGACGTGGACCCGCCTGAGGTAGTTGCCCACCTTCCCCTACTCTGCGATGAGCGAAAAATAGCCTACGTGTTTGTGCCAAGCAAGGAAAAGCTCGGTTCCTCAGCTGGAATAGACGTGTACGCGGCTTCAGCGTGCATAAGTGAGGCTGGCGACGCTGTGTCCCTAGTGAAGGAGATAACCACCAGAGTCGAGAAGTTGAAGAAGGGACACGAATGAGCGGAAAGGAGGCGGCGGAGGGCCCAACCACTGCCGAGGTTATTCAAGTCATCGCTAGAACAGGCGTTACGGGGGAGATTTCGCAGGTCAGAGTCAGGGTGCTCGAAGGGAGAGATAAGGGGCGCGTTATAACTAGGAACGTGAAGGGGCCCATACGAGCAGGCGACATTCTCATGCTTAGGGAAACGGAACGCGAAGCCAAGAAAATTAGATGACCGTGGAGGTTTCGCTGGTGCCAAAGCCTCGACGTTGCTCTTTCTGTGGACACGATTTTCCACAGGGCACCGGCATGATGTACGTAAGGAACGATGGGTCAATTTTGTGGTTTTGCTCAAACAAGTGTAGAAAGAGTTCCATCGTGATGGGGCGGGATGCACGCAAGTTGCGATGGACTAAATACTACGGAAAGGAAGAGAGAGGGCGAGGTTGACTGAGCAAACACTCGTTTTTCTGAAGCCAGAAGCCGTTATGAGGGGCTTAATAGGCGAAATAGTCTCCCGCATCGAGCGAAAAGGACTAACCATAGCCGCCATGAAGCTAATTCAAGTGACTAAAGAGCAAGCAGCAAAAATCTACGAGGTGCACAGAGGCAAAACGTTCTACGAACCCCTAATAGAGCACGTCACCTCTGGACCGATCCTCGCCATGGTCGTAGAAGGACCAAACGCCGTCTCCATTCTCCGAAATATGATAGGAAAAACGAATCCCGCTGAGGCACAGCCCGGAACCATACGTGGAGACTACGCACTTAACGTCCAAAAGAACATTATTCATGCAGCAGACAGCCTTGAAAACGCAAGAAGAGAAATCAAAATTCTATTCAAACCCGAAGAAATTCTTCAATACAAAAAGCCAACGGAATCCCAATATCTACTTTGACGATTACATTAGACTTTAGATGTGTGGCTGTACTGGAGGACTAGGCGGCGGATAAAAGATGCTGTTCGTTGAACAGCGGCTTTGTCTCGTCCCGTTAACGTGCCTTGTGGAGTTTTTGAGGCTAGCTTAACGTCATACCAGTTGGCAATGTTGCTTTTCTCTGAGAACAAATCGTTATTGGTCACTATTCCCTCCTCGCTGCAGGAGTAGGTGAAGGAGAGGCGGATGGCTACAGGTCCAGCCTCTTCTTTTCTGATCATCTCCAAGTTATCAACATTGTCAAACATATGGTAATGGGTGTATGTTTGGAGACCGTTTTTCATAAAGCCGAAGAACTTCTCCAAGTTTTCTTCCTTTATTTGGATGGGCATCTTAATGATCCATGCCTCTCCCGCGGTTCGAGGTTTTTCCTCGATTTTGATTTTCCATTTTCTGAGCAAGGATGGCGTAACGATGATCGAGGCCTTAGTGGCTGGCAGCGCTGAGCCTATCACGGCGGCGGCGATGGATAAGCAAACTGTTAGGATGCTCCAACCTACTTCAACTTTCTGCTTTAACACGAGGGAAACTGGGAGAAACATCATAAAGCGGTAGCTGATCAATCCGAAGAGGTAGCCGAGGCTTCCAGCCACAACCCCTATCACCACGGCCTCTGACACGAAAACGGCACTTACGTGAAAGGGATTTAAGCCGACCGATGACATGATGGCTATCTCCCGCCTGCGCTCATAGACCGTACTAACCATAAAGGTTGCGATGTTAAGAACCACCAAACCTAACGGAATCATTGCCGAGACAAATCCACTCGCAATATAATAAGAGCCCACGGAAAGTTGTAGAACGCGACCTTTCACAGTGGCGAAAGCTTGGGTGCCTTCCCACTGTAGAACCGCTAGGCGGGCGGTTGGAATGATGTCGTCAGAGCTTAGAGTTTGAACGTCAACTCTGGACATCGCCATAAATGGAAACTTGCGTGCAGTTCCTTGGTGCATGATGACCGTCCAAAAGCTTGGGCAACGGGCATACCTCATCATGTTTGGAACTTCCCTCCAAGGAGCCACTTGTTCCCCATCTAGGTCTTTGAGTCCATCAAAGCTACCGTCGTCAAAAATTCCTGTCAGATTAAAGCTTTGACCGAACAGTTGTAAAGTGTCGTTAACTTTAACCTGAAGATTCTTTGCCATTTCCTGACTGATGAGAATGCCGTTGGTGTCGTTGTCGCTCAGAAATCTTCCTTGCACAATGATGGTGTCCATTTTGGTGACCTTAGCTTCAAGGCTGGGAAAAACTCCTAAAACTCCTAAGACGAACTGAAACAAACCTGACTTGGGCGCGTTTATACTTCCTAAAGGATTTAGCTGCGGAAGGTTCTCAAACTTAGGGACCACCATGTCGTCGACGACCTCAGGACGACCTTGGAGCCAATCAGGGATCTGCGACTGAAGAGGTTCAAAGGGAGACGTTTCGCCGGGATTTCGTAAAAGAAATCCCTCGATTGATCCTGCTGGAACCAGCCTAGGTTGAACAAAGAATCCATGCTCGTATGAAAAGGATGTCAAGGTGGTGAAGGCAAAAACCGATGTGAATAACATTGCCAACATAAGAAGGGTCCGAAGCTTCCTGCGCCTCAAATTTCTTCCAGACATGGAGAAGGCCGCGACAACGGCGCTTAAGCGGCTAATTCCCTCCCTCGTGGTTTTCTCCTTTGACACGTAGGGCAAAATGTAAACCGCGAAATACGCCGCCAGAAAAAAAGTGACGGACAGTAGAGCTGTTAGAAACAGCCCAAAAGCTGTTCCTCTCTGTAATGCAGCGTAACCTGGATAGAGTAAATATAGGAAGGCGAAGAGGAGAACGTATAAGGCAATGCTGAGGCTGAGCCTACGGCGTCGATCATCGTAGAGAATAGATGCGATGGCTACGGCTGTGAAGCCTAAGAAAGGAGTTATGAAAATGATAGACTTCGAAGAATTCACGTACAGACTTGAAATGTCGTCTTCAACGCTTCTTGTAATAAGATAGGCCTGGCGAATGTTCGCTTGAGCCAAATCATAATCTTCTCCGGCTGAATTAGCGTCATCCACAAGGTTTTCCGCTCTAGAGAGCTCATTCCTCTCATAAGAGACATAGAAGCCCGCCCCCTCAGCTTCATTAACCGTAGCTCGGGCTGATGCTATATAGCCGTAGGATGAGTTAACATCGGCCCTCGTTTTGTATTTCCTCACGTCAATATTGCGCAGTTCACCTTTAGCCAAGCTAAGGTAGTCGCTTTCATTGTCGATTGTGCAGCGTTGCACTAATCCGCTTGGGAAAATCATGTCTACGTTGACCTTGACTGGGATGTTGGAGGGCACGACGATGACCCTACCGCTGAGGCCCATGAGATAGCTTTCAAGGACACCCTCCCCGTACTCCGTCACGGAGTCGGCTTCCTTTAGAAGCCCCTGTTGATCGACAACGGTGAAGACAATCATTGTAGGCGGCTCAAAGGTCTCGAAGGAGCGCAAGTCCCCTTCCGCGTCAATAGACGCGCCAGGTAAAAGCGTAAAGGACACATTGATGGACGAATCTTTTACGGAAACCCGGCTGTAGGCGGGAACGTAGTCGAAGCCAGGAGTGGAAGAGTCGTCGTAGTAGGCGTAAACCTGGTAAAATTTCCAGCTCTCAACATCTATCTCATAGCGGCCAGATGCATTTGTCTCGGTAGTGAAGCTTGTCTCAATGTTCCAAAAAATGACGTGCGCATCAGGTATAGGGTATCCCGCTTTGTTAACCACATTTCCGTAGGCGGATAATTGATTAGCATCCTCTGCCTGAATATGACTCACGAGCGTGAGAGGAACTGTCAAACAAAATCCGAGGAAAACCAAACACATGAAAGCCCTCACAGAAAAACGCATCACAACCTCACCCTCTACGTGTGTCAAATTAAAGTGCTAAGACCAGGCCAGCCATCCAATTTCTCCCCGTTCTCTCGCGCTGCCAAACATAGTAACGGAGGCGGTATTAAACAAATAGTTGATTCCGGCAAGCTCAAAGAAGAAGGTATTTAGAGGAAAGGTTACGTTAGCCTTTGCATTCCTTGAAAAAAGAGAAAATTGAACCTGACGATGCGCAATAGTCAAGTTGTCTCCGACTAGATGGTAATAGTTCTCAGTGTAATCCCACCCTTTAGTTGGTTCAGGCCAAACTATAGACGCACTGAGGAGCAGATTTCCCTCTGCGTCGTTCAAAGTGACGAGGGATTTGTTCGCCGTCTCACCAGTTTGGAAGCTGTAGTCGACCTCAACATAGTCGCATGGAATGTTATAGCCCCTTAGGATCGTAATTACCCGGGTGTCGTTACAGAACATCTTTGCAACATACCACCCCCATTGGGCGCTGGTGCCAACGCCTGGTTGTTCTACCGCAACCGCGGCAATGGCAAGAAAGACGGGGTAAACGTTGCCCCTGAAGCTGAAGGTGCCGGGGATCAGCCTTACAGAGACGATGCCCATAAAGGTATAGGCAGGGACTGAAAATCTCGGAGGCACATGCACTTTAGCCCATTCCGTAGAAACGTAAAAACCAACAAGTAGCATGTTCGGACTGTAAAGTTCAATTTCCTCCTTGTGTGTGAGAGGCGGAAGCATGAATGAAGGCAAGACTGCTGCAAAGAGAATAATCGAAGCAACCGCGACGACACCAACCAACAAAAACAACTTTTTCTTCAATTATCCCCCTTCCCAACCATGCCCAAGTAGTCGTAATAAAAACTTAACTAGAGTTATAAATAATGCTTACCCCACACTATCCCCTAACAAACCCCAAAACTAGTCAAGACAAAACCGAAAAAGAGTCCTCCCAACCTTTCCCTTTCGCGTGCGTAAGAAGCACATACTTTTGAGGGGAGAAAAGAAGGGTGAGGTTTTCCGTGGCCTTCCTTAACTCAACCACAGAGTCACCATAATTTCTCCTAATCCCACGAATAAACTCAATCGTCATTTTGCCTTTCACAACTCCATTTCTGTCTTATAGTTGTCTAATCCTAACTTTCCTTTCCGTGGCTATTATTATGCTTCCATAGAGAACATCTCGATGTTTTTCTATTATATGCTGTGTTATCTTGAGTTTGTTATTGGCGCTTTCATCCTTTAGTCTAAGGAGTATTATGCCGGGCGGTTTGAAGGAGGAGGCGAGCCATCCGAAATCTTTGTCGTTGGTGATGATTATACGATTTTCTTTCATGGCCTTCCGCAGAACCCTTATGTCTTTAGCTCCTTTCATAGTCCCTATGACTGAGACGGTGTCGAAACCCAACTGTTTCAGCTTTTTAGAGACCTTTATGCCCGTGCTTTCGTCGACTAAAAAATTTAGCAAGATGACCTCATTCCGCCACTAGGGGGTATACTTCCTCTTTGCCCATGATCTTTGCCGCGTATAGCAGCGCTGCCATTATGTCATCCTTTGTTAGGTGCGGATAATCCTCAAGGACTCGTTCAACGGTTAACCCTTGGGCGAGTAGCCTCAATATCTGTTCCACGGGGATTCTTGTGCCCTTTATTACGGGTTTTCCAGCCATAACTTTAGGGTTGACTATTATTCTGTTCAGAAGCTTTTCTTCAGCTTTCATCGTCAGTCATCCTCAAATTTATGTTTCTGTCTCAAGCTATTTTAACATTCTTCCTTACTATTAGGAAAACCCCAGTTACAATAACATAAATTGTGAATAAATTCATTAAAACCATAGGGGAAAAACTCGAAGCGTACATCCAAACGTTCTAAGTCCTCAACCCATCTTATCCAATTATCCATTTACGTCTCTCCATTTCAACTTCAAAGTCACATTTTCGGCCGCTCAAGATTGCCACATCAAAACAAAAACAAGGCAACCTAAGCTCCTTTTAAGGTTCCGAAGTTTTCCCACAAAAATAATGACCCCCCTCTATAGAGCGTCTACGCAAGAGAGCAGCAAGACTAACGAAGTTCCAAATTTAGAAACGGTTTATATAACATGAAAGGAGTTAGTAGAAAAGAGAAGAGCTAAGGGAGGGAAGGCAAAAGTGCCCATACGCCAACCCATCGTATGCGTGCTTGGACACGTAGATACTGGAAAGACCCTCATGCTGGATCAAATTAGAAAGAGCAGCGTCCAAGCGCGCGAAGTGGGAGGCATGACGCAACACATAGGCGCAAGTTTTTTCCCCGCTGAAACCCTCATCGAAATTTGTGGACCATTACTAAAGGATAAGAAATGGAAAGTGCAAATTCCCGGACTGCTCGTCATAGATACGCCGGGACACGAAGCCTTTGCCAATCTAAGGAAAAGGGGCGGCGCCGTAGCCGACATCGCCATCCTACTCATCGACATCCTAAAAGGATTCGAAGCCCAAACCCAGGAATGCATTGACATACTCAAGGCGAGAAAAACCCCCTTTCTCGTTGCAGCAAACAAAATCGACCGAATACCAGGCTGGAAGCCTAAGCCAGGCGAAGCCTTTTCCTCATCTTACCAGAATCAGGATGCCTACGTTCGTAAAGACCTCGACGAACACCTATACACGATTATGGGAAATTTTTCTAGAATTGGTTTTCGAGTCGACCGCTTCGACAAAATATCCGATTTCACCCGAACCATAGCCATCATTCCAATAAGCGCCAAAACAGGCGAAGGCATACCTGAACTTTTGGCTGTCCTCGTCGGCTTAACCCAAGAATACATGCGAGACCGACTTCAAGTGACCGAAGGACCCGCAAAAGGCGCCGTATTAGAAGTCAAAGAGGAAACAGGCCTCGGAATTACTATCAACGCCATAATTTATGACGGAATCCTACAAAAGGATGACATCATCGTAGTCGGGGGGAAAGAAAAGCCCATTTTAACCAAGGTTCGGGCGGTCCTTCTACCTAAACCCCTTGACGAAATCAGAGACCCTAGGGACAAGTTCTCTTCAGTGGACACGGTTTCAGCTGCGGCTGGAGTGAAAATTGCTGCGCCAAACCTTGAGGACGCTTTAGCTGGAGCGCCCTTATACGTAGTTCCCTCTGAAAACTTGGCTGAACAGTATGTCAAGTCTGTCTCTGAAGAAGTGGAGAAGCTCAGGATAGTCACTGACATTAATGGAGTTGTGTTAAAGACCGATGCGTTAGGCTCCCTTGAGGCTATAGCTGAAAGCTTAACGCGAAGCAACATTCCAATAAGGTTGGCGGACGTTGGCGACGTTTCCAAAAGGGACATCATAGAAGCAGCTGTGGTTAAGCAGCATGAACCACTTTACGGAGCCATATTAGCCTTTAACATAAGAACATTACCCGACGCTGAAGAGGAGGCTAAAAGTCGAGGGGTTCCCATCTTCCAGAGCAACGTAATTTACCACCTAATCGACAACTACACCCAATGGATGAAAAGCGAAAGGGATGCCCGCCTCCAAAGGGAATTCGAAACCCTAATCAAGCCAGGCAAAATTAAGCTTCTGGCAGGCTATGTTTTTAGAAGGGCAAAGCCAGCCATAGTAGGCGTAGAAATTCTAGCAGGCCAAATCAAACCAAAATATCCACTAGTCAAAGAGGACGGAGTGGAATTAGGCGAAATCATGCAAATTCAAGACCGAGGGGAAGCCGTCCCAGAAGCTAAGGTAGGGATGCAGGTGGCCGTCTCCCTAGATAAGCCCATTGTTGGAAGGCACATCCATGAAGGCGATGTGCTCTACGTGAAAATGCCTGAAGACCACGCGAAAGCCTTACTAACAAAGTTTCAAAATCGTTTATCCGCCGACGAATTCAACGCATTAAACGAACTCGTCAACTTGATGAGAAGCAAGTCTCCCTTCTGGGCCGCTTAAGTTCCTTCTCTAGCCACTGTTAGCGCTCGAATATAGTCGGCTATGTCGTCGCAGCTGTCCGCCGTGTGCTCCATAGACTCCAAAAGGTCTTTCAGTATCATTAGTGCAGCTGGGTCAACGCCTCTGCCGTGCTTGAGGAGGAGCGCCTTTGTTTTCAGGTATTTTTCATCGACTTTTCCTTCTATTTGGTCGACTTTTTGCGAAAGCTCCCTAGCTTCCATTGGTTCGGTTCCGAGTTTTTCGAGGCTGCTTCGAAGGGCCGCGGCGCAATCCACCAGGTCTCTAGCCATGTCCACATATGCGCTCCATATTTCCTGAGGAACGTCAGCCTCTGTTAGGACTGTTATGCTTCTAGCTGAGTCCTTAACGTGATCCGCCATCACGTCTAGCCTCTTAACTAAGTGCATAATGTCTTCGCGATCTTTTGGGGGCAGGTTTCCCCTGGTTGCCTCTTCAAATACGGATCTCCTTAGGTTGTCGATTTCTTCCTCTACAAGGAAGAGTCTATCTACGCATTTTTTAGCCTCTTCTTTCTCTCCTTTCGAGATCGCCTTGATGGACCTTTCAAGGTCGGTGACCGTGTCGATGGCCAGCGTCATCTCCCTATACGCAAGGTCTAAGACTTTGTTTCTGCGCCGTTCCGCAAACCAACGTTCCATCAAATTTGCCACCTGAAACAATTTTTACAATAGACGAACTACTTAAAAAGTTATTCCAAACTTTCACAATGAAAGATGATGCGTGCATTAAAATAAATATTAATAAGGGCTTTCAACCGCTATACGTTAACGTCGTGGAGGATGATGCGTGCCCAAGTTCAAAATAATAATATCTGATCCAGAAACGGGCGAGTCTAAATCCGTTGAAGCAGAAGGAAGCCGCGCCGTTCCACTAATTGGAAGGAAACTAGGAGAGGTGGTTGACGGATCCGTGGTTGGAATGTCTGGGCATAAGTTGCAGATAACGGGCGGGTCCGATAAAGACGGCTTTCCCATGAGGCCTGATGTCCACGGAGGGGTTCGGGTCAACGTAATCATAAGCGAAGGGGTGGGTTTTCAACCGTCTCAGAAGGGTGAAAGACAAAGGAAGACTCTCCGTGGAAATGTGATAACTGAGGATATTGTTCAAATAAACATGAAAATTGTTGAGGGACCGAAAAAAGTGGAGAAAAAGCCAGAGGAAAAGGAAGCAAAGGGTGAACCAGTTGAAGAAGTTACCCAAACAGCCTGAAGTCAATATTGGAACGATCGGCCACGTGGATCATGGAAAAACTCTAGGTGCTCCTTAGGGTTCCATAAAGACCACGTTGGTAGAAGCCTTAACGGGCGTTTGGGCAGCTAGGCACAGCGAGGAGCTAAGGAGAGGCATAACCATTAAGCTCGGTTATGCTGACGCCCCCATCTACAAATGCCCAAAATGCGAGCCACCGCGATGCTACTCCACAGAAGAAGAATGCCCCAATTGTGGTTCTCCTTGCGAGTTCGTTCGAGCAGTTAGTTTTGTAGACGCTCCCGGACATGAAGCCCTCATGGCAACAGCTCTTTCCGGAGCCGCAGTTATGGATGGAGCCATGTTGGTCATTGCGGCGGATGAGCCTTGTCCGCAGCCTCAGACTCGGGAGCATCTTGCCGCCATTGAGATTGTTGGAATAAAGAACATTGTGATTGTCCAAAACAAGATTGATGTAGTTGATGAAAATCGGGCGTTGAAAAGCTATAGAGAAATAGTCGAGTTCGTGAAGGGCACAGTGGCTGAAGGCGCTCCTATAATTCCTGTTTCTGCTCAACATTCCGCTAACATTGACGTACTTCTTCAGGCTATTGAGGAGCGTATTCCAACTCCTGCGCGGGATCCTACAAAGCCTCCGAGGATGTATGTTGTGCGCTCCTTTGACGTGAACAAACCTGGGACCACGGTGGAGAATCTGATGGGTGGAGTGGTCGGCGGCTCGCTTATTCAAGGAAATTTTAAGGTAGGAGACGATATGGAGCTTCAGCCAGGAATACGCGTAGAGAGGCAACATAAAACGGAGTACGACCCCCTATTCACCGACATAGTCAGCTTACATTCGGGCGGAAGAACCGTTAAAGAGGCTAAGTGCGGAGGCTTAGTGGGCATCGGAACCCTTTTAGACCCATCCTTAACTAAGGCTGATGGCCTCACTGGAAACATGGTTGGAAGACCAAGCATGCTTCCTCCAACCCTATCTGAGCTAACTCTAGACATTCATCTTTTCGAACGCGCCATAGGAACAAAGGAAATGTTAGAAGTCGATAAGGTGCATGTTGGCGAGCGCCTGCTCCTAGACGTAGGAACAACCATAACCGTGGGAAACGTAGTCTCGGCAAGAGAAGATATGGCTACTCTCCAACTTGGACGACCCGTCTGCGCCGAAGAAGGATTCCGGACGGCACTGAGCAGAAAAATAGTCGCTAGGTGGCGTCTCATCGGTTACGGAATAATAAAATAGATTCCTCTCGGCGCATTTGAAACCTCGCTGGGAAAACCTTGCCCATAAAAGTAATTTTAGATTCGAACTTCCTCTTCATTCCATTAGAATTTAAGGTAGACATCTTTGAAGAATTAATGAAGCTTTTAAATCAAAATTTTGATCCCATTCTTCTTTCCCCAACCCATAGGGAACTCTTAAGGATAGCCGAGCAAGGCTCTCCCAAAATGCGCAAGCTTGCGTCATTAGCGCTTAAGCTCGCCGAAAAATGTCGCTTAGTTCAGGTTGAACCGCTTTCGGGAGAGACGCACGACGACGTAATTGTTCGGGTGGCTAAGGAATGGGTTTGCCCCGTCGCCACAAACGATAGAGAACTGAGGAAAAGGCTGAGGAAGGAGAAAGTGCCCACCATTTTTCTGAGGCAGAGGGCATACCTTGAGGCAGAGGGTCTTATAAGTTAGGTTCCGAAGGTTTAGATTCACTTAGTCAAATCTTTCTGCACACGGCAACGTATCCCTTCAATTGATCGTCTGTTTTTATGGCAAATGCCTTTAATCCCGCTTGGGCAAGCAACCTTGTGAAAGTGCTTAGGGAGAATTCCTTTTTTAGTCCGGTGACGGCGATGATCGAATGGCGTTTACTCACTCTTTTCATTTCGCGAAGCGTTAAGACGGGGTCTGGCATGTTCTGCAGAAGCGTTATGGCGAAGACATCGTCAAACATTCCATTTGGGAAGGGCGTGGAGTCCGCGTCTGCGCAAACAAGGGCTATTTTGGGGAAGCGTTGTGTGCGCTTTTTTGCTTCTTTAAGAATTTTTGAGGAAATGTCTAGGCCTACTAAAAGCTTAACTGATCTGCCAATGTGCTCGGATAAGATTCCTGTTCCGCAGCCTACATCTAATGCAAGGTGGCTTTTTTTGAGGGGTATGTGGCTTAGTGCCGCTTTTATTTTCGCGTTTTGTTCCTCGCTGTATTGGGCATCGTAAACGGTGGCTGAAAGGTCGTAGCTGCGCCTTATCTCACGTTTTTTGTTCCATTCCTTCATATGCCTTTCAAGAAGTTTATTTATGCTCGTCCTCTTCTAAAAGTGTTGGCGAGGTAAAGTGCCAAATCGAAAGCCT
>Ga0315280_10002823_pt1 | contig 27606 bp, 28 predicted proteins | sample YL17G06_40_MG_FD_203697 | JGI IMG/M metagenome (GOLD analysis project Ga0315280, IMG submission 203697) | Sediment microbial communities from Yellowstone Lake, YNP, Wyoming, USA - YL17G06_40 | ecosystem: Environmental > Aquatic > Freshwater > Lake > Sediment | place: USA: Wyoming | collected... | reverse complement strand
AGGAGCAAAAGAGTTAATCGAAAAACGTGAAGAGCTGCGCAGACAAGGCAAATGGAGGCAGGCCGATAAAATTCGTAAGGAACTAAAGAGGACAGGAGTAGAGATCGAAGACACAAAAAAAGGGCCAGTTTGGAAGGTTATCCTTCGATAAACTTAGGATGATGCTGAGCAAAGTCGAAGCGTTAAAATTTAAAATGCGTATTTTCTCGCTAAAAAATATTTCTCCAGAACCAGTTAGCCACAATAAAGATATTTTCAAAAAAGTAATAATCAAGAAAGGTATCGTGCCGCATTTGATGATGTTTTCTCAGGTGGTTTTTAAACCGAAACAGATTGCTTCTGCCCATATTCATAAAGACATGTATGAAACTTTTTTCGTCGAGGAGGGGGAGGGGATTTTCAAGGTCAATGGAAAAGGATACAGACTCCACGTAGGTAACTGCATTGTTATTGAACCAGGAGAGAGTCATGAGGTTGAGAACTCAGGCAAAAGAAATTTAGTTTTGACTTACTTTGGAATTGCAGAATAGCAGGTCTTTAGTGTGACTTCACTTTTTTACCTCTTACACCTAATTTTGACAAATCAAATATTTTGTGCTTTTGTAGTGGAGAAGTTTCCAAAAGAAAGGAGGTGAGTAAAAAGTGGACACTATTACAAAAGATTGGAAGAGGGCCGTCTCCTATGGTGTAGTAATTTGGGTCATTTTGTTTATTGTTGCTTCAATCTTTGTCGGATTTGGGGTAGGTGAGGATATTATTTTTGGACTAATAATGGTTGTTTTGGCCTTCGGCCTTTCTTATTATTTGGCAGGCAAAGTTGGAGTTAAAAATCTCAAGGTTGGTTTGCAGTATGGCCTTGTTTTTGCTTTGGTTGGTTTGATTCTTGATCTTATAATTACTGCCCGTTTTACTACAGCCGTTTTTAGTCAATGGCATCTTTGGCTTGGTTATGTTGGGATAATTTTAGCACCGGCTGTCTTTGCCCAGTACGGTAAGAAGTAAAAAGTGAAAAGTGCAAGGTAGATAATGAAAGTAAGTTCTATTATCTTGGCTTGCCGACAATGTCTATAATTGCAGCAAATGCACGTTGAAGTTTGGTAAGTAGTTTGCGATCGTATTTTTCTAGAAATTCTTTGTTGCCATCTGTCACATGTTTGAAATCTCCCGTCCATATTCTTCGTCTTATTTCAAAAAATTCCCTTAAAGTTCCTTCGTGAGGTGCGTAAAGTTCGTTGTAATTCAGTAATTCCATTTGAAGGATTCTTGCAGTTAAATTCCAGGCGGTGGTATCTGGACTTGGCTGAGTAACCTCAATTAAGTGGCGGATTCTAGTCTTGGTCTCTCTAATAAATGTCTTTTCTCCATCTGATAATCTTTTCAACTCTAAGGCCTCAGGTGACATTTTGTCCTCGGGAAATTTTGCGACACATTTTAGCATAAATATATTAAACATTCAAAAATCAAAATACTTGCTAATTTAATTTGAATTCAGAGACCCAAATCCAGTTCATATTTGACAAACGCTACAGGCCGAGATATAATTCTCAAAAACTCTAGGATAAAATTAGCTGCGGGCTGCTTTTCCAAATCTTTACAATCTTTTAAAAACCCTTAATCTTGATAAATGAGTCGAATTGAACGGGGATCAACCCTTGAATATTCAAACATCGTAAAAGCTCCAGATGGCAAAAAATTTGTTCTCTTACCGGAGCTTCCAGAGTCAGAAGGCGGAGAAGCACAAGATTCAATAGTGGGGGATGTTGACGAACTTAAATATAAAGAAGGAGAGGTTGATTTAGTCCATCTCCGTTTCGAAGAGTTGCGACCAATCCAGATGCTCAAGTATGAAGAGCAGCTTAAGTGTGGAAGAAAAATCTTTGCTGGACAATTATCCCTAAAAGGTTTGGTAGTCATAACCGAGTCGGGTTTATTAACACCCAGACAGCAAGAAAGAGTCGAAGTTGCAATTGCTGATAAACGGGCTCAGTTTCTCCTCAAACATTTAGACCGCAAGAGAGATCAGGCTATCCATCATCTCAAAAACCAAGATGGAAACAAAGCCAGTGCCGGGGGAGACAAAGAGTTAGCCCAAATTATAGATAGGTATCTTAAACGATTAGGGGAAAGATTGGAAATCATTAGCCAAATTGACTCTGCCGAAAGCAGAGAGCAATTGCTCGAAGCACTTATCGATCGTCAAATTGAAAGCGTCAGACGGGGGATTGCCTCCCATAATGTCCTTGTTTTAACTAATTGGCGACTTTCATTGCATTTGGCTAGAACGGCTAAACAATCTATAGGGTTTGATATGCCACTTATTGATCTGTGGGATTACGGCGATGAAGGTTTGATGATTGCTGCTGCCAGATTTGATTATCGAAAAGGGCTTAGATTTTCCACTTATGCCAGTCCTTGGATTAAACAGACAATTGCCAGAGGAATTGCCGATTCTTGTTCAACAATCCGTTTGCCAACTTACGTCCGCGAAGGACTCAGAGATTTATTAAGAATCCAGGCCCAGCTTACTCAGGAATTCGGTCATGAACCAGACCTTGAGGAGTTAGCTGAACGATATGAATCCCCATTGAAAATACTAACCAGTGCAATTAAAGCCCAAAAGACCCTCTCACTAAATTATCCGTTGTCTGGTGAAGATGGTGGAGATGGCGATTTAGAATTTGGAGACGTCATACCTGACGAAAGTCAAGATCTCGAAGAGGCAGGTTTTAGAGCTGTACAAAAGGAAGAAGTCAGGAAAGCTTTAGCCTCGTTAGCTCCTCGAGAAAGAAGAGTTATCGAATTGCGATTTGGGCTTGAAGATGGGAGGTCAAGAACTTTGGAAGAAGTTGGTCGAGAATTTCATGTTACTCGGGAAAGAATTCGCCAAATTGAAGCCAGAGCCTTAAGAAAACTCCGCCATCCCTCCCGCTCAGGAAAGCTTCGTCCGTATCATGAGACAGACCCAAGGGCGGTAAAAACAACTGCTGCGAAAGCGGCTCGTTATGGGGAAATTTTGTGGAGAAGGGGGCCTAATCGTTTACCTCAACCCGCGTAATCGACGTAAAACTTAAAAACTCTAGGATAATCATGGTTGAACAACGTAGAGAAACTGGAAAACCTGCTCAAGCAGAATCAGGGCCAAGAGTCGAAATTGCACGAGCAGTAAGGGATTTGTTAAAACAAACATGTCGGATTGCAGAGGCAGGGCTTCGAGATATTGATGATGGACAAAGACAAGTTGATCCTGATGAACTTACAGACGCTTTCTTAAGTATTGAGCAAATTGGCCATGCCGGTTTTGAAATCCTTAAAGACAGAGGAAGTTTAATTTTTCCAGGAGACAGAGTAACGCCTGAAACGGCCAGACAAGAGGCGGGGGTTGTAACAAAAGAAGAAAAGCCAAAGACCTTCGCTGAGCTTTTGAGGATAAGGATTGACGAGGCTCTTCCCGAAGGTAAAGATGATTTTCGCAGAGATGAATTAAGGGAGTTCTTACAAAATAATAGAGGAACAAGTAGAGCGATCGTGGCAGCGGGTTTTTCAAAATCTAGATATCGATTTTCCCGTGATCAGGCAACCCAAATCATCTGGCGTTATTTAACAACCTCGCGCAGGAGGTTCGTAGTAAGGGAAAGTTACGATCGGAATCAAGTCAGGACAACGTTTTTCCTGGGCAACGTTAAACTGCTTAATGAATTGAGCGCTATAGTAGGTCATGATTGGTCTAGACAGCAAACTGTGGATTATCAAACGGCAATGCAACTTCGTGGTCTGGCGCTATTAGAAGGAATCACTGCCAAGCATCCAGGTTAGTAAAGTTCCCCCTTTACAGATTGCAATTTTTTTTTTAAACTTTTTAAATGGGCCGAGTTGAACAAGGAACTGTTATCGATTGTCAAGCTACTGAAGGAACTTCAAACGGCCAAAAACCTTCTCTTTCCCAAGAGCTAGTAAATACAATTGAAGTTCTCGATTCAATTACCAGAAAACTCAAAGATTCCCAAAATGGCAACCCCGAGGATAATTTGTTAGTATCCCGAATAATAAATTCCCTACGAGAGACAAGAGGCAGATTGATTAGGCGAAGACCAAAATTGATTTGGCAAAACCCTCAAGTTGTTCAAGTAGATGGAAGGAAAGAAGAGTCACCACAGCCAGTACCAGTTGAAATCCCAGAAATTGCCAGTAAACCTGTAGCTGAAGCTCAAATAGGACTTGTTGCGGTGTCACATCTCTCAGATATGACCCAAGTCCATTGGGGAGAGATCATTAAGGCCGCGAGGAGTTTGGGTATTGATTTAGTAAAAGATAGTGCAGGTAACCGGAGATTCTGTGTTTCGGTCGATGGGGCTCAGAGACTGGCCGAGCATTTTCGGCAGCAAAAAAACAGGGAACAAGTTTTTGTAGGCCTTACAGAAGAAATTGTTCAAAGAGCAGCAAGACCAAAAATTGAAGCTGAAAAAAAACTGGTTAAAGCACCAAGACCTGAAATTCCAAAGGGTGCGGTGAATTTTACCGACCTCTGTAAACAGTTAGGCATTAGTCCACCTACCTTTATCAAGAATCGTCTAGGGGAATCGATCGAGCCTGTGAAAGTCGGATGCAGACATGTTTTTAGCAAAGAACAACAGATAGTAATTCACGGACGTCTTGCCGAAATTCGAGAAGGAAGGGAGAGAGAAAGGATTCAGAGAGAAAATCTAAGAAGGGCCCAGCGTGAAGCGAGATTGAAAACCAGGAGTAGCCAAGCACCTGAAGGTTATATCACAGTAGAAAGTCTTTGCCAAATTCTTGGTATTACAAAAACAAGATGGTATCAGGTTAAAGATAAGTACACTTTAACAACTCAGGAGGTAGGCCGCCGAAATTTTTATCTTAGGGAAAACGTACTTGAAATTAGAGCCAAAAGAAGACTGGGGAAACTTATGCGTTCTGTTATGGTTAGAAAGAGTGAGGCGAAAGCACGTCCTCGTCTGGAGAAACAAAAGGTCCAAAAACCAAGAGGGCGTGTTCATCCACCGGATGGTTATCTTACCGTCAAAGAGGCCTGTGCATCCTCGGGTATTAAAGAAAGGGGATTGAAAAAACTCAGAGAGAGAGGTGCTCTTACATACCTAAATATTAGGAGGCGGGTGTTTTACCAACAGGAAGAGATACTAGCTCTCAAAGCAAGGAGGGAAAAGGAAGAACAGGAAGCGTCATGTCTTCCAGAAGGCGTGATAGATTTTGTCAGTCTTTGTCAACAACTTGGTATCAGTCATCGAATTTTTGTAAGGAGGCACCTGGCAGAAGATATAAAATCATTATTGTCTGGGGGTCAGCGCTATTACACTAGAGAACAGCAAGTAGTCATTCAAGACCGACTTGAAAAGATTCAAGAAGCAAAAAGGAAGGCAAAAGAGCCAAAACCCAAACCTCAACCACCAGAAGGATACATTTCTACGGAAGAAGCTTCCCAGATACTTGGAATCTCGTCGGGACGTTTAGCCGAGATTGCCGAAGGTCATACTTTGAGCGTTTCCCAAATTGGGAGTAAGAAATTTTATGATCGGCAAGAAGTACTTTCTGTAAAGCAACAAAGAGATCAAAAAAGACTGGAGATGTTGGAACGGAAAAAGAGCAGACCACCAAGAGTGCGACTCCAACCACCTGAAGGTTGTGTTACCAGGGAAGAAGTCTGTCAGATTCTTGAAGTTGGATCTACAACATGGGAAAGACTGAGAAAAGACTTGGCGTCTATCCCTTTGATAATTGGTAGCCGAAAGTATTATAAATGTGAAGATGTTGTAGCCTTTAAAGAACAAAGAGAAAAAGAAAAAGCTCAGAAAACCTCTCGGCCTAAAACATCAGAAACAATGGTTAGGCAAAGGAGCAGACAAGAAGTCAAAACTTTACCAGAGATTGACATCGAAGATTTAGAAGCGTCAGGCGATGGAGATGATCCTGATTCAATTCGTCTTTATCTAAATGAGATAGGCCAATTTTCGTTGCTTGAGACTGAGGAGCAGTGGCGGTGTGGACGCCGAATTTTTGCCGCCCAACTTGCTCTAAAAGCCCTCAAAAAAACTGCTGAATCAAGTTTATTAACAACATATCAGAGAGAAAAGATTGATTCCCTTTTAGGAGATAAACAAGCACAACAAGCGCGACAAGCACAATTCCTCCTCAAGGGTCTTGAGGACGAACTCGGTGCCGCTAAACACAATCTCGTCCATAGAAATAAAAAGATGACAAGAGACCCTGAAAAAGATAGGCAGTTAATAAGGATTGTAAGGAGTTATATGAGATGGGTAAGAGAAAGACAGTTGGGATCCTTGGAGAAAGTTGATATTGCCGAATTAAGAGAACGTGAACTTCAAGAATTTATCGATCGCCAGTTTGATCGGGTGTCCAAAGGTCTTGAATCATACAATAAATTAGTCAATCACAATTTGCGACTTGTAATTCCTTGGGCTAAGAAATACCAGGGAAGAGGTTTGTCGCTACTTGATCTAATCGGCGAAGGTAACAGTGGTTTGATGAAAGCTGCAGCTAGATTCGATTACCGACTGAAGTGGAGATTTTCAACTTATGCCACGTGGTGGATCCGCCAAGCAATCACAAGAGCAATTGCTGACACTGATTCAACGATCCGTCTACCTGTCCATGTTCATGACAAATTGGCCCAGTTGAGAAGGGCCGAGAGTCAGCTTACTCAAAAATGGGGCAGGGAGCCAAGTCTGGAAGAGTTAACTGCCGAAGCTGGTGTAGGTGAAGAAATTGTTATTGAAATAGACAGGGCAAGAAGGGTGGCTTCTCTGAATAAGTTAATGGGGGACGAGGAAGATTCAGAATTAGGAGATTTTATTCCAGACCGAAATCAAGATGTCGAGGAAGCGGGCTTAAAGGCAGCACTTGTGAAAGATATCAAGGAAGTTTTAGACTCGTTATCACCCCGCGAAAAGAAAATTCTGGAGTTGCGCTTTGGTCTTAAAGATGGAATCTCAAGAACTTTGGAAGAAGTTGGTCGAGAATTTCATGTTTCTCGCGAAAGGATCAGGCAAATTGAGGCCAAAGCCCTACGAAAGTTGCGTCACTATTCCAGGTCGAGGAAACTTCGTCCGTATTATGATCAAGAAATTCTGGAAAAGACCGCCGCTCGGTCATTACAACCCGCTTGATAAGTCTTGAAGTAAATATCTAAGTTAGGACTTCTCTGCAAAAATAATTAATCCTTTTGAGCTTGACATTTTCTTATTCAAAATCCTTAAAATTGCCAAATCATTGAGCCAAAAGTATAATCCACCTAGGATGTTGGAAGTTGGGACCGTCAGGACACTATCCCAACTTTTGATTTTGGGTTTGGTTTTACCGTTCCGCCCCCAAGAAAGGGAAGTCTTATTTTGGAAAGAGATGAATTTGGAAGAATAGTTCGCTCAAGGCCGCCGGACTTATAGGGAAGATTCAAGTTCCAGTCTGTGGTATATTTACATCGGATGTTTAACTAGTTAACAGTTTGGACTTGACAATTTAAATTTTTGGGTTATAATTTTTAACACTTGCTCCTAAAGAATCATGTCAAGACCAGAATCATCACCAGGATCACCGTCGCCAGTTGAGGTTGTCACAAAAAAGACAGGCGGCAAAGAAAGATTTGCTACCGTGCAAACTCTTATCCCTGGAGTTTCTCTGCGGACCGAACCTGGCGCGGAGGTAGATATTCTCAAACTCCAAAAAACCATTGAGGAGCTTGCTTCTTTGGCAAAAGGTTATGCCGAGAGAAAATTCCAAATAGACAAACTAACCTCACAACAAAAGGGTCCTGATGAAGAAATCAAAACACTAGCCGAAACTCACGAGGGTCTTCGCGGAGTCCAATCGGAAGAGGACAATTTCGTCCTTAGTATCTTTCCAAGTGATAGCGTCACTTATAATGAAGCCCTTTTGGAAAAATCAATGGGTATTGCTTATTCCTCAGTCGTCCATAAGGACCTGGTGGTTTCCATTTCTGTTCCGCTAGGATTTCAAACCGAAAAAGGGCCAATTGAGGATAAACTTCTGCGTCAAGTTTTAACCCAAGCATTAATCGACCTTGGCCTAAAAGAGAGTGACCTCTCAAAAATCATGACGGTGGATGTTGACCAAAGAGTTGATAAGCAAACCTTGGAAAAGATGATTAAAGAGGGCAAGGTTAAGCTGCGTAAGGGCACAAAACAAATTGATAGAACTTGGGCAATTAAAGTTGTACCTCTTAGGAAACCCCCTGAAAGTTAGAAAATCTTAGGAGCAAGCGAGGTTAAAAGTTGCCTCTAACTCTAAAACTTCACCTTAGTTTGTGGTGATCCTTGTTGTAATTTACGACGCAACTCTTCATTTACTTTTAAAGCATCCTTCCGTAGGCAGTTCCCATGATTTTCTCTACTGTGCTAGGTCTGCCAATGTTGCGAAAATAAGTATCCAGAGCCGTTAAAAGTTGTTCGTGCACATTAGGGCCTGATATATTCTTTGCCCAGTTGAGAATCCCCAATGCTCGATAAAAGTGTGACCGAGGCTCATCGGACTCCAACATTTGATAAATTCTATCCAAAAACTCTCCAGCTTTATCGTCGGTAATTCTAATTTTCCCATCTTCAATAGCCGCACCAAGATATTCGATGTTCCCTGCATATGGTTTCGCCCAACTAAGTTGAAATCCAAAACCCTTGACGACTCTTTTCACTTGCGCCTCAAGCACCTCGATATCAAACTCACCTTTTGCAGAAAAGCAAAGGTTATCGCTGTAGCGAGTCCAGTTATCTACTCCAAGTTGAGGAGCCATAATACCTAAATGATGATCCATTTCTGAGACGACGACGTTATAGGCATAGGCAGTTGAAACGCAGCCTTGGGGAGCACGGCCTTCGAAAGTAAGAAGATCAACCATAAGATTCATGGGTTCTCCCTTAAGCTGGGGCTTATAGAAGCCAAACCAATTATTGATTTTTTCTGCTGTGATCTGGTCGAAAGCGTCTTTTAGATCGCATACTAAAGCATAAGAATTTTGCCTGTGAGCCTCAAGAGCCGCTTTTACTCCATGCCCTGTGTAACAATAATCCTTTCCTTGCGGGAGATTGTTTCGGATCCAACCAGATAAAAAATATTGAACGGTTCTTAGAGGTTCTGCGGCGGGAACTATCTTTCGCGACCCCCCGCTTTTTTTGGGTCTTAAGAAAGGATTTTCAAATCGCTTATATTTCGGAATTTCGACTGTTTTTTGGAGAAGCTCTAGGTAGAGAGCAGCATATCGGGGATCATTTGGCTGGGTCAACTCCCACAGCTGCATTGCCGCGGAAGGTTCGGTTATGTCTTTTCTTTCAGGAGCCATATTTACTGCTTAGGTTTTTCCCGCTTGCGGCGAGCGTATTTTAGCACCTTTCATTGCGGAAGAATACAATGCCTTAATTGTTTCGGAAGATAATTCTTCACTTAAAAATCCCACTTTTAGCGAGATAAGACCACTTCTTGAGAGAATATCGTCAGCAACGGAGAAACACTTCTTAAAAGATTCCAAAAATAATAAGCTGATATAATTTCCCCATGTCATCGTTTTTCTGTGGGATAGTTGGAACATAAACCGACATTCTGAAGATAATTTCATCTTATTTGAACTTAAATTTAAACTGCCGTCGCCAAGGAAGGGGAGTGTAATTTTAGAAAGGGATGAGTTTGGGAGGATAGTATACTTAAAGTCTCCACTACAGCTAGAGTAGATGCGTATTTGATAGATTGATTTTTTGATATTCGATAATAAAATGTTAAGATTGCTAATGCCGAGAGTGGAATGATTAAGGAGTGAGTGCACAGTAGTATGGTAAAAAGAAAATTAAAAATAGCGCAGTTGGCAAATATCGTAGAGAGAGTTCCGCCACATAAATATGGAGGAACGGAAAGAGTTGTTTATGCGCTGACTGAGGAATTAGTTAAAAGAGGTCATAAGGTTACCCTATTTGCTAGTGGTGACTCTATTACTTCTGCTAAACTCATTTCGATTTATCCAAAGACACTGCGTTATTCAAAGGTGTTGGAGAATGTATATGGCGCGAATATCCTATCCTTATTAAATATTGGTTATGCGTATCAAAAACAGGATCAATTTGATATAATCCATGACCATAACGGCTATCTAAGCTTGCCAACTGCTAACTCCTCCAAAACTCCCGTAGTAATGACTGTACATGGGTATTTTGGTGTAAATGAAAAAAGAATCTTTGAAAATTTAAAAAAACCTAATCTTATTTCTATCTCTAGAGCTCAAGCGGCTACTGCTCCCAAATTGAAATTTATGGGGAATATCTACCATGGTTTAGAAATGAGGTATTTTCCATTTTCGAAAAAACCAGGTAAATATTTGCTTTTCGTAGGAAGGATATCCATGGAAAAAGGGGTACATTTTGCGATTGAGGTTGCTCAATATTTAGACATTCCTTTGATAATTGCAGCCAAATTAGACCGTGTAGTCGATGCTCCTCATGATGTTTTGTATTTCAAACAATTTGTTGAACCCAAATTATCCGACCAAATCAAATGGGTTGGTGAAGTTAATGAAACAGAAAGAAATAAGTTAATGAGTGAGGCACTGTGTTCCTTGCATCCTATTACTTGGCCGGAGCCGTTTGGGCTAACACTCATCGAATCGATGGCTTGCGGAACTCCGGTAGTGGCATTTAACTTAGGTTCGATACCAGAGCTAATTGAAGATGGAAAATCAGGATATGTAGTCGAAGACGTTTCGCAGATGATAGAGGCGGTCGCTAATATCTTAAAAATTGATAGGGAATATTGCAGGAAATACGTTTTGAATAGATTCAGTGTCAAAAATATGGTCGATGGGTATGAGGAGATCTACAACAAAATTTTAGGTCAATAAATAACTTAACTTGCTAACATATCTACAATTAGGCCACCCCATGTAAAGTTTCTCGCACCATACCCTTTGCCGGTAAAGGGGTTAAACTGTTCCCTAAAGCCGGATTTTTCTAATAATTTAAGAGAACAATCCAGTAGATATTCAGCTTCAGCATGAAAGTCATAATTTTTTAATCCTTTAAAAACTATCCAGTTCGTTGCCATCCAAATTGGACCACGCCAGAACCCTTTTGGATCAAAAGCTGGATCAGACTTTGAAGTTGTTGGAAGAATAAAGGGTAGATAAAATTCATCTGGATTTAAAAAATAGTTTTTAATTAAACGCTTCGCTTCTTGATCAGTTGCAACTTTAGCAAATAAGGGGGAAAAAATTGCCCAAGTTTTAACTTTAATCTTTTTATAATTCTTGCCATACGTTGACCAGAATATTCCATCGTCAAGCATTAACTTTCTCATGGCATGCTTTATAAGCAACGCCTGGTGATGATAGTATTCGCTTTCCTTATCAAAATTTAATTTAGCTGCTATAAGTGACAAAAGCTTTAAATTCTCTACTAAAATGGAATTGAATGGTACATCTTTAACCCAAAAAAAGTTTTTCATACAATAAGGAGCATCAAAATTACACTCGTGATTCTTGCTAATTAACTCAAGCCTTTTTTGGTAATTTTGTTTAATTGTTTGTTTGGGCGGTAGATCCAGTGGAATGTCAAAACGAGGGGAATTATCCTCGCCAGATTCATCCGGGTTTATAATACCTGTTATATGATGTTCTCTTGGATCCCTTTCTTTTAAAAGATAATTATAAAAAAGTTTCATATAACCATATAGATTAGATAAAAACTCTAAGTCTTGATCTTTTTGATAAATCTGCCAAACTGCATAAGCGAGCATTGGTGGTTGAGTAATTGATGAACTGTCTTTTTCCCCCCAATCAATCTTGGGGAAATTCTTTTTTTTAGATTCTTGCCAATAGTTCATATGGGGTATCATTCCGTTGGTAAATTGTTTGGCTACAAGAGACAACAATTCTTTTTTAGCATCTTCAGTGTTGTAGTGGGTGAGAATGATAGCATGAAAGCAAGAATCCCAAAGCCATTGATAAGGATAGGAGTCAGGTGAAGGGAGTGTGTATTGATACTTACCTTTACGTCTCCTGTTAGTAAGCATTAGTTCGTAAACTCTTGTTCTTAAATCCTGCATCACAATCTAATTTAATTAAGTAATACTACATTAACATAGTGCTTTAATATTTGAATACAGCTATTTAGATAAATAACTTCTCTAATGAGGCAATAAATTTTACAAGCAATTAGAAGGCAGGGTAAGAAAGGGTGATTTTGATGAGGATATGGAGGCCTATTTACAGGATAAAACTGTTTAATCTTCTTTTCTACTTTTAACTTAAGGTATAATTCTTCTTATGTCATCTATTAAGGCTGGGATAGTTGGTCTACCTAATTCTGGAAAATCCACCTTGTTTAATGCCTTGATGCAAAGGCAGATTGCCAACGTGGCTGATTATCCTTTTACGACAGTTGAGCCAAATGTTGGGGTTGTTGAAGTTCCAGACGAGAGGATTGAAAAAATTTCCCAACTCACCGGCATTAAGAAAATAGTACCTGCAGCAATTGAGTTTGTTGACATCGCAGGCCTCGTCAGGGGCGCTCACAAGGGCGAAGGTCTTGGTAATCAATTTTTGGCCCACATCAGAGAATGTGACGCGATCTTATTTGTATTAAGGGGATTCGAAAGCCCAAATGTTGCTCATCCCTTTGGCAAAATTGATCCAAAAGAGGACCTGGAGGTTTTGCTGGCTGAGTTGATTTTGAAAGACTTAGAGACAATTGATAAAAAATTGGAAGATCTAAAAACCCAAGCTAAAGCCAATCCCAAATTAAATGAAAAGCTTAAGTTTCTGGAAAAAATAAAAAAGGGATTGGAAGAAGGGAAATTAGTTAAGGATTTTTTGGACAGGGAAGAATTGGCCCAAGTTACTGATTTATTTTTACTTACGGCAAAACCGCGATTTTTAGTTTTAAATGTGGCAGAGAGTCAACTTTCCGGCGGACTTTTAAATTTGGAAGCTAAGTTGCCGAGCGGTACGGTTACGATTTTTGCCAAACTGGAATCTGAACTTTCGGGCTTTGGAGATGATGAGAAAAAAGAATATCTTTCTACCTCCGGGATTTCTCAAACGGCTTTGGACAAAATCATCAAAGAAAGTTACAAGTTTTTAGATCTTATTACTTTTTTCACTATTGCCAAAGGTACGCAAGTCCAGGCATGGCCAGTGAGAACAGGGACAACAGTTTTTGAGTCAGCTGGTATTGTTCATTCTGATTTTCAAAAAGGATTCATAACTTCACAAGTTTTAAAATACCAAGATCTTTCTAAAATTGGTTCTTGGCAAAAAGCCCACGATGCTGGTAAAATTCAGACTTGTGGTAGGGATTATCGAATTGAAGACGGAGATATTATTGAATTTAAGTCAAAAATTTGATATTTTTTTAAGGATTAAAGAGAAATGGGAACAGTTTACGAGTTAATGCTACTTCTCAGAGCAAGCGATGAGGAGTCGGCGAGAGAAAGTCAAATTAAAAAAATTGAAGAGACGGTTGAGGCCTCCAAAGGAAAGGTCAGATCTAAAAAACCTCTTGGCAAGAAAGAGCTTGCCTACCCAATTGGAAAAGAGAAAGAGGCATATTTTTATCTCCTCGAACTTGAAGGGTCTGGTAATTTAGTCCAAAATCTTTCAAGAAAAATTAGACTGCAAGATGGCATCTTAAGACATTTGGTGGTAAGAAAGGAGGAGTGAGAGTTAAAAGTCAAAAGTTTGCAGTTATAAGTTTTTTAATTTTGAGAAAGGAGAAAAAATGGCATCAAGAGCATCATTAAATAAAGTAATGTTAATTGGAAACCTGACCCGAGACCCCGAGTTAAGATACACTCCCCAAGGGTCAGCAGTTTGTACTTTTGGTTTGGCAACAAACCGCGTTTTTGTTTCTTCCGATGGCCAGAAGAGGGAAGAGGCCCAGTTTCACCGTATCGTTACCTGGAATAAACTGGCCGAACTTTGTTCCCAACTTCTTGTCAAAGGACGAAAAGTTTATGTTGAAGGACGGCTCCAGACAAGAACCTGGCAAACACCAGCTGGCGAGCAAAGACAGGTCACCGAGATTGTGATTGATGATATGAGAATACTTGATTCCAAAAGACCACTGGAGGAGATTGAAGTTCCAGGAGGAGTGGAGCTGGAAGAAGAACCGACGGTTTCTGAAGGGTTGCCAGCAGTTTCCACTACACCGGCCGAGGAGTCTCAAAGTTCGGAAGAACCAGCGCAAGTAAAGGCAAAAGGGAAAAAGGTAGCCAAAAAAGGAGAAGAAAAGGCAGACGAAAAAGAGGCAAAAGAAGAATCAGAAGAGGAAATCTTAGAGGACCTGCCATTCTGATCGATGAGAAAACCTCAAAGAAGAAGGACAATTAAAAAGACAGTAGTCAGAAAAAACTGTCTTTTTTGTAAAGAAAAAAAAGAGCCAAACTATAAAGACGCTGAGACCTTACGGTCTTTTTTATCGGAAAGAGGAAAGATTCTAGCGCAGACTCGAACCGGGACTTGTGCCAGGCACCAGCGGAGTTTGACAAGATCAATAAAAAGAGCAAGAATGATCGCCCTTTTGCCCTTCGTTGCCAGAGTCCAATAGAAGCATCGCGATATCATCCTACCTTAGCCTTCTTCCTACTTCAAAGGCTGGAATTTTCTTTTAATCGATTATAGAATTAAAAAAGGATGGAAACAAAAATTTTAGCTCTGCCAAGATTCCCCTTTTTCTCTTATGAAGAAATTGCTCCTTGGCTTACCGAGGCCTTAAACCCTCAACAGGTGGAGGATTTTTTGGGTTATTTGGGACTCTATCCTCAAACACTGCCGACTCAATCTTGGCAATTAGTGCTGATTCAGGCAGCTTTAAAAGTAAAGATTCGAAAAGAGAAAAAGACAGAGCAAAACAATGACAAGTTTTTTATACCAAATGAGATACTTCCAGTGTCTCGAAGTTTGGCAGAGGCGGTCTCAATTTTCTTAGACGGTCAGGAACCGGCAGGGATTAGCGAGATTTATCTAAAAAAAGACAATCAAAACGTCTTGCTTGCGACAAGTGTTGCTTTTGAAGGAAAAATCGATTTTTTAAAAAAAGAGAAAATTGGAGAAATTGAACTTGATTTTGGTTTAAAGGAAAGACAAAAGATTGACGTTTTGCCTGATGAGGTGGTTTTTGTACCACAGGCAGGTACAGATAAAGTCAGGCTAAAAATTAAAACATTTGGTAAAGTAAGGATTGCCGGCAAGAGAAAAATTTCGCATGAGGCACAAAGTGGTAAGGTGGGAATTGTCATTGACGGTCGTGGTAGACCACTTGTTCCACCAACTCCAGATGAGGAGGGTCGGAAGAGACTCCTTTTGTGGCAGGAGGTTTTTTTGAGGGAGTTCTAAAAGATGAAACTTTTAGCCAAAGTCAGAAAAAGGGTGGACGAAGGAAGACGACAGTTGGTCAAAAGATCGCTTGAGGCGCCGGGGAAAATTATGGTCAAGCGAGGCGAAAAAGTGGAGGCCTCTGATGTGATAGCCGAAGGAGCCTTGACTTCTGGTTTTAGGTCTCTCCCCTTGGCAGAGATTTTAGGAGTTAAAGCAAAAGACGGAATTCGTTTTCTCTTAAAGAAAGAGGGGGAGAGAGTTTATCCAGGAGAAATTATAGCCAAACGCCAGCGTCTTTTTGGCCTATCAAAAAGAACAGTTACTTCTCCGATTGAAGGTACTTTTCAGGGTTATGACTCAGAAAGCGGAATTTTGCGCTTGGAGTTTTTGCCACAAGTTCAAAGATTGGTCGCCGCCTGTGAAGGTGAGGTTGAAGACGTACCTGATAGAAAGACAGTTGTCCTTTCCTGTTTTGTTAGTGAGATCTATGGCATTTCGGGCTCGGGTAGAACACGAGAAGGGGTTTTAAAAGTCCTTGCCCAAAAAGATGATTTCTTGTTACCGTCAGTGATCGACGAAACTTGTTCTGGAGCAATAATAGTTGGCGGCGCCTTAGTTTCCCGAGCAGCCCTTTCCAAAGCGATGGCTGTTGGGGTTTTGGGTATTGTCGCTGGTGGTATTCATGCCCGAGATTTTTTCGAGATCGGAGGAGCATCAATTTCACCCTTTTGGACCTCTTCTGACATAGGTTTGACACTTGTTTTAACCGAAGGCTTTGGTCGCCAGGCTATGTCGGATGAAATATTTTCCCACTTGGCAGAAAATAATGATAAATTTGTTTTGATAGACGGTGATAAGGCCGTTCTGACAATTCCCCAAGCATCTATCCCCAAGAAAATTCCTCTTGAGAAAAAAAATGAGAGAGTCACCGGACTGGCCGAGCGTGAAATTGGAATTGGGGACAGAGTTCGAATAATAGATTACGATTATTTAGGACTTGAGGGAACGATAAAAAATATAGGTCAAGAAGCCAAGACGATCCTTGGAGGTTTGGGGACTTATATGGTTGAAATTGAGACAAAAAAAGGTAAAATAGTAGTTCCATACCAGAATATTGAGATTATAGTTTGATGGCAAAAGAGAAGGAATTAGAACAAATACCTCCTGAAGAGAGACGGCCAAAACTTTACGTTTATTTACTTTTGGCTGCCGTCATTTTTATTGTCGGTTTTTGGTTTGGTCAGAATAGCCAAAGTGTTCCTTCGCAGGGCATTCTGCCAAAAATTCAAGTTTTAAATAAAGAACCGCCCAAACCGCAAAGTGTGGATTTTTCTCTATTTTGGGATGTTTGGAATAGGGTTGGTGCTAACTACTTTAACCAAAAGGATCTTGATCCCCAAAAGCTTTTATATGGAGCAATTTCTGGTTTGGTCAATTCTTTGGGAGATCCTTATTCTGCCTTTTTGACACCGGAACAAAATCAGGCGGTAAAACAGGAGCTTTCCGGTTTTTATGAAGGAGTAGGAATTCAACTTGGGGCAAAAGATGGAAAGATTGTTGTTATTGCGCCTCTTTCCGGAACTCCGGCTGCCGAAGTTGGGATTAAAGCTGGCGATGTCATTTTAAAAATTGGTGACAAGGAGACTGTCGGTATGTCACTGCCGGAGGCCGTTGCTTTAATTCGTGGATCGTCTGGTTCAAAAGTTAAATTGGCTATTGCCCGCGGTGATAAGGATGTATTTGAGAAGGAATTGGTCAGGGCCAAAATTGATTTGAAAACAGTAGAGCTTACCTTTGAAGGCAATATTGCAATTTTGAAGCTTTCAAGATTTGCCGAAAAAACCCAGAGCGAATGGGACAAAGCAGTCCAAGAAATTTTAGATAAAAGGGCAAATGGGGTAGTTCTTGATTTGCGCAATAACCCCGGTGGTTTTTTGCAGGGAGCAGTCTATATTGGGGCTGAGTTTACCCAGGGGAAGATTGTTGGGCAAGAAGATAAAAGTGGAAAGAAAGAATTTGTTTCGGCTGAAAGGAAAGGAAGACTTTTAGATATATCCTTGGTTGTGCTTATTAATCGGGGTTCGGCTTCTGCTGCAGAAATTGTTGCCGGTGCATTGCAGGAAAGTCACCGGGCAAAACTTGTTGGTGAGCAAAGTTTTGGCAAAGGGACGGTTCAAGACGCCCAGGAGCTGGCTGGTGGAGCAGGTCTCCATTTGACTGTCTCCAAATGGCTTTTGCCTTCAGGCAAAGATATAAACGGTCAGGGTTTAAAACCTGATGTCGAGGTCAAGGTGGAAGAAGGCCAAGAGAAAGAAGGCCAGGATCTGCAGCAGGATATGGCTTTAGGAGTTTTGAAATCTATGATAAAATAACTTCTCATGAAGTTTTCTCTATCACGTCAAACCCTCATATTTTCTTTTTTAATTTTGGTACTTGCTGTTCTCTTTGGAGTGTCAGCGGCTAGAGTTACATCACGGTTGACTGGTCAACCAGCTCCACAAAGTGCAACCCAGACACAAGAGGAAAAAGTAAAAATAGTTTCTGAAGAGTCAGTCGTAATTGATGTTGTTAAAAAAGCTTCGCCAAGTGTTGTCTCAATTGCAATTGAAAGAAAAATTCTGGATCTTCAACCTTTTGGTCTGGGCGTTCCTAGTACACAGCAAACTGAGTCGGGTATTGGTACTGGATTTGTAATAAGGGGGGATGGCCTGATTTTAACTAATAAGCACGTAGTTTCTGAATCCGGCAAATATTTTGCCATTCTAAAAAGTGGGAACGAAGAGAAAAAATATGAGGTCAAACAAATCAACAAAGATCCTTTTAACGATCTGGCAATTTTAAAGATTGATGCTTCCGGATTAAAACCATTGGAACTTGGTGATTCGGGGAAACTTCAAGTTGGTCAAAAAGTTATTGCTATTGGTAATGCCTTAGGTCGACTTGATAATACGGTAACAACTGGAGTAATTTCTGGTTTGGGTAGAGGAATTTCACCTGTTGATCCGGCAACTGGCATCGCCGAGAAGCTTTCCGATGTCATTCAGACTGATGCGGCAATTAATCCAGGGAATTCTGGCGGTCCGCTTTTAAATACAGCCGCCCAAGTTATTGGTGTAAATGCTGCTGTTGCAGGAGCAGAAAACATTGGTTTTGCCCTTCCCATAAATGTTGCAAAATCTCTGATTTCAGATTTTGAAGCAACCGGTAAGATTTCAAGACCTTTCTTGGGGATCCGCTACACCCATATAAATCGTGATGTGGCTTTATTAAATGATGTGCCCGAGGGCGAACTTGTTCGAGAAGTTGTCAGCGGTGCATCGGCCGAGAAGGCAGGTGTCAAAGTTGGTGACATAATTACTCAAATAGATGGTCAGAAATTAACAGAGGATAAGGGATTGGGTGATGTGATAAGGACAAAAAAAGTTGGCGATCCAATCAAAATCACTGTTTGGCGAGACGGCCAAACTCTCCAATTATCCACAACTTTAGGCGAAGCACCGACTGAATAGTTATTGGCAATTAGATATTAGAGATTAGTTATTGACAAAAGCCCTATAATATAATAGATAAGTTTTATGATGACAACTAAAGAAGGAGTACCGAAGAGACCCGAAAGTCTCTGGATAAATATCAAGCAAGACGATGTGTCAGTTCTTTTTTTGGCGCAAATCTTAGCCCAAAAGGGTTTTAAGGTTTGGATTTCGGAACAAGCGGTGGATGAAAAAGGTAAGACTAAGGTGGGTTATGTAGCAATTCATGCTGATCTCGACGGTCAAGATATCCTCCGTTTAATTTCTCATACTCCAGATATGGAAGCACTTTGTCTTACGATTCATGGTTTCGGACCACCAAATTTAGATTACTGTCATTGGGATGATGTAACTAAAAGAAGGGTTGCGGCCTATTGGTATCAAAAAGAGGCGGTATCTTACCAGGAGCAGGCAAAACCATTGGAGGAAAAAGCGAAAGCAAATAGGGCTCAAGCTAGGAAGTTGTTGGGTAAACATAAACCTCTCACTCAAGACGAGATCCGTTCTCTTGTTGAACAAGTTGTTGATCGAGTATTAGCTCAATCTTCAAAACCTTCTTAAATTTTTTAGAATTAGCGAAAATTTTAAACCTAAATTTCGTAGTAATTAATGCTCGAGCGACAACTAATACGTAATTATTTAGAGATTAGAGATTAGAGAATAGATTAAAAATCACTTACCCAAGGAAGAAAATTTTGTTGCTTCAACAATTATTCCTATCGAAACGCCCACTGCAAGAAGAATTGCTGTCCAGCGCAAGAATCTATCCCAAAATTTCGGTTTTTCCTGTCCAAATTCTGGTGATGCCATGGTTATTGATGAAAACTTTTGACTATTGGTTCCAAATTTCCGTCCAAAATATCTTCAAGATTATACCATGACTTATTTAATCTGTGGTCAGTAATACGATTTTGGGGGAAGTTATAGGTGCGGATTTTTTCTGAACGTTCACCGGCTCCGACTTGGGCTCTTCTTAGATTGCCAATATGTGTTTGTTTCTTTTCCTCTTCCATTTGAAATAATTTGGATCTTAAGATTCCCATTGCCAGCTCTCTATTTTGATGTTGTGATCTTTCGACTTGACAGGCGACAGTTATTCCGGTCGGAATATGTTTTAATCTCACAGCGGTTGAAACCTTTTGAACATTTTGTCCGCCATGGCCACTTGATCTAAATGCTTGAAATTCAATGTCTCCTGGGTCTATTCTAAATTCTGATTCCTTTACCTCCGGCAGCACAGCTACCGTAGCAGTTGAAGTATGGATGCGACCTGAGCTCTCAGTTTTTGGTACTCTTTGAACTCGGTGGACTCCCGACTCATTTTTTAATTTTTGATAAACATTGCGGCCTGTGATTTTTGCAACAACCGTTTTAATATTGCCGATTCCGCCTTCTGTTCGATCTATTTCCTGAACTTTCCAATTTTCAGAGGTAGTGTAACGGGTATACATGCGGTAAAGATCGTTGGCAAAAAGACCAGCTTCGGCTCCTCCGGCAGCCGAACGGATTTCTAAAATAACTGAGTTGGACGGATCGGCAGTTTGTTGGAGAGGAGCGGAAGTTAATTCTTCTTTTTCTTTCTCCAATTTTTTGATTTCTTCTTCTGCTAAAGGCCGCATCTGAGGATCGGCCAGCATTTTTTCTGCTTCCTCTATTTTTCTATCTATTTCTTCAATCTGTTTCTTTAAATAATCGTTCATTGCAGAAAAAAACCAGCGCAAAAAATTAGTTTATAGCGCTGGTTTTTTTATATCTAAGATTTTTCTTCTTCAAGCTTTTTTTCTTGAGCTCTTTTTGCTTTTACCAGCTCAACCATTTCTTTTAAAGTCTCTGGTCTTTGTTCCTCTTCTTCAGGTCGGGTTACCGCTTTCTTTTTAATCGGTCTTTGAGTTGCTCTCTTTTGTTGTTGTTGGAATCTTTCAACTCTTCCAAGAGTATCGATGTATTTCATCTCGCCGGTAAAGAGGGGATGACAAGCAGAGCAAATTTCAACATGGATTTGAGGTTTGGTTGATCCCACAGTAAAACTTGCGCCGCAAGCGCATGTTACCTTTGCATCAGGATACCAAGTCGGATGAATATTGGCTTTCATGACAAAAGAATTTTAGCAGAAATGAGGTTATTATCTCAAGTTGTAGCTAATTTTTTATGGAGGGGGTGTTCTTTCCTTTTTGCCTCGGCCAAAATGACAGCCAAGATGATAAGCAGTCCGCCGAAAATAAATAATGGCGTTATTTTTTCACCTAAGAGCAAAATTGAGAGGATAACTCCAGAGATTGGATCAAGATAAAAGAAAAAAGAGGCCTCAGAAGCTTGAATTTTTGAAAGACCATATTGCCAGGCAAGATAAGCAATGGTTGAGGAGAAAATGGCACCGTAGAGGATTCCTGCCATCCCTTGGATGTTAAGATTAATTAGCCAAGAAGAGGAGGAGAGCTCTCTAAGAAAAAGTGGAAAGAAGGATAGCGAACCAATTAGGAATGAGTAAAAAGTGACTGTTTGCGGCGAATATTTTTTGAAAAGGTCCTTGGACACAATCTCATATCCGACCCAAAAAAGAGAGGCCAAAATTAAAAACATTCCACCAAAAAGATGGGTTAGGCCAAAATTAAAAATTGGCGGTCCGATAATGGCCAAAAGCCCCAAGATTGCAATCAAAGTGGCAACAATCAAACGACCACCAATTTTTTCCTTCAAAAATATTTGGGCTGCTGCGACGGTAAAAATTGGAATGGTGGCAATAATCAAAGCGGCATTGACGGCAAAAGTAAGCTTGAGGCCCAAAAAGAAAAAGGAGACATTAAAAGTGATACCAAAAAGGGCAGCAAGGATTATTTTTAGATAATCTTTCCTTTGAACTTTTAGGGATTTTGCAACAAAGGGAAAGAGAAAGATTGTGGCAAGATAAAAACGAAAAAAAGCGAGGGAAAAGATAGGAATGGTGCCAAGTGACCATTTCATAATTGGCGTATTGGCACCCCAGATGAATGAGGAAATTAAAAGTGCACCAAGAGCCAGAAATCGGGCAGACGGCATCTGGTTTAATTATAGCGAATTCGATGAATCCTAGGACCGGCCGTATTCTTCTTCGCTTCTTTCCAAAACTGCATTGACAAACGCTTGATATTGAGATGATGCTTCAGCAAGTGTGATTGGTATGGTGCATTCAGGATCTTTCCAAAGTCTTTCGGTTTGGAGTGCTTGGGCAAGTTTTCTAGCACGGCCAAGTTCTTTTTTGGATAGACCAGCGATCTTTTCTTCCATTATAATTTGTAAATCTGCGCATACACTTATATTTTCTGGATCAGTGCCAAGGGTTTGAGCAAGATGTGCTCTCTCAGCAAGAAGTTGCTGAATTGGGTCTCCAATTTCAACTCTAAAAATCTGCGAGTCTGGCAAATTCTCGACAGCTGCTACAACCTTCCTTATTTCCTTCATCTTTGCTGTAGGAACTCAACAATTTCGTCTCGGGAAGTTATTTCTTGCTTTTGGGTAGAAAGATCTTTGATGGTAACCTTGTTTGCCTGTTTTTCTTGTGGACCAATTATTGCAACATAAGGAATTCCTTTTTGATCAGCGTATTTAAGCTGCTTATCTAATTTTTCTGCTTCTGGATAAATTTCGGAGCAAATTCCTGCATTAATTATTTTTTTGAAAACTTGTAAAGAGTCTCGCCAAAAACCCTGATCAAAAACAGTAACTAAAATTTTTGTTGGAGTGGGGGAGAGAGTAGGAATTTTGCCGTATTTTTCCAAAACCAATTGGACTACAATGTCTCCTGCAGCAAAACCAACCCCGGCCAAGGGCTTTCCACCAATATCAGAAACTAAATTATCGTAGCGGCCACCAGCAAGGATTGCCCTAGACTCACCATCTTTGTCGTAGGCTTCAAAAACAGTTGAAGTATAATAATCAAGGCCGCGGACAATTTGAGGATCAAAAGTAACATAACCTGAATATCCTAAATCATCCAAGGTTGAAAAAATTTCAGTCAGTTGGTCAGATTCTCGCTCGTAGTCAAAATCTTCAAGAGAGTTTTGGAGATCTTTGATTTGACTTTGATCTAAGCCTTGTCTTTTCAACACCGCTTCAAACTCACTTTTTGTGATTTTTGGTCTTTTATCAATTGCGCGAAATACCGACAGAACCTTTTCTTTCGGCACGCCAACGATTTCGAGGCGAGTTTCAAGTAGTTTTCTGTCATTTATTTTTATGCCGATTTCCGAAGGTGTCAGCCCTACTTCTTTGAAAAATTCGCATCCGACGGCAATAACTTCACTATCTGCTTCAGGCGTTGTTGGCCCTAAAATATCAACATTCCATTGATAAAAATCCCTCTGGCGGCCCTTTTGCGGTTTCTCATAACGCCAAAAGTTACCGATTGAAAACCAGCGGGCTGGCAGGGGAATTTGGTTTTGCCTTTGGGCAATCATTCGAGCAAGTGTTGGAGTCATTTCTGGTCTTATTGCAATTTTACGCCCGCCGCGATCTTCAAAAACATAAATCTGTTCATTAACCAATTCTTCACCAGATTTTGCTGCAAAAAGCTCAAACGGTTCCAAAATCGGCCCCTCATACTCCTGATATCCGAATTTTTGAGAGACTTTTCGCCAGATTGAGAAAAGCCAATTTTGGATGGCTTTGTCTTCTGGATATAAATCTCTTGAGCCTCGCAAAGGTTGAATTTTTGCCATATACGATTAAGAAGTTTAGCAGTAAGCACTATAAAACTGCAAGGTTGACCCTTCGACTTCGCTCAGGGTTAATCCTGAGTTTAATCGAAGGATTGACAAATCTTAAAGTGATCATTAATCTTTAAGTAGTGCCACCTGACGAAGACCAAAATCAAACTGCCCCAGGGGCAGCACCAACGCAAGAACAGCCGCAAACATCGCCGTTGGGACAGCCCGTTTCTCAAGAACCTCCTGGACAATTTACTCCACCCGCTCCCGGTACTCCAATTACACCCCAGGAACCAGTAGTACCTGCATTTGAGCCTGGCCCAAGTTTTGCACCAGGTCCAACAATGCCCGGTCCAACAATGCCCGGTCCAACAATGCCCGGTCCAATTTTTCCACCATCATCTCCGCCTATGACGCCAACTCCACCAACACCAGACTTTGTTGTGGGAAGCGCGCCAAAATCTGGTGGCAATACGATGCAAAAAATAAGGTTACTCTTAATTTTGGTTCCAATCTTAGTCCTTTTGGTGATTGTAATTTTCGTTGCTACTTCTTTTTTAGGGAAGGTAAGATCGAGGAAGGGTGTTGAGACAACACCGACACCAACCACTGGTGCATTTCAGCCGCCATCTCCGCCGACAGTAAGTCCGGGTGGTTTTGGTCAGATTCCAACCTCCACCCCTGCTCTTGCCGGCGGTATTTATAGAGATCCTACTTACGGCTTTTCAATTGAGCCACCAAGTGGTTGGGTTCAAGAGAAGGGAACAGGTCTTGTTACTTTTAAAAATCCAACAGAGGACCTTGATGCTTCGGGAAATAAATTTAACGCCAATATTTTGATCACAGCAGCAACTCTGTCAGCCGGTCAAACTTTTGATAGTTTCATTGAACAGAGTAAAAGAGAGCTCACCATTCTTTTCGGATATCAAAAAATAAGTGAAGTAAAAGGGATTTTGGCCGGCCAACCGGCATTTCAAATTGATATTGCTTGGAAATTAGGCGCGCATGAGGTGAAACAAAGAGTTGTTTTAATCTCTCAAGGTACAAACGTTTTTCAATTAACTGCTACCTCAACGGCTGTGACTTGGGATAAATATCAGCCACTTTTTGAGAAAAGTATCTCAAGTTTTACCTTTACAGGGCCCTCGATTTGATTCAATAAGTAGCCGAAGTTGTAGCGGGTTGAGTTGCTGATCCCGAGGCCTTGCCTTCAAATTTTTTAATAAGATAAGAGAAATCTTGCGGTATTAATAAAACTTCCTTCGCTAAAATTTCACCAGAGGTACTTTGAATTCCAACTAAAGCAACTTTCCAACCGACTTTTATATCCTGAAGTTTTGCTTCTTCTTGCGTGGTTTTTATTTTTGTTTGTGTGTCGAAATTGATTTTTGTTTCTTCGCCCTTTGCCTGATGAACGATGGTTATACTGTTTAGAGTGATTGATTTGACGATACCAAAAACAGCTTTTCTTTTTATGACTGGGGGGTTGGAAAAAATTTGCAAGGTTTTAGGAGTCATTATTTTTGATTGATCAATTTCTCCCAGAGCGACAGCAAACTGGCCAACGAGAATATTTTCTAGTTTTGGTTCTTTGGATTGAGAGTCAAAAGTGATTTTAGTTTGGTCGCTTATTCTTGCAGTTTTGGTTCCATTTTTTGTTTCAAGACTTATTGTTTTTGCTAAGATTCCTTTTATTGTTCCGGCATAGACTTTTATCTTCTTTTTTTCTTTTATCTCTTGAACCAGCTTTTTTAAGCTTTCCAGGCCTTCTTTTTTATCTTGTGCGCTTTCTGTGGCTTTTGGAGTTTGGGCCCAACTATGGACGGTAAAGATCAGTCCAAAGCTAAAAAGAATTAATACGATTGAGGCCTTTTTCACTTTTAAAGTTCCTCCCTGGAGTAATAGATATCTCTTGTTACACTTTTTTCTTCTCCATCTTTAGTCTGATTTATAATTGTTATTTCGTTTAGCCTTTCACTTAGGGGAAAGTTGATCGAAAAAGAGCCGTCTTGTGAGGCTTCCAGTACTCCTTCGTTATCTTGTGAATATATTACAATTAGCGCTTGAGGGTTTGTCTTTCCGGCAATTTTTACAGAAGCGATATCAGTTACCTGATTGTCTTCTGGTGAGTTAATAGTTAAAAGGGCCACTTCTTTTTTTGGTTCTTGGTTGGGTACACTAGGCGGAGTGCGTAAGTGAGGGAGAAGCCAAAAAAAGACTAGAAAAAACAAGAAGAGGACAAAGATGAGGATTGTCACAAAGGAAAGTACTCTTGACAAAATATTGCTCCTTGACTTGCCACTAAGTTAACGGAAATTATAGTTATTGTCAAGAAAAAAGGGGGTGTGGTAAGATCACAGGAGGGTTTTACTCTCTCTTCTTTTTAAAATGGTCGATATTACTTTTTTAGGACATTCATCTTTTAAAATTAGAGGAAAAAAATTAGTAATCCTTGTTGACCCACTCAGCCAGGAACTAGTTGGAGCAAAGAGAAAGAAAGAAGAGGCAGATATAGTTCTTTTAACTCAAAAAGAAAATCCTTATCACAGCGACCTTTCCTGGGTAGGTGGAAAGGATGGTAAAGAACCTTTTGTAATTTCTGGCCCGGGAGAATATGAGATTTTTGGCTGTCAGATTTTGGGAATTGACCTTGAAGCGAAAGAAAATCCAGAATCCAAAGCTGGTAAAACCGTTATCTACCAGATGAAATTGGATGATTTTCTCCTTCTTCACTTGGGGAGTCTTGGGAAAAAACTAAGCCAGCAGGAAGTGGAAGAATTGACCAGTGTTGAGATTTTGATGATTCCAGTTGGTGGGGTTTGGGTTCTGGAGCCAAAAGAAGCAATCGAAGTGATTGCCCAACTTGAACCAAAAATTGTAATCCCAATGCATTATCTTGAGGAAAAAGTTGAGCTTCCTTTAAAGGGAATTGATAAGTTTTTGACTCAAATTGGGGCAGAAGGTAAAATGCCTTTGGACAAACTTTCCTTAACGAGAGAAAAATTACCGGAAGAAACAGAAATTGTTATATTAAAAAGGCAATAAATGGCTGAAACAAAAATCCCACCCCAAAATCTGGAAGCAGAGCAGTCAGTCTTAGGAGCGCTTTTGATTGACAAAGATGCAATTGTTGTTGTTTCCGAGTTCCTGCGGCCTGAGCATTTTTACAAAGAAACTCATGGTCAGATTTACAAAGCAATTCTTTCTTTGTTTGAAAAAAGGGAACCGATCGATCTTGTGACCCTATCTCAGGAGCTCAAAGAGGAAGGGATTTATGATGAAGTGGGAGGTTCGACATATCTTACCGAACTGGTCAATTTTGTGCCGACAGCGGCCAATATTTCCCATTACGGTCAAATTGTTAAAGACCATCACACTAAAAGACAGCTGATTCAAATTGCAACCAAAGTTGTCGAGAGGTCGTTTGATACGGCTGGCGATGTCAAGGAGCTTTTGGATTTTGCCGAAACTTCAATTTTTGGAATATCACAGCAGCATCTCCGACAATTTTTTCTGCCGATAAAAGAGGCACTGGCCGAAAGTTTTGATCGACTTGAGGATCTCCATAAAAAAGGGGCGGGTTTGCGAGGAGTACCGACTGGTTTTGCCGACCTGGATAATCTTTTGGCTGGTTTGCAAGATTCAAATCTAATTATTTTGGCATCAAGACCAGGGCAAGGCAAATCTGCCTTGGCTTTAAATATTTCCCAATATGCTTCAGTTCATGAGAAATTGCCGGTTGGCATTTTCTCTTTAGAAATGTCCAAAGAGGAACTAGTTGATAGACTTTTAGTCTGGCAGTCGCGCGTCGATGCCTGGCGGCTAAAAACCGGTCGACTTGAGGATACTGATTTTGAAAAAATCCAAGAAGCAATGGGAGAGCTTGCCGAAGCGCCTTTGTACATCGACGATACACCAGCTTCTAGTATTTTAGAGATTAGGACCAAAGCTCGCCGTCTGCAAATTGAGCGGGGCTTAAAACTTTTAATTGTTGATTATTTGCAGCTTATAAGAGGCAGGAACTTAGAGAATAGAG
>Ga0315280_10002822_pt1 | contig 27616 bp, 39 predicted proteins | sample YL17G06_40_MG_FD_203697 | JGI IMG/M metagenome (GOLD analysis project Ga0315280, IMG submission 203697) | Sediment microbial communities from Yellowstone Lake, YNP, Wyoming, USA - YL17G06_40 | ecosystem: Environmental > Aquatic > Freshwater > Lake > Sediment | place: USA: Wyoming | collected... | reverse complement strand
AGCATATTCTTGTGTGGGAGAAAACACGCGGCTGTTACCTTCCAAAAGACCAACAAATTCATCATTTAAATGGTATCCGAAACGATAATCGCCCAGAAAATCTTGTTGCAGTATCAAGATACAAGCAGCCTCGAAAGAAAAGAACTGTTCGCATCAAAGTTGATCTGCAACAGTGGGTAGAGGAACAAGTCAAGAAAAAGAGATACCAGAATTTTAGCCATGCCGTTGACGTAGCTCTAGAAAAACTCAGAGATGCAGAAAACAGTTCTAAGGTGCAAAAAAGAGATGAATAATCATTTGCTTGCCAGATTTGCCTCAGCATTTTCTGTAACATTAATCAAATCCTGTAGCGTGATCTGATCGGGAGTCTTATGTGTTTGGCGTATTAAATCAAAGAAGAGTTTGAAGAGTTCGGTCATTATCGTTTTGGTTATTTTAGGAGCTATAGTTTCAACAAAATCTGTTCCGAATCTTTCTTGCTGAGCTAGCAGTGTTATGGTTTGCGTATAACTCGGCAGTCCATATTTTAACTTTACACCATCCAGTATCCTTTTGGATTCTGGCAAGACCTTAATGTTAGCATATTGCACCATTTCATTCACCATCTGTGTAGTGTTGTCAGAACCTTAAAAAGCTATATACCACATCTGTGGATAATATACCACATAGAAGGGTTGAATAATGGAACCACAACGATACTACGTCTGCAATACACCGATGCAGTCCACCGAAGCACCAAACATTTGGGTGCAGATTGCTGATGCACTGACTACCATCGGTAACTTCTTCGTTACCATCGGTCGAGTCTTGCTCAGGATAGGAGAATTTATCTACGAAGTTTTCTTTCAATAGGGTCTAGCTTCATAGATACATTCTCTACCCCAATTTTTCTGTCGTTGGTCAATTTATAAATCTTGTGTCCTCTCTCAGAGGCAAACATCGCGTCATGTCCAATAACGCACCAGTATCCCCGGCCCACAAAACTTAAATCTTGAACTGGTAAAAGAAAACTTAGTGCTTTGAGCACTATGGGAGCCTAAGAACTGTCGCAGTAGGAAAGGCTTAGAAACCCGCCAGCCGAAACTGGCTCCCCAAAACATATAAACTGATTCTAACCCAAAATAGCCGAGAGGTGACACCATGCAGGAAGAAGGAGAACCAGATGAGAATGAAACCGACTGGACAGACGAAGATTGGGAAGACGAAGAATGACAACCCCACAAACCGAAGTCTGCGCAGGATATTTGAGAGAGCCACACAACGCCCCCCCTACCCTATACCTCCAATTACCAGACGGAACAAGAAAAGGACTCTGCAGAGTATGCGCTACTCGCTGGCTCCTATCAGACGAAGAGTGGCCACCCCAAAACACGAAGCCCATATCTGATGATAAAGCCCCTAGCCTAGCAAGTAGCGAAATACCGACTTAACCCCTTGTTTTTACAAAGAGATTTCCTTTACTCGAACCATGTTTATCATGCCTGCCTGGGCATTAACTTTAAATCTTAATAAGATAATAAAGGCCTTTAGTTGGTATAAGATGTTCAGGTTCTCCAAACGTGAACTCGAAGTCTTAAAGCTAATGAAAGATGGCGTTCCAGACGACGAGAATATCCGACAGCAGTTAGGCATGAAAGACCGCAAACAAGTAGCAGTACATCGTAGTACAGCGCGGAAAAAAGTTGCTATGGCAAGACGCTTCTATCAGAACGCCATGAAAGAATACGGCGATATTCTATTTCCAGGAGTTAAGAAAAACTACAAAGGAGTGAAAAAGGAACCTGGAATCAGTTGAGCGGTTAAGGAAAGAGGTTCAAGAAGCAAATAAACTGATGAAGCAACTTACGGAACTCAATGACCTCAATCAAACGTTTCGGTAAAGGCTTATATAGCACTTTCATTACAAATGATGTAGTGGTCTGGATGTCTAAAAAGGAAAAAACTTCAACTTCGATAAAGATAGACCCTGAGCTTTGGAAAGAGGCAAAGATTGAAGCGATAAGAAGAGATATGGAAGTCTCAGAACTTGTGGCACTTGCCTTGAAAAAAGAAATCAGTCACAAAGGTGATTTTAACAAATGAGCCAAGATAAAGAGTTTCCAAAAGAACTGCCTGAAATAGAGAAATATCTTCTAAAGAAAACAGATGAGGCATTTCAGCCATTCATTGATTGGGTTAGCAAAGTATCAGAGTTCATTGAGGGCGACTCAAAAATTCTAGAGGTACTTACGAATCTTCTAAAAGACAGAGCGGTTGACAAAGTATCGACGACTCGTGAATTACGGGTGATAGTTGCTTCAATTACTATGGTACAACTTGAGCAAGTGCAAATGATGAAGCTACTACGCAAGATGGTTAATGAACTGAAGTGGGCAGGCTACTATGCTGCATACTTGCCCATAGATGCAATGTTGACAATGTCGAAAGCAATACCCGAGCATAGTTTGCCATTCAAAGAAAGACTCGACACCTTAGAAAAGGAGTTCAAAGAACGGAAAGAAGTTGAAATAAAGGTTCCTGAAAATGTTCAAAAAGAACTTAAGGAGTGGGCTCAAGAAAGAGAGAGAATGAAAAAAGCTCTGAACCCACTTTCAACTTAGTCTAAGGAGGGCTTTTCACTTGCAGTTTGAACAACTCAAGCGATTAAGAGACCTTAACGTGCAGTTATTGGAAACAACTATCCAATTTCTGCAAGCCATAGATGAATACTGTAGAAAACAGGACATACCATTACCAACTGAAGATAAGCTCATATATCTTGCTCAAGAAGCAATAAACCTTTGTCAAGAAATAAACGAAGAAATAGATTTGCCACCGTTTCTGCAACACCGATTCCGAACACCGCCAGACAAAACAGAACCCTCCTTCAAGTGGTAACAGCAGATGTTACTATGTTTTCGTCCGTCGTCCATCCGTAGACCCTCTCGGACTATTCTTTCATTGATCGTTCTGAAGTTGACGCCTTTTTCTGGTCTTAGCTCTGATAGGTTTAAAGTCCAGTCGCTAGCGATCTTGGTCTTAAGTTTCATCGTTTCAGGAAACTCTATTAGCGTATTGTTGAAGTTCACAGGGATTTTCGGATTTACCTGCAAGGCAAGATAGAGAACAACCATGCTGTCTTTGCCAAAACTGCATGAAACACAAGCGTTCGGCATATTAGCAAAAAGTCGGATGAGCTGCTTAGTTCTCGCCAGCTTCTCCTCAAAGGGCTTGGCCATCTCATCTCGTAACTGCTTAAAAGTGTAAAGATAACTATTCTTCCACGACTTGTCCTGAATGATCTGCTTTGTTTCGACTTTAGGCAACGTCAACGTCAACAAACTCTTTCGGGTTCATCGCGCTAACCTGTACCTTCACCTGATTTTTAAGCGTTTAGTGCGAAAGCGTTATTTAGTAACAACCTTATTCATGTACGTTTTAGGGTGCTTGTGTGCATCGAGAAAGGGCAGGTCGCCAAAGGGCAGGCCTTCATCCGTCATCGGAGCAAATGGAAAAACTAAAGAAAGCATACGCAAGATACAGCAACCCGAACGTGCCTCCTGACGAGCGTCCAACACAGCAAGGATTGAGCCATGAGTACGATATCCCCCAAGCCACGCTGTCATACTGGTTCAGAAAGTTCGAGCAAGAAGGCACGGTAGAACCCGAAAACATGGCCACTCTTTCCCCCAAGGAAAAAGGGCGGCTGCCGGGTGAACGTGCGCAAAAAGGCAAAGACAGGGCAGAGATCGTGACAGAGCGAACAACCACCAGAGAAGCCATAAAAAGCCTCAGCGACAGGTCCAAAAGCACTTATGCCCAGGCCATCGCAATCGGCGACCTAGTGACCGACAAGTACGGCGACCTCATCAAGATCGCCATCGCCAAAGGCATGAAACTAGAAGACTTCGTAACCGACGTGTTCAACTATTACGAACGCAGAGAAGAGATAGAACGCCAAATACACGAACAAGAAGTCGAACTAGCCGAACTCCGCGACCTAACAGACCCCAACTACCGCTTTAAACGCAAAAGCCAGTGCATACTTGACTTCGCAAAAGAATGCCTCAACGTCGTCAAATCCGGAGCCCACATAAACCCCAAACAGGCAGCACGAGCACTTCAAAACGACTTAAATAAAATCGACGAGGAAATAGATATGAGACAAAAAATTGAGGTAATGCCAAATGGCTGAAAACCCTGAAAACCCTGAAAACCGCGAACGTCGCGAGATCCAAACACGAGAACCAGAGGTTATCCGACCTAGAGATGAACAGCCCTCCTTAGCCAGATTGACTGACAATATAAGCCATGCCCTAGAAACACTGCTCCCCCGCGCAATTTTTCAAGGAGAAAGCGCTGGCGGCGTCGATTACGTTGATTTAGACCCAGAAGCTAAGAAGACTATTGACGAATTCGTGGAAACTTTGAAGCCTGACATAGAACAGAAAGCCGTTGCACTCATAACCGCAGAGCTCAAAGATCGTGTAGCGCGAACAGGAAACATAACTCGCATCAAGCAACTGCTCAAGAAAGGCAAGAAACCAACGTTGAAGCGTAAGAAAGGCTGCATCTTCGTACAGTTTGGCACAGGAGAACCAGACGACGAGATAGAAGAGTTTATGGTGATGAGCACATGACCGAAACAACTCCAATGAACCCGATTCCGCCAGTCAAAAAAGAATACAGAGTCATGATCGTGCAGGCGGGCCCAGACGAAAGCACAATCTTAGGACTTGTGCCAGTAGACTCACTTTCCAGCAACGAACCACACTCAACCCTGAACCCAACGCGCGTTTTAGCTGGTCCTGGTATCCAGTCAGAAGAGGCCAAGATGGTACAGGAGATGCTAAAAGGAGTGTTTGATGAAATGGATAAAAGGATGCAACGCATGGGGCCGCCACCCTCAACACAAAGTCCAGGCGTAATTCCTCTCTCTTTATCCAAAAGAGAGTATGTACAGCTTGGCAAACCAACCGCACACGACATCATAACGCTAACGCTTGAGATGGATAGAGAAGACGAAGTACCAAAAGCAGGTGAACCCGATGTCTGAAGAGGAAGCCACTAAAGTATTTGATGTGCTAAAGAAAAAGTATCCAGGTCTGTCAGATGAAGCAATCGTAGACATTATGAAGGCCGGAGCGGAGAGCGGTATGATACAAGTTGAACAGCCAGCAGCTACAGCGACAGCAGCCACAGAGCCTGAATTTGAGATTACCAAAGCATTAAAGGACGGCGCAGACCTGGGCGAGATCATGCGGTTCATGATTGTCGACAATTGGGTGAAAGAACGCTTCGGCAAAGGCAAAGAAATTCCTCCAGAGCTGAGAGAACTACTTGAAAAGGCAAAGTCAGGAAAAGGCGGCGGGTCAGACCTTGATGCGCTTCTGGACAGAATGATGAAATACGAGATGATGGAGTCCTTCATGGAAGGGAGAAAAGGAAGAAAGCAGCCGCAAACCGACGCGAACGTGGACGTAGTAAAAGCCATCCAGGACATGGGCGAGAAAATGACTCACGCATTGGAACTGCATAAGGCTGAAGACGAAACGAAGAGAGCTGAGGAACGCCTTAATCAGGCTGAAAAGAAAGCTGCCGACGCAGAACGAAAACTTAGAGAAAGAGACGAGGCTGAAGCTGAGGAACAATGGTTCCAAAAAAGAGTAAAAGACAAGGTGGACCCATTGGAGACAAAGTTCAATGAGCTTCTGAAGATAGTCCAAGATCGACTGAAAAACGTTGAACCTGAAAAACGCAAAGATCTAGTCCTTGACTTGGGACAAATGATCACTGAAGAACTCGGTGACGACATCAAGAACCGCGTCCTAGAAGGCGTCAAAGCCGCATTCGGAGAGAAAGAACCCCCCGTCATAACAACAGACGCAGCCGGCAAGCCTACAATAGACTGGTACAAACTCGGCGAAAGAGGCTTAAAAACCATTGAAAAATTCATCGAGAGACTGCCAACCCAACCACCCCCTAGAAGCCAAATCAAAGAAATGGCGAAACCTCTTCCCAAGCTACCACCGTCACCAGAAAAGCCAACCGAGCTACCACCAACCCCATCAACCCCCCCAATAGCAGTACCTGAGAAACCCAAAGAGCCTGAGAAACTTCCGGCAAGCGTCATTCCAACAGCTCTCCAGTTCACAGCAGCAGTACCTGAGAAACCCGAAGAAGAGCCTCTGGAGACAACCCCCTCAGTAGCGCAGCCTACTCAACCTCTAACACTGCCCGAAGCCTCAGACCACGAAGCAAAACCAATAATACTTGAAAAACCCACAGAAGAGGCAAAAGAACCTAAAGCACCGGAGAAGCCGAAAAATGAGCCAACCGTCACCGAGGAACATAGCCAAGAATCTAGAACGACTGATCAACAGCAAACAGCCCAACCTTCTAGTTGACCGCTTCATAAGATGGGCATTAACCAACTATGTAACCCAGGAAAATCTGCAAAGCGCAATCGAACAGAACGTAGACATACTTACCCTGAGCCTCAACGAGTTCCACCTTGGGCATCCCCTTGTTGCCCCCCTTTTTAAGCTTGCCCTACAAATGTTCTGGGCAGAATTCATAGAGAACTACATTGCTAACGTCCCGAAAATATACGAGATACTGTCAGCCAAACCAGAATGCAAAGCCATCCTTGACACTGACGGAGGCATAGACTACCTAAACCGCTGCTGCAGGGCAAGCTACGAAAGCCTTTACACCTTCTGCTGGGGAGAAACCGAAACTGAAGCTTAAAATCGGACCTTTCGAAATCGGATTATGCAGATATGAAAAGTGCATTTACTACATGCAACAAGTTCACCCCAAGACAGGTCATCACTGCCTTCTCGGAAGACCGTCTTGTCGACTCGGGAAACTGGATAACTGGCTAACCCTGCAAGCCGCAAACGCCACTCTAACTTGGATCCATTCAGTTAAATCGTTCCAATGCACAATACGTGGACATATCCCTTACGTTGTGCCTGCACCCCCACGAGTAAAGAAAAGGATTATAGCGTGTCGACGCTGCGGGTTAAAGCTTCGTGTTGAAGCTATCCCGGAGTTGCCACGTGGCATAGCCGTCTCCGAAAACCAAAGCTGTCACCCCCCCGACACATGCAATAATGCACCGCTGACGACCCGGGTTCAAATCCCGGCGGTCGCACCAAGAAATGTTACAGTTTTTGTTAGGCGACCAGGGCAACAGGCGACAAGACAGCCCATCGGAAAGTTTATGAAGCATGGCCGTCAAACCCTTTATTACCGAAAGAGTGTCAAGGCAAAAGTGAAACCTGAAGAGGAGAACTAACATGGGGAAGAATAAAGAGGTCTATCTCGAATGTCCAAGTTGCAGAATAGGATATCCTCTACATGAGGAAAAGGAAGGAAAATTAGTCGTCAAGAAAACCTGTGACAAGTGCCGTGGCGGGCTACAGATGAAGGTGCGGAAAGAATGAGAATAGAAACAGCGTTAGATATTGAAAAGCGTACTGTAGTCGTCACGATCCACACGGAAAAAAAAGCTTTCAAGATGATCTACGAGTTAGACAAGGTTGTTGACAAGTTGGACGCGATTTCAAGCAACTGGTTTATGCAAAAATCGCTTGAGCTAGTAGGCTTCAAGGTTGAAGTTGAAGCGGAGCCGGGGCCTCCTTCTGCACAGCCTCGTTAATCTGCCTGCCACACTCTAATCCGTACAAAACTTTTCCAACCGCACTGCCCGCCATAATCACCACGCCAGCAACCCAATGATGAATGTGCGGGGGCAGCCAAGGTATAGTTGACCCTTTCAACACGCCATGCTTCCCAGGCTCTTTTCCCCAAGTCGAAATAACTTCAGGAAAATCGGGCGCATCATCCGTAAAAATTGCTAACCCAAGCTCGTACAAGGCTTCAAACGGATCTTTAAAGATGTCCTCGTCCTCTTCACTCGACTTTGACTTTGGTGTACCAGACATAAGCGCCTGCCCCAACCACAACAACTGTACCAACAAGGCACGCCACGATTATGGCTGCGGTGTTTGTCACGGTTTCTTCAAAGTTTTTCCGCGAGTCCTCAACCCATTTCTGCCAATCATCGCTAGGTCGTCCTAAAGGTGTAGGTCTGACTCTAGGACTAGGAAGATATGAAACTTGAAAAGTCTTCTTGGTGTATTCTGGTATCTTGGGCTGTATCCACAACATTTCTGCGGAGATGCCTTTTTGTTCCCCTAGCTTCGTTATTGGCGGATTGTATGCGAAAAAGCGTGTCCACTGTTCATATTCGTACATGTAATACGTGTCTTCGTAAAGTATTCTGCTGGGTTGACCAGTAGTGTGCTCCATTATTTTCAGCTTACCCGATAGAGAGTGATATGGGCTTGGTGGCGGCTTGAACGTAACGCTAAATGTGATGGCGTGTCCTGCATATAATTGCGGTGGAATACCCTCCAAACTAATAGGCATATTCAGTCACCTGATATATCCTACGACGAAGTCCCTATTCTGTTTTACGGCATGCAGGTAAAAGTCGCTGTTCGGCCAGTCTTGAATGTGCTGTTTATACAGTTGCTCGTAGTAGGTGCAGCGTTCCCTGTAATCATTTAACGCTTTTTCTAAGGATTCCTTAACGCTTTTTCCAGCTGTCAGCGAAGTAACCAGCGACTTGTAAAAAGTAAGCGTGTAATCAAACCAGTCAGCCATGTAGTCATGCTCGCTTTCGCTCCATTGAGCATACATCTCTTCCCTCGAACCGACAAAAGCTTTAGCGCCAGCCTTCACGAGCGCAGGCCCTAGTTGCTGTGCAGAAAGGCAAGCAGGCATGCCGACGACAACGTGCTCTCTAACTTCTCCTGCGTTGTCAACCCCGAGGATACCAAGGCCGAAAATATCCTCTCCGAGAAACGCGCTTGGGCCAGCATGACCCATATACGCTATGAGCACAGCGTCAGGATGGCTATTCATCACAAAGCTGAAAAAAACCCGAAGGTTTTGAGGTCCTTGCAGCCTGATGACGTCCCAGCCGATCCCTCGAACAAGACTTTCTAGCTCATTAGCCATCACATAAGTCAGTTGTGTTGGTGGCCAAAGAAACGGACTGGCAATGACCGCTTTCACATAATCGCCTTTTCCATGCTGGCCGTTACTTCTACTCGTTCACTGGATATGGAAACAGAGCGACTCCAAGGTCTAAACATTACGTTTCTGACTTTTATGGTTCTCGTCGACCCCACTGGAACATCAAAAATAGCCGCTCCATCTAACCCTGTTGTGAGGACTACTCCATCAGCCTCTACATGAACATAAGGCAAAGCAGCCCCCGTTGTTGCATCCTTCACCGTAACCGCTAATTGAGCCATTTAACTTATCACCCCCGCTTTCCTCAGCTCTCTAGATGCCCAATCTACTACACCAGGCGCAGCAGCCAATCCTAACGCTATTAGGACTGGACTGAACGAGCTCACAACCTCACGCCAATTCTCTGACAAAACGTCTGAACGGAACAAATGAGCAAAACCAAGAGGAGTAGCAACCGGAGTTATGCCTTTCCACTTGTAGATATCCAAGCCTTGATTTCTAGAGCAGACGTATGTATCCTTCGTGTCCACCTTGCCATCGCCGTTCAAGTCGCAATCGGGATTCCAATTTGGATCCCCTGGTCTACTTCCATACGCGGCCTTGATCAAATTCAAGTCTGTTTCGTCTATGACTCTGTCTCTGTTCACATCACCCATCCTGTGAAACTCTTCTCTATCTTTGGACGTAATCCCAGTTGGCGGTGTCGGAACCACCGTTGGAGTGCCTAAAACTGTGCAAACACCGTCTCTTAATGGATTCAGCAATCCCCAATTTCCAAACCGAGCTTCACACTCAGACAAGTCTTTCAACCTCACACTTAATTATCACAAAAAGCTTTAAATGCTTTCCCCCTTAAATAACAAGTAGTTTGGTGAATATCATGTTCGAAAAAATGGATTCCTTCGTCAGACCTTGGGAAGATGCCCTCAAAATCCCCGCGGGTGAAACAAGCAGACAATGGACACCTGAAGCCATAGCTTACCTGTTGGAGCTGCCCTTCGACAACCTCATCGACACATTTGGAGCCAAAGTCGGCAAGTTCATCGCTGGCTTCATCTTGGCAGTCGCACCCCAATTCGCAGGACCAGCACTCGCAGGAGGCGCTTGGTCGACAAGAGACACCGAAGACATACACGCCATCGCCAAGCACCTAATCGCTGAAGGCCTAGACCCAACCGCATCCGACCTCACAAAAATCGCTGAAACCATCGGCAACCTACGGCAAGGCATAACTTATGGAGATTGGTCATCGATCGCACGAGTCTTCGGACTCAAACCCATCGACCAGATAAAGGCTGAATGGGAGAACGTAGGTCGCTCGTTTGCACGAGTCTTCGGAATTCCCTCCGCCCCAGCAGCACCAGCACCACCAACAGCACCGCCAGCAGCGCCAGTGTATCCGGCTGTCGCACCTGTCACGATTGAAATCCCTGGCTTCGGGTAGAACAAGTTAATCTACTGCCCTCCCCACTCACTAGCTCTGTTTCTTATTGGTTAGCCTAAAATTTTGTAGCTGCTTGCTATCATAAAACAAAAGACATCTTGCTTGTGTTTAATCTTCTTTCTTTGAGCTATATATTTTTGGAATGTTTCCCACTGAACTAATGTTTCGTCATCGACGAGAAAGACAATCACGTTTTTTTTAGGTTTAGGCGACTTTGGCCGACCTCGACACCCATATCCAACCATCAGTGGTCCCATTTTTCATTTAAGCATAAACCGATAATTTATTTGATAGAAGATATTAAACTATCTACGAAAGAAGAGTCTTAGAAATGGCAGACAATATTCCAGGATGGTTTACTGAAATGACATGGGCTGGCAAAGTAAGAACAGTGCCCTACAAAGCTTTGGACGAAAAAGAACTTTCGGTGTTTGACAGAGACTTCTATATGATGGTTGAACACTTACGCAAGCACGACCCAGAAATAGCCATGAACTTTGAAGCTAAGAGGGAATACTACAAGGTTGCTGCAGGAATCTTTAGAGAAACCTTCGGCCTACCCTTTGGCGGAGTCGAAACATCGTCAGGCGAATTCGGCTTCTCTGGTCCTCTGCTTCCAGCGTATCCCTTCCTCGCAGCGAGAACTTGGGTCAAAAGCGTAACCGCCGGATGGGGAGCCCTCTTTGGGGCGAGCGGTTCAGAAATTGCGGGGAACTCCACTGTCGGCACAAGGAGAATGTACGCCTATCAATCATTACTAAGCGTCATGGGCGATCCGAAGCTTCTAGCTTTGATCTTCAACGTCAACGGCTACCAGTATCCCGCATTCGGCACACTTGCTCAGACCAAGATTCCGAAAAAAGACACATGGATCAGAGAAATACCCTTTGCCAAAGTTATCCTTGTCCATCCGACAGGCAAGCATTTCGCAAGGCTTGCGGTTGAGCAAACTGGTCAAGCAGAACTCATTCCATTGGGCTTAATGTTCGCGGAACACGACTACTTACTGAACGAAGGCTCCTGGTACACGTAGTCTAGGAGACTTGGCAATGTCAACACGAACCGCTCAAGAACAAATACTCGCACAATTCAAAGACGGCAAACTCCTAGTCGATTTCCGAGGCAAGCCACAAGGAAACTACGCCACAGGCGGCGTAACACACAGATTCAACCTGCTCTCAAGAGTTGTATCGGTCTTGAGACTACAAGCCGAAGGCACACCCTACCAGTTGGAAGCATGCGAATACGGCACAAGCAACGCCATCAAAATCAAGTTCTACGACATGAGCAGCGTATCTATTTCTGCTGCCGCCGAAATAGCAAACGGCTTAAGCATCACAGGAATAGACATAGACGTTACAGTCATCGGATACTAAGCCAGCCAACCCCTCTTTTCTTTTCTTTTAAAAGGCAAAAATCTTTTAACCTCACAGCCCCTATTCTCTTTCTGTTGGTGAAAACGTATGGGCATGGTTGAAAAGCACAACATCAAAATAACAAGCGACTTAAGGGGAACTCTAATATCCATCACAGGCGTTCCCACAACCCCTACAGCGTATGCTCATGGATATGGCAAGGTGCCTTCGTTTGTCTTCATTACGCACACGCTCGCTGGAACAACGGGTGTTGTTCTGGAAGTAAAAACCTCTAGAAACGCGTCATCCATAAGCCTTCAAGGCAGTATCTCCGGCATAGGCGCAGACGTTCTCGTACTTCCATAGGGTGCGTTCAATGGCTTCCTGGGAAAGAACCAACGCTCAGCAGACACAACTAGCAATCCTCACACCTGTAGGCGGCTTCGTCCAATTCCTAGCTTCATTAATGGTGAAGAACCTAGTCGTTCCACTCCCTTACGTGTGGCACTGCACAAGCGGATATCCAATCGACATCTCACGCGACCACTTAGTTAGAAAAGCCTTAGAAGACAATGTAGACTACGTTTTCTTCTTAGATACTGACGTTATTCCACCCCATGAAGTTCTCGTTCACCTGTTGGCTTGGAAACTGCCAATCGTTTCCGCTCTGTACTGGAGCAAAGCAAGACTACCCTGCGCCTACAAATTTACAGAAGACCACAAACATGTCGAATCAATAGACCCAAAATCCATTACGCAAAGAATAATGGAAGTAGACGCAGTCGGAACCGGATGCCTGCTCATAGATGCCAGACTGTTCAAAAAAATTCCGCCACCCTGGTTCAAATGGGACATGCTCCCATGGGCATCTAAAGATGAAGTTCCTGGTCATTCAGAAGACATCAATTTCTGCCTAAAAGCCAAAGAACACGGATATCCAACATTCTTAGACACTGCAATGCGCTGCAAACATCTACTCGAAGGATCCTACAGCCTAGATGAAAACGGAGAATTCATCGCTGTTCTATAATAATCTTTGCTAAAAAGAAAACAAAGGGTAAAGGGAGAAACGTATTAGAGGCGACCAAACCCAGGAACTCCGAAAGGAGAAACGAAGGGGCTAAAGCCGATGACGAGCGACACTCCCACTACCCTGTCATGAACGACTGTATTGTTTTGGTTAGTCCTTCGTCGATAGAAGTCATGGGTTGCCATCCCAGAATCGTTTTAATGCGTGTTAAATCGCACTGCATAGCCGTAGGCCCCTTATCATCTGCTTCGGCAAAGCTCAACGACACTTTCAGTTTTTCTGCTATGAAATTTGCCACATACTCTAGAGCAATCTGTTCGCCGGAGCCAACATTCAACCATCCTACATATTGCGACCGCAAGGCTCTGACCATCGCATCAACCGCGTCGCCAATATACAAGAAATCCTTTGTGACGTGTCTGCCCTTCAGAAGTATCGAGCCTCGCATGGCCTCTGTGATCTTTGCAGGAATAAAATAGTCGGTGCTTTGTCTGGGTCCGTAGACATTGAACATCCTGAGTATTATGTGTGGTATGTTGTGGTAGTCGTAGAAGAGCTGACAAAGCTTCTCACCAATGATCTTGCTACTCGTATAAGTATCTTGGAGAGCAAGCGGATGCACCTCATCCGTAGGCATGTACCGGGGGCTTATCCCATAAACATGAGCAGTCGACGCAAACAAGAATCGTTTAACCTTCGCGAGTCTAGCCATATGAAGCACATTAAACGTGCCAAGAACGTTTATTCTGAAAGTTTCTTCAGGGTATTTTTCGGCGATTCCTGGAGCTGCCAGTGCGGCAAGATGAACAACTGAATCAAAGGTCAACTTCTTTCCAAGCTCATTCATCTGGAAATGATCGCAGACGTCAGCTTGAATTTTAGTTATGCCTTCCTCGTTAGTTGGCAGTTTAACTAGGCTATACCTGTTGTCAAGCGCTATAACCTCATAACCCTCCTTTACCAAAGCAGGGAGCAGGTGATGGCCGATGAACCCAGCAGCGCCAGTGACTAAAACCCTTTTTTTGATTTCTTATCCTCTCCTTCGTCTCCGATACCGTTTCTGATAGCAGTTGTGACACAATTGGTGAGTATCGAACACACCATCAAGTCCACCACAATCAATACAAGGCACTCTTAGAATACGTCGTGTTGGTCTACTCGATACGACTCCTTTAACGATCCAAATAATATCATCAAAACCTCCATTGTCCTTATCCCATTTGAAGTAGCGAGGTCTATTCTTGAAAGTAACTTCCACACCAAAAACTTTGTTATCTCTGACAGCGATTATATCAGGCTTTTTACAGGAGTTAGTAATAGGGAATGCGCGAAATCCTTGTGACCTTAAAATATCAGTTTGCGCCAAAACCTCTGACTCATGTTTATGAAAACTAGACAATCTATCTTCTTTTTGCTCTAGACTAATCTTCCTAAGATATTCTCTTTGTTCATTGGATTTTATATTCGACTTTAACCCATTCAGTTTAAGTCTCCTCGCCCTCATCCTGGCAGAGTTCGGCGGACGACCCAAAACCCTAGCTATTGCGGGATAGCTCATATCCTTGTAATGAGTCAATAGGTACTCGTCTTCCTTTTCGTTCCACATTGTTCTCATGCTTTCTCCTTCCTAACGAGAACACGTTCTTTCATTTTCTCACTTGCCCTAGCGTATTATGGTTAAAGTTTATAAACCTTAGTCATTAGCTACTGTTAATTGATGATTCATGGAAGAACTAGAGGTCGCTATTGAAGTAGTGAAGAAGGCTGGGGCGGTTATCAAGAAATACTATGGTAAAGTGGCTACTTCTCCCAAATCTGATGGAAGTCTAACCACAAATGCGGATGTGGAATCTGAAAACCTGATAAGAAACCTTCTACAAAAAAGATTTCCTGATTATCCAATTTTGGGTGAGGAAACTGGTCGGACTGGAAAAGAATCTGACTACTTGTGGATAGTAGACCCGCTGGATGGAACCACAAACTACACTATTCAAAACCCGTTTTTTGACGTATCATTAGGATTAGTTCATAAGGACAAACTGGTCATAGGCGTAGTTTTCTACCCAACCCAAAACGAGCTTTTCTATGCAGAGAAGGATAAGGGAGCATACCTAAATGATGCAAGAATCATGGTTTCTGACAGAAGGAATTTTGAGGACTCGATAATCGGCTTCTGTCATGGGCGAGATCCACAAAGCGTAAAAAGAATGGTTAATGCTTTCTCACGCATCAAACCACTTAACAACAAGATTAGGCAACTAGGAGCTGCTGCCTTAGAATTGTGTTATGTGGCCTGTGGAAGAATTGATGCTTTTTTCATGGTAGGCCTAAATCCTTGGGATGTCATAGCAGGGGCCACAATACTGAAGGAGGCAGGTGGAAAAGTCTCAGATTTCAAAGGTAAAGATTTCGATTTGGCATCGCGTGATATACTTGGCTCTAACGTAAAAGTGCATCAGAAACTTTTAGACATACTTGCCCAATCTAGTTACTAGAAGGAACGAGATTCGCCTCCGTCCACAGCAATGCAGGCTCCGTTGACTAGGCTAGCTTTTTCAGAGCAGAGAAATACAACCATACTCGCTACTTCTTCAGGAGTGCCTAAACGCCCTAATGGGAAATTCGAGTCGACCATTTTTTTGAAACTTGCAGGATCCTTTTTCATCTCTTTTTCCCATCCTGTGTCAGGTATCATGATGTTGCCTGGCGCTACAGTGTTAAATGTGATTCCATCCCGTACTAGATCGGCATTCATCGCTAAGGTTTTCATAAGACTGATCTCTGCGCTCTTTGCCATGTTAAACCAGGGGCGACTGCCGCCTTCACGACCGTAGATTGAAGCAATAGTCACTACACGACCCCATTTTTGCTTCCGCATAAACGGAATTGCCAACTTTGTAAAACGAACAGCTGCCATCGCATTCTTGTTATAGACATCGACCCACACTTGTTCAGGTGTATCTTCAACGGAATCGCTACCCCATCTTCCACCGCCACCCACATTATTCACCAAAATATGAAGAGTACCCCACTCATCAATGATGGTTTTCATAACCTTTTCTATGTCTAATGGCTGTAACACATCCGCAGTCACGCCTATTGTGTACACTCGCATCGCCTTTAACTCCTCGACTGTTTGCGATATCCTTTCTTGGTTACGCGCGCAAACTGCCACGTGGCAACCTTCTTCTGCTAAGGCGCGGGCGATGGCTAGTCCTATGCCATGAGTCCCACCAGTTATGAGCGCATATTTTCCCCGAATTCCCAAGTCCATATTACAGCTCCCTCAGACTTTCACAAATTACTTTAGTGACAGTGTTCACATCTAAACCATGTAGAAAATGCAGTTGCTCCGTGGTACCATACCTGAAGCTGTAATGGTCCTTAATACCAATGCGCTTCAGCGGCATGGATATACGGTTATCGGCTAAAACTTCACTGATAATGCTTCCAATTCCACCTATGATTGAGTGGTCCTCTAAAGTAGCCACCAATTTTGACCCCTCTATAACATGCAATAGCAAGCCAGCGTTAACAGGCTTTATTCTATATAAGTCCACGACACCACAAGATACCCCGTGTTTAGCAAGTTCATCAGAAACCGCGAGAGCTTTATGCACCAAAGTACCCGTAGACACGATGGTCACATCCTCCCCTTTCCGATGAACTGCTAGACCAAGAGAAAAATCGTGTTCTGCCTTGTAAATCACCGGGTATGTTCCCTTATCAAGTCGAATGTATTTGGGTCCTGGAATGGCGTAGGCCATCCTTGTGACTTGTTCAACGGACACTGGATCGGAAGGACTGAATATCGTCATTTCAGGTAAAGCTCGCATTACGGCGATATCCTCTATTGCATGATGTGTGGGACCATCAAGACCATAAGCGAAGCCTGCTCCAATGCCTATGATGGTTACAGGGAGCTTCATAGAACAGAGGTCAACCTTAATCTGTTCAAAACAGCGTAATGTGATGAAGGGAATGATCCCATAGACAAAAACAATTTTTCCCCTTAGAGCTAAACCTGCTGCAATACTGATGCCACTTTGTTCAGCTATGCCTACGTTAATGTATTGCTCTCTGAACCTCTCCTTAAATTTGGTGAGTTCGATTGCACCCATGTCAGCAGTTAACACCATGACGCGGCTATCTGCAGCAGCGACCCTCTGAATCTCACTGAATAAAACGTCTCTAAATTCTTGCTTCACGACAATTCTTTCCTAGCCGTTTCAAGCTCGTCTCCTTGTGGGACTCCAAGATGCCATGAAGGATTGTTTTCCATGAATGATACGCCTTTGCCCTTAATTGTATTGGCGACTACGGCTAATGGCTTGTTAGATTTCGGATCATGAATATCCTTTAAAACGCGAAGGATCTCTGGAAAGGAGTGACCATTGATGCTAACCGTATTCCAACCGAATGCTTTCCATTTATCTTCAATGGGCTCTTGGCGTACAACGTTCTTCGTGAAATCTAACGCGGAAATTCCATTATAGTCTATGATCGCAACCAACCTGTTAAGTTCATGGTGAGCCGCGAACAAGGCTGCCTCCCATACGGAACCCTCATAACACTCTCCATCTCCAAGAACAACAACCGTGCAAAAATCCTTTCGATCTATTTTCCCCGATAAACTCAGCCCTGCACCTATGCCTAAACCACGCCCTAATGAGCCTGTGTTAATCTCCACTCCGGGTACGTTGATGTTGTCAGGATTGATGCCAAACACGCTGCCGAAGGATTCCAGTTCAGAGATGGGGAAAAATCCTAAATCCGCTAATATCGGGTATAATGCTAGGCCTCCGTGTCCTTTGCTCAAAATGAACCTGTCTCGTTCATCCCAATGCGGGTTGTGGGGGTCAAAGTGGAGAATTCCCCCATAATATAGGGCAACCAGAATATCGGTGCATGAGAACGTTCCGCCAGGATGCCCTCCGTTCGCTGCAACGCCCATCTCAAGTGCTGTTCTTCTAACCCAAAGCGCCTTTTCTTCAAGATACCTTAGTGTTGAGTTGATCTCTCACACGCATCCTGTACGGTTCATAGTCCGTCGTTATCCATTCTCCAATGTGTGCGTCTATCTTCCAGTCAACAAGCCAGCAGTCCTCAAGAGCAAGCGTTAGGTGAGGCTCGCCTGCCTGGTTAATCATAAACTCACCAGCCGACTTTTCAGTGATGACTTCTTGAAGTCTACTTTCGTCCACATTATCAATTATTTTCCAATTCCTCACTTTACCCGTTAGAAGCAAACTGACCTCGGGTTTGCTGTGAGAATGCCCTCCCCTGAGAAACCCTGCCTTGGTAAAAATCAGCAAAGCCTCTCTGTTGTCCGGGAAGACTATGCGCCAGCTCTCTCCGCGATAATCCTTTGCTACTGGCTCTAATCTGGGTTCCATGTTGGCCACGCGTCCTTTTGAACGTCTTGCAGTATTCGTTCAAACTCCATTTCAATCTTGCTCCAAAGTTTTTCCTTCTGTTGCTGTGTGATGCCCAGCTTTTGTTCAGTCAAGAGAAGGGGATCACGCTCCGCCAACTTCGCAATCTCCTCTTTGCTTCTTATGTCACCTTGCCCCTGCTTATGGCAGCATAACCTTGTTGTATTCATCTCGAGTAAAAGCGGCTTCGATTCTGGGCGTACATATAATTCAACTACCTCTCTTGTCCTAGCTTGGACTAGACTTACATCGTTTCCGTCAATAGTTTCCGCTTTAATCCCATAACCACACATTCTCTCTGCAACAGTCTCAGTTGGAAGGTAGTATTCCTTTCTGACGTTACCCGCTAACCCATTATTTTCACAGACTAGCAGAAGCGGGACACGCTTGATTTTTGCTATGTTCATGGCTTCGTGAAACTGTCCATTGCTTGTGCATGCATCACCGAAGAAAACCGCTACCACATCATCAGTCTTCTTATAATAACGAAGTGCATAGGCTAAGCCAGTGGCCACAGGAACGCATGTTCCGACAAGTTGGAAGCTGAATGTATGTCGGATTGCCGGATTGTTAATGTGCATTTCTCCTGCTAATCCGCCGTTTATGCCGGTTGCTTTGCCAAGAACCTCAGCTATTAGTGGACGAAGTGCCGAGCCCTTAGCGATTTCGTGAGCAATGGTACGGTGATGCGTTACTATGTGGTCGGATTGTCGGAGCGCAGCGCAGACTCCCACACTGATCGCTTCTTGTCCCTTGCTAAAATGCAAGTCTCCAGCTTCTCCCTTGAAACAAAGCTCTTGCAGTCTAGTTTCAACTATGCGGATTGTAACCATCCGTTCATAAAGCTCAGTTAGATTCACTTTGACAGCTCCTCAGCTACTTCAAGAATTCTTTTCTCAGAAGGCAACATAAGATCATGCAAACTTCGACTAGCAGGAATCGTTATTCTCGGAGCTCCTAACCTCTTAACAGGATGTGCCAGCTTTTCAAAACACATTTCAGAAATCTTGGCTGCTATCTCAGCTCCCACTCCCGCGTACGTCACGTCAGGCTCCACTATGAGCAGTGCGCCAGTTCTCGAAACGGATTCACTGATGAGCTTGTAGTCTACCGGGTAAATGCTTCGAAGGTCTATCAGCTCATATTCCAGGTTCTCCTTGGCAAACAGTACGTCAAGCATTCTAAGCGTCAGCGCATACGATAACACTGTGACTTTATGTCCTCTTCTTCTGATCTTCGCTTTGCCAAACGGTATACTATCATAAATCAGACCTGACGGCAGCATATCCTCACGAGAAGTGGTTGCGTCTTCTATCATTCGATCTTCAAAGAACAGAGTCGCACCCTTTTCTTCCAGCGCCGTAGCCATGAGCCCTCTAGCATCAACAGGGTTTGAAGGAATAACCACGTTCAGACCCGGTATGTGTGTGAAAAGGCTCTCGGGTCGCTGGCCTGTTGTTGGTCCAGCCGTAAGAAACTCTGCACGTATCACTATTGTTTTAGGTTCGGATACAAAGTTTGATTTGGCTACGGTGTTGCAGATGCTGTCCATCGTTCTGTAGAGAAAGTCAGCTGTGATAACGTCCACAATGGGTTTAACGCCCGCTAAAGCCATGCCAACGGCAAAGTTCGTGTTTGCATCTTCGCTGATGGGTAACGTGATAAAGCGATCTGGAAACTCCTTTTCAATTTGAGGCGAATCAAAGTGAATCTTCATGTGGCTGCCTTCACCCATAATGTAGATGGAGTCGTCCACTTTCATTCTGTTGTAGACGGCTTGGTACATTGCGTCGCGTATCAGTCTATTCCGAAACCAAGGATCTTTACTCAATCCCATCTTCCCTCATAGATTCTGGAGGCTTATACTCTACGCCTTTTATGAATAACCCATAGCCCTTATGGTAAGGCGGCAACGCTTCGTAGTTAGGGCGCCAGTGACGTCTACCCATTATGTCAGCAACGTAGTCTATGTTGTTCTCTGTCCCTGGCTTATCAGGTGTTCCTTCAAAGCTGTCGCCTCCGAAGTCAGGGTTTTTGACTGCGAAATCATCCACTAGAGCCACGTACTTATCTAATGTTACAATGACTTTGCACTCATCGCGCAGTGGAACATAATCCCACCAGTGAGCATCTAAAGAAAAGAAAGTAAGCCCCTTCTTCAGTTCATCATATATCAGCCTGAGAAAATCTGGTGATGACATATGATACAACTTGATGTTTGGATACGGCTTACAGTTATGCACTGCTACACGATAATATTGGTCGTCAACTTCAACGGTGTATATTGGTAATGAAGGATACTGCTTTGCCATCCACATGTCCGTCCAGCCCATATGCGTGCCAGTTTCAACAAACCTATCCGGCTTCAACGTCGCCATTATGTGCCTAACCAAATTTTCACAATTTGGGTCGTTATGCCAAATAACTGGTCTGCCATCGGTTCTAGGATCATACAAAATAGGCTCGCTCATCTAGACCACTCTCCACGATAATAAACCTCATCTGAAATATCAATGTATGGAATCACTGGCTGCCGCTCTTGACTAAGCTGACGCCAATCCCATATGCCCTTCCTCTTCTTCCGTATATCGTACGGATTATTCGATACTACCTTTTCTGAACTCATCGTAGCATAGTAGTATCTCTCACCATCATTGTATGACCATCTAAACGGCGCTGTTACGGAGTCCCTTGTGCCACCAACTAAGCCCGTACGTGGAAGAATCGACCTTGGATTAAGCACCATCACTGCTGCCTCCTGACAAATCCAGAGTTCGCAGCCTATCATCTTAAACTGCCATCCAAGAAGGAGATCGCCTGGGCCGCCTCCTTTATCGTAGTTCTCGTCCATTCCATTTATAGAAAGAACATCCTCACGCAGAAAGCTCTCGTTCTTCGTGTGCATGTACTCGTGAGATGATTGTCCTTCAGGCCGTAATATCTTTGGGTCTTGATCAGGGGGCTGCGCCTGTTTAACCTGTTTGAAAACTGAGGGCTCGAATGGCGTCTTGAAGATGCTGATTTCATCAAAGTTTTCACGTTGCTTAACAATATTCTCAACAGTCACATTAGCTCCGCCTGCAACAAACGTCATGGGCTTCTCGCCGTCTTTCGTCATAACTTCCGGTAGGTCATGGTAAATGTGAGGCGACATGACAAGCCTTCTTCTGTCGTGGTGCTTCAGGTGATTCTCTATCCATCCAGGAGGAGTATAGGCATAGTCGAGCAGCATTATCACGATCTCTCCTTCCGAAAGCATGAAACCCGTATTGATGCCAGCACAGGACGTCGGCCACTCCTTGTTAAAACGGTGGTTCGGAACATGATAAAACGGCTGCTTTATGCCAAGAGTCTTAACATAGTCCAGCACTCTTTCATGCCTTTTATGGTAACGCCCATCCACAAAAATAATCTCGAAGTCCTCAAAAGTTTGGTCAACTAAGCCTCTAAGGGAAATATCAAGTCCACCCGGTCTACTGCTGCCGAGACATACGCTTACCTTTACCATCTTACATTCCAAGCATTACCCAATTATGAACGTAGATTTAAATGTTTAAGCTTAAATATTAAACCCCACATACTAAGATAACACATATTGGAGACTGAAAAAACTTGCGAATTTCCGTAATTTCCACCACCACCTATAGCACCCCGCCAATCTCATACGGCGGTGAAGTATTCTTTTGGGATTTGGCTGAAGCCTTGGCTCAACTTGGACATGAAGTACATCTCTTTGGTGCTCCAGGCAGTAAATGCCCTACCAACGGTTTTCTTCACTACATTCGTGGAACCTATGGCTCAATCTCTTTAGCCGCTGAACATGAAGTGTATCAAATGCATAAGGACGAGCTTTTGCAAAGCGATTTTATCATTGACTGCTCTCACAACCATTTGGTTGCTGAACAAATCTACTGGTTTCATCGTGAACACGCGAAGAAGCTTTTCAATGTTCTAAATGGCGTTGTCACGATGTGGCCTAGATGCCGACCCTATAACATGATTGTTGGAAGCAACAAATGGAAAGAACTCGTTGTGAATGCTGTTTCACAGTTCAAAGGCACACCTTGGGAAGCAACTCAGTTTGACGCGCCGCTTCCTAAACGGTTCAAAGAAGACGAAGTACATGTTATTCCTTGGGCCTGCGACACTTCATTCTACTCTCCTAGCCAACAGCCTAAAGGCGACTACTTTCTATGGGTAGGTAGGCCCACACCTTACAAGGGTCTGGCCAAGGCAATAGACCTCGTTACGAAAGCTGAAATGCCCTTCAAGGTTTTACTCCGCAAGCATGCAATCTTGGAGCACGAATATTACGGCGTGAAATACAGCGAAATTATCCAGAAGGCTAATGAGAGCGGGGCCAAAATTGAAGTTATCGAAGAAGCAAAAGAACCCTTTGGCAACGCGTGCAAACGAGAGCTTTACCGAAACGCCAAAGCCCTAATCTTCCCTGACGAATGCCAGGAAGCCTTCGGACTCGTGTTGATCGAAGCGATGGCCTGTGGTTGCCCGGTTATAGCTTCTAATCTGGGAGCCCTTCCCGAAATAATCGAGAACGGAGTCGACGGCTTTGTCTGCGCAAACGAAGGAGAATACTTAGAGGCCATAAAAAACATAGACTCCATCTCACGGGAAACGTGTAGGAAAATGGCCGTGGAAAAATTCGACAGGACAATAGCCGCACAAAACTATCTCAGTCTATATGAACAATTGAAAGACAAAGAGGTCGCTTAAGATGAACGTTCTGGTTCTGGGTGGAGCGGGGGAGCTGGGGAGCAACTTCAGTAAACTCTGCATTGAAATGGGGCATAAAGTAACCATCGTTGATTTAACACGGTTTCTTGAGGCTTGGCGACTTAACGAGTTAGGTATACACGACAAAGTGGTGTATCGCTGGGGATCCACTTTCGACTTGACCCCGAACGACTTGGAAGAAACTGATATCATACTTGATTGTGCATGTCAAGCCGATAGACCCTTGGGAACAAACGCGCCTAAACACACGTTGATGCTGAACCTTTTAGGTCCGCTGTCAATATTAGAAGTAGTTAAGAATGCTGAGGTTCAACCATTCCTGATCTACCCTTCAAGCTCCGTCGAATTCTTGGGTGTTCCAAAAGCAGAACAACCCCTAACCGAATTCACTAGACCTAAACCCACAAACCTCTACGGATTCACAAAATGGGCAGCCGAAGAGCTCTACTTGACTTATAATCGCGCGCACAAGATACCCTGCATGATTATTAGGACAGGCAGTTGCTACGGCCCGATGATGCGTACCGACCAGTTCATAGCACAGTGCATAATCAAATGCCTGCGAGGAGGGGAAGGCGTGCTTGTTAAGAGCCCTGATGCTACTAGGACATACACGTACACAGGGGACGTACTGGAATTCTATAGGCTTTTACTCATAAAATTCGAAGAAGACCCTTGCCAGTTTAATGGAGAAGTACTTTCAAACGGTGGAAACGCTGAGAATAAGCCTTACACGACGTTCGCTGTAGCAGAAATGATTCGGAAGCTAACTGGAGGAAGGAACTTGCTGAAAAGAGGCGACTACGAAATAGGTGAAATGATTAACGGTGAACCTGTATTTCAGTGGGAAACCTCCACACTCGCTTCGAAACGTCTAGGATGGAAGCCGCAGCACACGCTTGAAGAAGGCCTAAAGGAAACTGTTGAGTGGTTTCGAGAGTTTTGGTTCAAGGACCGCTATTAAAGGGATGCTTACTTGAAAGTCGCGCTGATCATTCCGCCCCGTCCATATCTATTTGAGCAAAAAGCTCTGCCAAACCTCGGAGTCATGACTGTTTCTGCCGTGTTTAAGCAGCTCGGACATGAAGTTGAGGTCTTAGATTTTGCTGACGGATTCCAGTTTGTTGAAGCAGACATTCACGGACTCAACGTCACAACTCCCGACTTCAAAGTAAGCACTCAAATTGTAGCTTGGTTGAGAAAACAAGGGGCGCAAAAAATAGTTGCTGGCGGGCCACACGCAGCTCTGATGCCACATGAATGCTTAGATTCTGGCTTTGATGCTGTTAGTGTAGGCGACGGCGAAGTTACTGTACCTGGGATATTGAAAGGGGAAAGAATTGCTTGTGGCTGGCTTGAAAACATAGATGAAGCACCGCACCCAGACCGCACATGCCTCGACCTGAAAAAATACAACTTCAAAATCAACGAACAGCCTGCAACCAGCATGATGACCTCTTATTCTTGTGTTTGGGGTAGATGCGCCTTCTGTTGTCGCCCACCTTTCAATAAGGCACGTTTTCACTCGCACGAATGGGTTCAAGAAGATCTAAGGCAAATAAGCGGTCTTGGGTTTAGTGCTGTCCAGGTCTACGATGACGAGTTTTTCGCCTATCCTAAACGTGACATGAAAATAATTGAGACTTTGGGGCAGATGGGATTTACGTGGCGCGCGTTTGGCTACACGCCTTTTCTACTCCGCAACAAGGAGCTGCTCTTTCAGGCTTCAAAAAACGGTTTGCACGAAGTATTGCTTGGGATCGAAACCGGAAGCAACCAGATCAAGAAGACAATTAATAAAGGAACAACGATCGCAGCGGATAAGGAAGCTATCAAACTTCTGTACTTCTTAGGTGTTGGAGTTAAAGCCGCAATGGTTGTTATGCTTCCAGGAGAAAGCGAAGAAACATTAAAGGAAACATGGAGCTTCTGCGAAGAAATGGAACCGTTTGTTTCAGAATGGGATTTTACGATGCTAGTTCCGTATCCTGGCAGCCAAATTTACGAGCATCCAGAACAATTCGACATAAAATTCGACAAGACAACAGTTTATCAAGCTTACAAGGGATTCGGAACAGAAGCGTGCAATCCAACACCAGTTTCAACATCTAAGCTTTCTTTCGAGGAAGGCTTAATATTAAGAGAAGCACTAGAACAACGATTCAAACACAAGAACAAGGAGATAACAAAATGATAGGACAACATCACAAATCCGCCTGCTCTTGCTGTTTTTGTTCTGGAAATCCATGGAATAAGGGCAAAACAAAAAATGATGATGTGAGAATATTGCAATATGGCAAAACTATTAGCCAATCATTGAAAGGCAGAAAGCTTCCTCAGCAAATCAGAAAGAAAATAAGTAACTCTATTAAACGATATATAACGTCCCATCCTGAGGCTTTAGAAACAAGGAGAATGTGTGGAAAAGCACTTCAAAGGTCTGGAAAAGCATATAGACGAAGAGATGGAGAATTCAAACATACAGAAGAAATCAAACGATTGATAAGCATAAGAACCAAAGAGGCAATGAAAAAACCAGACATCCGAAATAAATGTAGATTGGGTGCGTATAAAACTAGAAATATTCACGTTTCTCATATAGAGAAGATGCTTTCCCATGCTTTATCTTATGCAGGTATTAATCTCGAATCTCAATATTCAATCAGAGACCAAATCATAATAGACCTTGCAGAACCTTTGAAGAAGGTAGCAATATTTGTTGAAGGATGTTGGTGGCATTGCTGTCCAACACATTTTCCAAATCCTACGTCAAAGATTCAACGAAGAAATCTATGGTGGGACCAAAAGAAGTTCCAAATCCTTGAAGCCTTAGGATGGAAAGTTATAAGAATCTGGGAACATGAAATACAAGAATCAATTCAAACATGTGTCGCAAAAATTAAGGAGGTGCTAAACTGTTACACTGAAAATAGCATTGATCAGCACGCAGGTATTTACAAGCCCCTCTAAAGGGTATGCAGAGTAAGATTCTATTCGAATCTTACGCAAAAGACTCGAAGAGGTCGCCGCTTGTTTAGCCCAGTCTCTTGAAGCGATGGGGAATGAAGTAACTCTAATTTCTGCTGTTGGAAGCGAGGCTGCTTTTAAAGAACGCTGGCCATGCTCGCAAGTCAAGTTCTTCGAATGCGAGCAACCTGCCTTTCAGAATCCAGAGCAGGCTGCTTACGAGAAATACCGCGATGTTCTCAAAACCTTCGACGTAATCCTGGACCACACTTGGCAGTTTTGGGCCATGAACTCTAAAACGGAAAATGACCTGAAAATCATTAAGGTTCTTCATGGGCTCAGACCGTGGGGAAGCAAGCCGCCTCTCGATAAACCCTGTCTCTGCGGAGTCTCAAAGTTCCATCGAGACTATATCAAAACCGTTTATCAAACTGATGCAGAGTACGCATATAACGGCATTGACCTTGACCTGTATCCGTTAAAGGAAGAGAACGAAGACTATCTAGTGTACTTGTCTCGTATGAGCTACTACAAGGGAGCGTTACAATTCATCGACCTGTGCAAAAAAGCCAACATGAAAGGTATCTTGATGGGTTCAGATCGGTACGTTGAAGACCCTGGCTTCGTCATGGAAGTCATGCGAAGATGCGACGGCAAACAAATCCAGTACATGGGCGAAGTTTCGCATGACTTAAAAATCCATTACCTCCAAAGCGCCAAAGCACTGATCAGCCCTCTTCTGCCGGAATACTCCGAGGTTTTTGGCTTAAACCTTGCAGAAGCCAATGCCTGCGGAACGCCAGTAATAGCAACAAGAAGCGGCGCTGTTCCCGAAGTAATAGCCGACGGCATTTCTGGTTTTGTCACACAAAATGTCCCCGACATGATGGCAGCTCTCGAGAGGCTTGATGTGATAAAACCAAAAGATTGTCGCCTAAACGCAGAAAGATTCTCTAAAGAAAAATGCGCCGAAAGATACATGGAGCTAATACAAAAAGTCTTAAACGGAAAGTCATGGTAATTCTAGGGTGTTCTTAACCGATGCCACTGTCATCTTCCTTTTTCCATGATTTTCTTCCGACGAGTTGAGGATTATCCTTGCATTCTTGGCAGTAGATTATACTACATTTTTCGCAGTAGACACCGCTTCGCCATCCTCCAAAAGCGATAGTTGCTAATTCTGAACCATCCAGGCTCTTTATTGTTATAGGCTGTGCATGGGCGTGAGATGAGAGATGTTTTGGTTTGCCCCCACATCGTGGACAAGGGAGACTTAATTGCCATTCCCAATCTTGATATCGCAGAACCATTCATTTCACCCCGACATATCTAACTATCTTGTTTGTGAGATCCCTATTTAAACGGCTATGGACGAATGTTCTAGTTATGGAAATCAAAAACCCTCTTGCGCTTCTGAGTGGCAAAAATATTTTAAGTCTAAACAGACTATTCCTCTGTGGTGGTTGAAAAAAATTGGATAAGAAAGTTTTCTTGGACGTTAATGACATCGGTGTTCTTCACGTAATAGCTAAGGGCGGGCAAGGCATTGTACCCTTTCAAGTCATAGACAAGATGGTGCGTCCCTTCGAATATGGAAGAC
>Ga0315280_10002821_pt1 | contig 27635 bp, 16 predicted proteins | sample YL17G06_40_MG_FD_203697 | JGI IMG/M metagenome (GOLD analysis project Ga0315280, IMG submission 203697) | Sediment microbial communities from Yellowstone Lake, YNP, Wyoming, USA - YL17G06_40 | ecosystem: Environmental > Aquatic > Freshwater > Lake > Sediment | place: USA: Wyoming | collected... | reverse complement strand
CCTTTGCGGCGTTGAGGATGTCTTTCTTTGTCGGCTCGACGATCTTCCTGGCATTTTTGCTGTAGTAATCAGCGATAGCCCGCACCTGGTCGGTTTCCTCGACTTTTTTGAACTCTTCCGGGAAGCGGTTACGCGGAATGTAATGAAGCGTGGTGCCGATGACCTCGAGCGGCCTGTCCTCAACCTTATCGCCTGCGAGGACGCACAGCCGGGTATTTTTCATTTCCGAGATGGTCTTAAACATCTTAAGGCCAAAGCCCAGAAACTCAATATCCTGCGTCGCGGCAACATAGACGCCGTCAATATTACGTGTCCCCTGCAGATGCCCGGTAAATGAAGTGCCCATCGGACTAAATACAATAGTCGGGACTTTGCCGCGGTTCTTAGCGATGTTGTCGATATGAGGCCACGACTGGTTCAGACTCATACTGATAAGCACCAGGCCGTCTGGCGGCTGTTTCTTGACTTGTTCGAGGTAACTACTGACATCGTTATCGGTATCAAGTGGCTCTGGTTTAACCTCAAGCTGAATTCCAAATTTCTTTGCAGCTTCAGTAAGAGTCTTGGTGTAGTCGGCTTGGCGTGCCTTTATGTCGTAGCCGGCACCGGGCCAGCCCATCCAGTATCCGTCAACCTTCGGACGGATAAACACCGCCTGGACAAGCGGCTTTTTGCCGGATTCCGCCTCCGCCGCAAATAGCGACGCCGCAAAGTCAAACACGCCGACCTTCGCAGCCAGCCCCCAGGCGCCTGCCGTAGCAAGGAAACTACGCCGACTTAACATAAAAGGACACCCGGATTTGCCACATGTTCTATCAGTTTGCATCGTAACTACTCCTTAAATGCCAGATTCTATTGTTTTTAGCGAGATACATAAGTCCCGTGCAATTTTACTACCAGCTAAGCCAGAATATCAAGCGAATAGTCCTTTAACCTTGTGGCGACCAATTTTCCACTCTCTTCGCAAAAGAAGCTACGGCCAGCAAAGCAAACGGCAAAATCTTCTTCATTATTTTCTTTTCACATTACTATTTCATCTGACAGAGGCCAAGTGTTAAGCAGGGAAAGTAGCGCAAGGAACGGCTGCTGAACGCACTTTTAGAATTTATTTTCGGAGGGATAATTGTCTGTTAGGCCAACAGAAATGAAGGGTTGTTGTCTAATCCCCGCAAAGTCCGAGGAGCCAATATTTCTTCCTTCCCAGCTTCTTACCTTTAGAATACAAGAACCCGTGAGTAGAATCGCCCTTTTTGCGAATCCGAAGGTTTAAAAAAACACCCCGAGCGCCCCACAAAACCCGCCTCTCGCGTAAAGACAATGCCCCAGACAAAAACATTCTGGGGTTGACTTTTTTTACGCACGATTCAAAATATGTTTCTATTTGTGAAGTCCGTGAGTCAGACAGGGCCTGAGTCACAGAATTGATGATTAAGCGTCAATAAGTTGCTGTCCCTGCTACTTTGGATTTTGAGCGATGGTTATAAAGGTGGTAATATGACAAAGAGGCCGTACATCACGAAAATAGTATTCTTTGGAACAAATATGGAGATATTTCTCTTTCTTGTATTAAGTCTGGCTGCAGCGAACATCGCCGTTTGCGGACCGCCAGCGCAGGGTCGGCCAAGGCCAAGAAAGGTTCCCTCGCCCTCAACTGAGCTGAACCTAAAAGAAATCCCTTTTAAGATTGTGTATGAAACCTACCGTCAAACCGATGGCAAGGAGAACCGGGAATTGTACCTGATGAATGCAGATGGTTCCAATCCGGTGAATCTGACCAATACGCCGGACGTGGATGAGATGTATCCTCATGTCTCTGGCGATGGTACGAAAGTGTGTTTTGTCGTTGACGAGGAGACAGGAGAAACAAAAGTTCGAAATGTCTACTACATGAACATCGATGGGACCACGCGGGTCAAGGTTGCTGAAAATGCTCGTGAGCCATGCTGGAGTCCCGATGGCAAAAGCATCGCTTATCTAAAAGGAGAGTTTGAGCGATACAGCACCAGGGAATATGCAACCTCGGAACTTTTGATTTACGATCTAAAGACGCGCCAACATAGACAACACCCGAACAGCACTTTACATCACATCTATGCTATTTGTTGGTCACCTGACGGGAATTGGTTTACTGCTGCCGTGCACGGAGGTATGGGGTACAGCGATACTATCCTGGCTTTTGAAGCCAACGGGACGAAAGTTTTTGATTTAGAGCAGTGGGGAGTCAGGGGTTGCAGACCCGACCTTAGTCTTGATGGCAAGAGAATGACGTGGGGGGCTACCGATTGGGATTTATGCGTCGCCAATATCGACCTGACGGCCCCTATGCCCATGGTCACCAATATTCGTAAAGTTGTCACTTGCATGCGTAAGTTCAAAGTTTATCACGTCGACTTCTCTCCGGACGGCAAGTACATCGCATTCAGTTATGGCCCTGTTGATGGGGATCAGCAAGTAGGCGGCAAGGCGCCGGGCTGGAATATCTGTGTGAGTGACCTAACGGGCAAATGGGTGCAAATTACCACCGATGGGAACCACAATAAGGAGCCCGACTGGGTACCGATTCGGACCCTGAACCATTAAGCGTGTTCTAAACTAAAAGATAAGCCAGGTGAAAGAGGAAACAATGGCAAGAAGATGGCGTATTTCAAAGACTGGGCTGTCTATAACAGGTGCGGGCATTCTTTTCGCTTTCGTCTCGAGCATGTTTGCGGCAAATGAAGCTGTTTGCCAGTCCCAACCGCAAGCTCCGGTAAAGCTGGGGATAACCCCCTCACCCTTAGCTGAGCTGAATTTTAAAGAAATTTCTTTTAAGATTGTGTACGAAACCTATCGTCAAACCAATGGCAAGGAGAACTGGGAATTGTACTTGATAAATGCAGATGGTTCCAATCCGGTGAATCTAACCAATACCCCGGACCTGGATGAGATGTATCCTCACGTCTCTCCCGATGGTACGAAAGTGTGTTTTGTCGTTGACGAACCGGCAGGAGGCAACAAGGTTCGAAATGTCTATTATATGAACATTGACGGAACCGGACGTGTTAAGGTTGCTGAAAATGCTCGCGACCCATGCTGGAGTCCCGACGAGAAGACTATCGCATACCTAAAAGGGGAATTCGAGCGCTACACTATCACCGATTATGCCTCTAAAGGGCTTTCCTTTTACGACCTGGAAACGCGGAAACACAGAGAACACCCAAACAGAACTCTACATCACCTTTACAATATTTGCTGGTCAGCGGATGGCGGTTGGTTCCTTGCCACCGTGCATGGTGGAATGGGTTTCAAACACGCCGACCTGGCCTTTGAAGCCGGCGGAACCAAAGTCTTTGATTTGACATCGTATGGGGTTACAGGATGCAGGCCTGATTGTAGTCTTGACGGCAAAAAGATAGCGTGGGGCGCCTCTGATTGGGACTTATGCGTCGGCAATATCGACCTGATGACTCCTACGCCCAAGGTGACTGATGTTCACGGCGTTATCAAGTGCCAAAAGGGATACGAAGTTTATCACGTTGACTTCTCGCCGGACGGCAAGTACATCGCATTCAGTTATGGCCCTGAAGGCGATGAAATGGTGGGTGGTAAAGCACCGGGCTGGAATATCTGCGTCAGTGACTTATCAGGCAAATGGGTCCAAGTAACCATCGACGGCAATCACAATAAAGAGCCCGACTGGGTGCCGGTTAAGACTCAGAGCCGTTAGATGAATTTGGGACCTGGGAAAAGGTGGTCCCGCTCAAAAGAGGTGAAAATAAGAGCTGGTAACGTTTTCTCGAACCCATTGTGCAAGGAAGCTACCAGGATAATAAAAGGAGCCCGAAAAACAGGGGTACAGGAATATTGCAGATGGCCGTACGACCCACAAAGCTAATTACGGGAATCCTTTGTCTGTTATTGACCCTGATAGTTATCTCTGGCTGCCGCCGTGCAAAAGAGACCAAAACTTTGCCACAGGTCATAAAGACGAAGACCGGCACAGAAATGGCTTTGATTCCCGGAGGCTGGTTTGATATGGGAAGCAAAGACGGACCAGCCGACGAATCACCCGTACACAGAGTATGGGTCGGTCCTTTTTGGATGGACAGGTGCGAAGTAACACAAGAACAATTCAAGAAGTTTCAACTGCCAGACCCCTCACATTTCAAAAATCCAAAGCATCCCTGTGAACAGATAAACTGGACTGATGCGGCCCAATACTGCAACGAGCGCTCCCGTGCGGAGGGCTTTGAGCCTTGCTACGATGAGCAAACCTGGCAGTGTAACTTCAATGCAAAAGGGTACAGACTTCCTACAGAGGCAGAGTGGGAGTATGCCTGTCGGGCAGGCACGGCCACAAAGTACAGCTTTGGCAATGATGTACGGAGACTGAAAGGCCATGCCTGGTTCGCTGATAACTCATCGGGAAAGACCCATCCTGTCGGGGAGAAAAAACCCAATTCATGGGGGCTTTATGATATGTATGGAAATGCTGCGGAATGGTGTAACGATTTCTATTTTGACAGTTATTACAAAGAAAGTCCAGAGAAAAACCCAAAAGGGCCAAGTAAAGGACAGGAAAGGGTCCTGCGAGGCGGGGCATGGAACTCCCGTGCCGACAGCTGCCGGTCATCTTATCGCGCAAGCGACCCTTCTATCAACGATACCTGCCTTGCAAGTGATGCCATAGGATTTCGCTGCGTAAGAAATGCATCCAATAATGCATCCACCGAGCAGAATATGGAGAAGGAGAATCAGGCCCCAGGCAGATACATAACGGGATTCGTGTATGATGATATTTACCTCGAGCACAAAACGACCGAAGGCCACCCGGAAACACCGCAGAGATTGGTTGCCATAGTCGAAAGGTTGAAAGCAAAGGGATTGTACTCTCAACTGTACCAGCTTAACCCCTCACCGGTCCCCTTAAAATGGCTCCTTACGGTCCATACGCCTGAATATATACAGCGGGCCCAAAGAAGCTGCGAACAGGGCGCGGGCTACCTTGATTCGATGGACACGCCAATATCCTCAAGGTCTTACGAAGCTGCGCTGGAGGCGGCGGGAGGGGTGCTGTCTGCAATCGATGCCGTGATGGCAGGAAAAGTCAAGAATGCCTTTTGCGCGGTCCGTCCACCGGGTCACCATGCGCTAAAGGACAAAGCGATGGGGTTCTGTATATTTAACAACGTTGCCGTCGGGACACGTTATATTCAAAAGAGGTATGACCTGTCAAAAATACTAATCGTAGATTGGGATGTACACCATGGTAATGGAATCCAGGAAATGTTTTATGATGACCCTACGGTGCTCTACTTTAGTGTTCATCAGTATCCTTTTTATCCGGGCACGGGAAGTGAAGCAGAAAAGGGGAGCGGAAAAGGTTTGAATTGCAATATCAATGTGCCTCTGCCAGCCGGTTCCGAAGACGGAGATTACCTGAGGGCGTTTGAGGAGAAACTCAAGCCCGCAGCCCTTGCCTTTTCGCCGGACTTTGTGCTTATCTGTGCCGGATTTGATGCCCATAAGGATGACCTGCTTGGCGGCATGGCTGTGACAGCACAAGGATTTGCGGAGCTGACGCAGATTGTCAAAGGGATAGCAGAGAAGTGCTGCGAGGGTCGTCTCGTTTCTGTTCTTGAAGGAGGTTATCATCTGGAAGGGTTGGCCACTTCGGTGGAAGCACACATTCGCGTTCTGATGAGATAGAGGGGACACAAGAACAATGCTCTTTCACACCTGGCCGTTCGTATTATTCTTTCTGATTGTGTACCCGACTTACCTTGCTCTGAAGGGAACGAGGTTCAGACTCGTCTTCCTTCTGGCTGCTTCATATTTTTTTTATGGATGGTTTAATCCCCTTTATCTGGTCCTGATATTCTATTCAAGTGTACTTGACTACATAGTCGTTGCAAGGATGGCCAAAAGCAGACGCAGGAAGATGTGGCTTTCCATAAGCATAGTAAACAATATCGGCCTGATGGGCTTCTTCAAATACGGCGGCTTCGTAACTGAGAACCTGAACTTTCTCTTATCGTCACTGGGAGTTACCTATACCATCCCTGCGCCCGGCATACTTCTTCCTGTTGGCATATCGTTCTACACGTTGCAGTCGATGAGTTACGTCATCGATTACTATCGCGGCAATATAGAAAGGGAAAATAGTTTTATAAGGTATGCAACCTTCGTATCATTTTTCCCACGGCTGGTGGCTGGGCCGATTGAAAGGGCCAAAAACCTGCTGGCCCAGCTACATAACAAGTCCACGTTCTCCAAAGAGGACATCTCGGATGGTCTTTCTTTATTCATTGTGGGCTTTTTTAAGAAAGTGGCCCTGGCCGACTATATGGCCCTTTATGTTGACAAGGTGTATGATGCTCCTGAACAGTTTCAGTCGCCTGCGCTGATACTGGCTACCTTCCTGTTTTGCTGGCAGATTTATTTTGACTTCAGCGGCTATACGGACATGGCGAGAGGCGTTGCGCGGATGATGGGCTTACGTTTGATGCTTAACTTTAACAACCCATACCTGGCAACGGGTCTGGGCGATTTCTGGTCGAGGTGGCACATCAGTCTCTCCTCCTGGTTCAAAGACTACGTCTATATTCCTCTGGGAGGAAACCGCAAAGGTACGTTTAACACTTACAGAAATATGTTCCTGACCATGGTAATCTCGGGATTGTGGCATGGTGCGGCCTGGACATTTGTCATCTGGGGTACGGTGCACGCTTTAGGCCGTTTTTTGACACGGGAGTTGGAAAGAACTTCGTTCTACAAAGAAAAGGTGCCGAAAATAATCAAACAACTGCTGGTGTTTTTATTTGTGACCTTTACATGGATTTTCTTCCGAGCCGAAAGTATAACTGACGCATGGGTAATTGTGACACGGATATTTAACTCCGGATTGGCAAATCCTCATTGCCCATTGCTGGCTCTGGCTTTTATTTTCGCGGTGTGGTCCTATCAATTTGTTTACGAATCCAAGATTAAGTGGGTTCTTGAGCTAAGAGCCGTCCGAATTGTAATATTGGTTCTTATGGTTCTTTACCTGTCTATCTTTGCTGCGTCGAGCGAGCAGCCGTTTATCTACATACGGTTCTGACAGATGAGCAGGCCTTATGGACCTTTTTGGAAATAAGACAAACCGAATTCAGAAAAAGAATGTATCGGATATCCAGGACGGTTCTTTCTCTGCGAACGCATTTGACATACCCTTTGGTTCCAACTGTGTGCGATTATCGGGATGTGAATGGCTCGCTGTTGGAATTATCTTCTTGGCATTATTTTATCTTGGGCCCATGCTTTGGGGACGGAGCGAGAGAATTGAGCCTGAGCTTGACTATCGCTTACCCTATGAGTTAAGCAATGACTACTGGCTGTACAACAGGTACTGCCGATGGGCCTGGTCGCGGTACGAAACGCTTGTGATTGGAGATTCGGTCATCTGGGGGCACTACGTGTCCGAACATAACACTTTGCCACATTATCTTAATGAAATTACAGGCCGGAATCAGTTCGCTAATATGGGTGTGGATGGCATACATCCGGCAGCACTGGAGGGCTTGCTGAGGTACTATGGTCAGGCCATTTCAGGAAAAAACGTTATTCTGCATCTTAATCCTTTATGGATGAGTTCCAGCAAACATGATTTGCAAATTGAGAAGGAGTTCCATTTCAATCATCCCGGGCTTGTCCCACAGTTTGTCCCTAAGATTCCCTGCTATAAAGTTCCATATTCTAAGAGGATATCGGCTATAGTAGAACGCTATGTACCTTTCTTCAGTTGGGCTTCGCATCTGAAGATTGCTTATTTTGAGAATATGGACCTGCCCACATGGACGATTGAGCACCCCTACGCGAACCCTTTGAAGGCCGTCACTCTCGTACTTCGTATCTCCGGGAATCATAATCAGAATGAACATATTTCATGGGCTGAGAGGGGTATAGCTAAGGAAGATTTTCCGTGGGTCCGGCTGGAGACTTCCCTGCAGTGGAACTTTTTCCAGCGGTCAATCGAGATATTGAGGAAAAGAGGGAACAGGATATTCGTTCTTTTAGGCCCGTTTAATGAACACATGCTGAAGGGAGAGAGTATTGAAACTTATCGAAAGATGAAAATCGAAATTGCGGCCTGGCTCCAGCGGGAGAATATTGCTTACTACGAACCTGCGGCACTGCCCAGCGAGTTCTATTACGATGCCAGTCATCCGCTGAGCGAAGGATACGCCATGCTCGCGAAACAAATCTGTGAAAATAGGCCCTTCGGATCCAGCATTCTCCGGTCCAGCAGCAATTTTGCCACACCGAACAGAGACTGATGATTTCTCTGATTAAGAGCCGTAAAACGCAGGCTGGTGTCAGAGTGGGCCTCGGGAAAATTGGAGCAATTCTGAAAGATGATTCACAATCCGCTCGCCATACTTTTCCTGCTTCTGTCTATAGAGATTTGTGTCCTGCGGCTTTCAAGACACGGTCGTTTCAAGCGCTATTTTAGGTTTCTGCCCCCGGTCTTTTGGATTTATTTTGTTCCGATGCTGGCTTCAACCGCCGGTCTTACCGATACCAGGAGTTCTGTCTATTCCTTGATAATCGCGCATTTACTGCCGGCAAGTCTGCTGTTGCTGCTTATCTCTGTAGATGTCAAATCTATCATCCGACTTGGCGGACCGGCGATTCTGATGTTTTTCGTAGGAAGCCTCGGAATCATTTTAGGTGCTCCTGTGGTGTTCTTTTTGTTTAAGAACTGGGTAGGTGCACAAAGCTGGTCCGGGTTTGGTGCTCTGTCTGCCTCATGGACCGGGGGAAGTGCCAACATGATTGCAGTTAAAGAAGCTTTGAACACACCGGATAAAGTCTTTCTACCGATGGTTATCGTCGATACCATTGTTCCTTATGTGTGGATGGGGATTCTTTTGGCAATGGTTCGTATTCAACCCGTCTTTGACCGGTGGAATCGCTCAAATCGGCAGATGCTCGACCAATTGAGCAAAAGGATTTTCGATATTTCTTCCCCCGACGAAAACATTCGGGGGTGGAATGTCAAAGGCATTATTCTTATTTTGGGGTTGGCGATACTCGGAAGTTTAATCTCACAGTTTATAGCAAAACTGCTCCCTGAAATTAAATACGCTGTTTCTACATACGCCTGGACGATTATTATCGTCTCGGCTCTGGGGATTTTGCTTTCATTTACACCGGTTAAGAACCTTGAAAACTTCGGTGCATCTAAAATCGGATATTTTATGCTGTATTTCGTTCTCGCTTCAATTGGAGCTAAGGCCAACATGATAGATATCGGCTCAACGTTTCTTTTGATACTCGCGGGATTTCTTATAGTGTTTATTCATGCCGGATTTCTTCTTGTGGCATCCAGAATTATAAAAGCTCCCTTATTCTTAGCTGTTGTCGCAAGTCAGGCCAATATCGGAGGGGTTGCTTCTGCACCGGTTGTCGCTGCGGTTTATCAACCCGGGCTCGCGTCAGTAGGTTTGCTCTTGGCAATTTTGGGCAATATTGTGGGGACGTATCTGGGCATATTAAGCGGGCAGCTATGTCTTTCACTCACATATTGATTTGACATAACCGGTTTTGTGGCAATTTTGTGGCAGTTTTATTATGAAAGCAGTTCTGAAACCGGTTTCAAACCAGTTCGAAAAGAGGGCATAAGTCCTTGATTGCCTGTAGTAAGCTCTTTATTAACAAGAGGTTAGAAAAGGGCCGACGCGCAAAGTACCCGGTCGGAAGGGTATGGTATGGGAGGAAGAGGACTGGGTTGATGAAGAGGCTGTATCTCACCGCTCGATGGATGAATGAGCAGTCTCTTGGGAGTACCTTCTTAGGCCGTTGTCAAGAGTTCGATCAGTTGTGATGGGCCCTTCAGGAAAAACATAGGGTCCCAGGCCCACGTCCGAGGGTGATATATTAACAGGCCAGGTTGTTAAATCCCCTTTTGCGAAGACTCTGCGAATAGCTTCGAGCATTCCGAGCCCAAATTCAGTGCAGGGCTCGATATAGCTGCCTTCGCCCCATTCATTCATTGGGCCAAGAATCAAGATAGGCTTGTTATGTTCTTCACAGAAAGAATTAGCCTGCCGAAGCAGTTTTTCAAATAGCTCCGGTGTTCGCCCTTGAATGACCATGGCCTTGTCACCATGCCATGGCCGACTGTTCCAGCCGGTGTCCACGAGCGGATAATAGTGCAATGATCCTGCGGCCTTATCTTTTTCTCGCCACGCGGTCGGACTATTGCGAACAACGTCTTCGTAGCGGAACAGCTTTTGAGAAATCGCTCCGTTTATCGTGTGGCCCCACTCGTGGTAGGTTGTGATTCCACTATAGCCTTCTTTGAGCAGAGCCTGGATATGACCGGCGCCGAAGTCGTTGCCCATTGCTACAAAGGTAATTCCTTGAAATCCTGCTGCACGTGCCATGTCCTGTGACTGGTCGAAGACCTTTTTGACAGCTTCGGAATTTCCCAAGTCATTTCGAATACCTGTTGGATTCCAGATAAAAACAGATGGCTTATTGTCTATGTGGTAGTAGCTTTTCAAAGAGAAGTAGTTTTCAATCCAGTGTCTTGTCACATTGAGCCAGTCTTCAACAGAATGGGTATTTGGCGGATTGTGATTGGCCCACATAATGGCGACTTTTAGAAGGTTCCGATATCTTGCCTTTCGGTATGCCTCGAACCAATGTGTCAGTTGTTGCTGACCTTGGACCCAATACCAGTCAACGAGAAAGCATGAGATGCCGTTTTCTACGGCCCACTTGATCTGCCAGTCAACACATTCAGAATTTGATTCATCATAGTAGCCCAGCAGGGGTTTGCGATTAGGGGCAATCCTGCGAATACAGTCCCATTTGCGGTCAGAATCCCAGCCAGGAAAATAGAATGCACATATCTCGATTTTGGTTTCGACCGGCCTGGGTATAGGAACATATCCAGCCTTGTAAACAGCAGGAGGCTCTGTAAATTCGAGCAACGTTTTTTGATTGGGCGGAATATTGCCTTTGCCGCTAAAGAATAGCCCAGCTTGATAGGTGCCGGGCTTTTCAGCCATGATTTCCCAGATGAAACAAGCAATTTCATTGTGCTCAATACCCTCATGCGAAAGTTTGTCGGGTTCGGAAAGAAGCTTCAACTCTTTTGGTAGAATCAAGTGGATGTCGCGAATGCCCTGGGGCGAGCCACCACGGTTTAGAATTTGTGCCAAGAGCCGACATGGCCGACCGGCACGGCTGACTCCATACTCAAAACCAAAGTAACTAACCTCGAGTTCGCCTGGCCCGGATGGTTCCCTATCTATCCGGATGGATTCAAGCCGTATGTTGCCTTTCTGAGGAAGACGAATTCCAAAAGCTATGATATTATCGCGCCAGGTAGGATTGCCGGCCATTCGGAGGTTGTATGAATGGAGCTTACCATCACCTCGAATAGCAAACTCTTCGCTCTGCAAACCAGGCGCATCCTCACAGGCCCAGAGGATGCTTGCCACATCTTCTCTGTCAGATCCAAGTTGAACAGTGACCCAAGCCTTGTCGCTTACATCAATTCTAACGGGTGGTGCCAATAACTCAGATGCAGCAGGATGGGTCTGCCATCTGCTCGTATTACCGCCGAAACCCCAAACGCAAACGCCGTTTTGGGGCTGGTTGCTGCCCCATTCCAGAACACGGATACAATCAATTTCAAAGTGAGCACCCTCATATAGATCCAGCCGAAGCTGACGGATTACCCCCTCGGTATGCCAGAAGGGAAAGACTACAATCTCTTGCCAACTATTGTCACCGTTAACTGCGAACCGTACCTTCTTCTTTTCGGTTAGGCCACCATATTGACCTTCAAGCTCCCCAGACCAAAATAGTTCACCGATTCCTGGTCGGTTGGCTCTTAGCCTGATGACCACATATTGCCAGGGCTTGGCTGCGATTGTGATATCTCGACAAAGGAAAAACGGGTCCCGGTCGACGGCATTAGCTCTTATCATTCCATCTTTGATGACAACATTTGATAGGTGTGAATTGGGTATCCATTGACGTAGGTCCGAGTCGGACTCAAACTCCCACCGTGGTAGCTCCCCGAGTGCTGGTGAAAGCACAATAAGGAACACAATCAAGGCTAATGTACCGTTGGCTATCTTTCTCATACCATTGGATACTGGATTAAATCCAGTATTTTTTGCTCATTCTTACATGAACTCTGGTACGTTTACTAAACCATTTATGCAGAGTGGGCCTACTAATCATACCAGATTTCTTTAGCGATTCCAGATGTTCGGATTTCCCTGCCGAATGGGGGAATAGCCACAGTGAGGACTTTCAAAACTGTTTCGGTAAATGGATTTCATGAAGGGGGCGGACCCCAAATAAAAACATTTTGGGGCAGGGCTGGATAAAATGATAATATAGAAGATCCGGAGTACGTATGAATAAGTTTAATTTGGAAAATTCCGGAGAAAGGAAGAAAAGGCATGACGAACCGTACCGGGCCGAAGCGTTGGCATAGGGGTTTGAGGTCATGTGTGATGGCTGCGGCCATCTTTGTCAGCACCGTGGTTGTCGCGGTAGAGGTCCCTGATCCCATGATTTTCGAAACGGCTCTTTTCCGTTTTGTTGTGGGCCCCGATGGCCGCAACCAAAACTTCGTGGACAAGAAGACGGGTAAAGACTATCTGGCGCGGGAGCCTCAGACGTTCGCCCTCATCTCGCGGGGTGGTCAGACTGAGCCCGTCTCAGTGTGTGTACGATCCGGGGATCTCATCACATTGATCTTTGGGCCACCAGAGGCAAGGATTGTCCTCCGGACCATACCAAAGCCCAACTATATTGTCTTCGAGATTGTCTCGGTCAGCGACCCGGCTATCGAGGAAGTCTGCTTTGCTGCCGTGCGTCTCGACCTCCCGGGCCGGGCAAGTACCATCTCGGGTGTTGCGGCCGGCGAAAATTTCGCCGTGTCGGTGCGAGCCTTGAATCTCAAGGTGATGCTTCATCTTGGAGGCGGCTCTGAACCTCTCTTCTGCCCGACGGCCTCGGCCAAGCGAGGCCTCGTTGGCGCAAAAGTTGCCCTGGTCGGCTGCCCGGTAGAGCATCTCCGATCCGTCCTTCAGGAAGTCGTACGCACTGAGGGTCTTCCCTTCTCACCTCTGGGGGGTCCCTTTGCCCTGGATGCGGAGGAGAACCGTGGCTCTTACGTCTTTGCCATGGTCTCCGAGGCGAACGTTGATGCGTGGATCGCCTTATCAAAGAAAGCCGGTCTTACACAGATCCACCTTATCGGCTGGGAGCGATCGCTGGGCACATACGAGCCTCGCCAAGACCTCTACCCGCACGGACTCGAGGGTCTTAAGGATGTGGTGGCACGGATACATGCCGCGGGCCTCAAGGCGGGAATGCACACCCTCACAGGCGGCATCTCCCGCGATGATCCCTTTGTCACACCTGTCCCCGATCCGCGCCTGGCTAAGGACGGACGATTCACCTTGGCAACGGACGTTAATGATGTCGATGAGACGGTCCCCATCACCGGACCTCCTGGAGATCTGGAGACCTCGTGGCAATATTCGGGCCGCTCGAATGTCATCCAAATCGATGGCGAGTTGATCCAGTACGCGGGCCTCTCCCGCGTCCCGCCATATAGTTTGACAAGCTGTATCCGAGGGGCTTTCGGCACACACCGGGGGGCACACACGAAGGGCGCAACTGTCCACCACCTTTTTGCCATTTATGGAACCTTTCAACCCGATGAGGAGTCGACCCTCGTTGACGAGGTGGCTGAGCGTATCGCCCGCGTCTTCAACACATGCCGCTTCGACATGATATATCAGGACGGTGCAGAGGGGATGCCGGGAGGTCACTACGGGTGGGCTCGGATGCGTGAGGCGGTTTTCCGCCGCCTCCAGGGTCGAGTCCTCGTCGAGGCTAGCGAATGGGGCTACCTCTCGTGGCCGTACCATTCACGCCTGGGCGCTTACGACTACCCCAACTGGGGCCTGAAGCGATTTGTGGACATCCATTGCCGAGACTCCGAAGAGTACCAAGCGTCGAGCCTTCTTGCGGCCCAGCTCGGGTGGTGGGCTATCCTGGGACCGAACGAGGATCATGCCGCGGAGTTCCCCGACGAGCTGGAGTATCTCTGTGTCAAGGCGCTTGCGTACGACATGCCAATGTCCTTCCAAGGCATCGACACTGGAGCACAGCCCTGGAACGCCCGACAGAATGATTACCTGGAGGTGATCGGCAGATATGAGAGACTCCGCCTCCGGCGTGCGGTGCCGGAGACTTTGCGTGCGAGGCTCCGTTCTCCGCGGGAGGAGTTTCGCCTCCAGCCGATCAGTGACGGCGGCTGGAGATTTAGCCCGACAAGCTACCTAACTCATCGGGTCGAGGACCTTCACGACCCCTCCAGTACTTGGACCGTGCGCAATCCCTATAGTTCACAACCACTACAGGTCCGCATCGAGGCCCTGTGCTCGGCAGTTCCTCTTGGTGAGCCTCTTGGTGTCATATTGGCTGGTTTCGACCGCACCGATAAGTTGGCCATGGCTGGGGCAGCCCAGGGTGTGACTGCCACATGGGAGACCTCATCGGATGGAAGCAGGGACGGCAGGCCGTGTGGACTCTTCACAGCCAAGAGCAACCTCAGCACTCGCACAGGTGCCTGGGCCTCCATCCGTAAGACCTTCGAGGCTCCGGTCGACATCTCGCAATGCGGCGCTCTGGGAGTCTGGATACACGGTGACGGGAAGGGTGAGATTCTGAATTTCCAGCTTACGAATCCCGACCGGTTCTGGCCTACATGGGACGAGCACTATGTGGACGTGGACTTCCTGGGTTGGCGTTACTTTGAGCTTCATCTCCGCGAGCGGGATGCCGAGCGATTCGCTGATTACACCTGGCCCTACGGGAGGGACCAGTGCCGTTTTCCGATCGCCTCTTATCCGGACCCACGTGAGCGCTTTCACCATCTACTACAACCACCTGCCCCCCGGAAAGGAAGTCCAATGCAGAATCGGCTCCATTGTGGCCCGGCCTGTTGTCAAGACGAAACTTACCGATCCGACCCTTGAGGTGGGTAGCTCGAAGATCATCTTCCCAGTCGCTATCGAGAGCGGCCAATATCTCGAGTTCGAGCCGCTAGCGCCCTGCAAGCTCTACGATGAGCGAGGGGCCAAGATAGGGGAGGTGACGCCGAAGGGTGACATCCCAGTTCTGGTGCCAGGCGAGAATCGGATTGGCTTCTCCTGCCAAGCTCCCGAGAGCCTGCGAACTCGGGCCCGAGTGACGGTGGTTGTCTGCGGGGAACCGCTGGAGCCGGTGTATCGGCCGTAAGCGATGCCGGAAGTCCACATGGGCCTCGGTTTGCCGCACTCATTTTGTAAGCTGCTGGAGCTTTGACGATAAATTGTAACTTAGCGCAAAAAAGAGTATTAGATACAATTTTTGAGTGGTGGTATGAGAACCTGTACATTGGGAGTTTTGGCCAAGCATATAGAACAATGAAAGGCTTATGTGTGGATCTTGGTCCATCCACACCACAACCGAAACTTTTATATATTCTGCTGCATTACCACCGGTTAATCCTAAAGATTCTCTTGAGTGTGCGGATGTCTTTGTTTGCCGTAGAAACCTTTATGCCAGAATAACCCTCCAGCGATAAAAGATTCAGCGTGTTGTGGCGAGATTTTTTGAAGCTGTTATTTACATTTGAAAAAACCGTCAATTTCTGTATAGTGGGTGAAATGTTACCGCTGCAAGCTTTAACATATATTTCTACTCTTGCTATTTTTCTTGTCTCTTTAACTATTCACGAATATGCACATGCCTGGGTGGCCTACAGATACGGTGACGACACAGCCAAGAGGATGGGACGCCTGACTCTTAACCCTTTGGCCCATATTAGTCTGTTCGGGACAATTATTCTGCCGCTTCTGGCGCATTTTGGCTGGGCAAAACCTGTACCTGTCGATTTTTCAGTCCTTAACAGAAGGCAAATCTTCAAGGTGGCTGCTGCAGGGCCCGTTGCTAACATAGTTATTCTGACCATCGCCTTCCACTTATTTCGCTTGCGGGCAATACCGCTCTTGGGCAATTTTGTATTACTGGCTATACTGTTCAATATTATCCTGGCTGTGTTTAATCTTATTCCGATACCGCCCTTGGACGGTTCCAGAATGGTTTATGCCAAGCTCAAATCTCCGGAAGCTATCAGCACATATAAAAACTTTTCCCGCTTCGGCATGCTGGTCCTCATAGGATTCTTACTGTTCGGCGGATTCCAGATAATTGTACTGCCTGTAACGGCGATGTTTTACGCCTTACTTGGATTGCCTTTGCCAACCTTGACCATTAACCCCAGATAAAAACATTCTGGGGCAAAAGTAGGGGCGGTTCCACCGTAAGGTGTCCTGTGGAGCGACACCGCCCTTACAGCTTTGTTCTTAAAAGAAAGTAGGATTGGATTATGAAGGAGACCTATCCCCAGATAAAAACATTCTGGGGCAGGGTTTTTGTAATCCTGGGGTTGTATTTGGCGTATTCTCAATCCCCGGATAAAGACATTCTGGGGCAGGCATGCGCAGAGCAAAAAAAGTACAACTCGTTCAGGCCCGGGGAGATTTGGCTGGACACAAATGGCAAACCTATCGAAGCCCACGGTGGTGGTATGTTCTATGAGAACGGAACCTACTACTGGTTTGGAGAACACGGGACGCCAGGCCGGACCAAGGTCGGTGTAATGTGCTACTCCTCAAAGGGTCTGTACGACTGGAAAAATGAAGGTGTGGCACTGCCGCTGGCCTATAACGACCCTAACCATGACCTTGCCGTAGGATGTGCCCTGGAACGCCCCAAGGTGATATACAATGCACTGACGAAGAAATACGTCATGTGGTTTCACCTTGAGTTGAAGGGACAAGGATACGATTCTGCTCGCAGCGGCGTGGCAATTAGCGAGTGTGTAACCGGTCCCTACACCTACCTCGGAAGTTTTCGTCCGAACAACTCAATGGCCAGGGATATGACGCTTTTCGTAGACGATGATGGTAAGGCGTACCAGCTCTACGCCTCGGAAGATAACAAGACGATGCATGTATCCCTGCTGACGGACGACTATCTCAGACCCAGCGGTAAATTTGAGAGAATCTTTGTTGACAGGTCCACGGAAGCGCCGGCGGTCTTCAAATATCAGGGCCGATATTACTTTATGGGCTCCGGCTGTACAGCGTATGCTCCCAACGCGGCTCGCTCGGCCGTAGCATCTTCAATATGGGGGACCTGGCAGGAACTGGGCAACCCCTGTGTTGGTGCCAACGCCGACAAGACGTTCTTTTCGCAGAGCACTTATGTTCTTCCTGTTACAGGCAAACCAGGGGCATTTATATACATGGGCGATAGGTGGCGCGGCGGAAGATATGTGTGGCTGCCTATCAGATTTGAGGAAGGCAGGTTTGTCATTAGATGGATGGATGAGTGGGAGCTGAGCGTATTCGATAAGAAGTAACTTCTGTCGGTTTGCAAAGGATGATTATGGACAAGAAAGCTATGCTGGTTGGATGTGTGGTTTTAGTTTTGCCGGCTGCTTATTCGATGCCAATGGCTGTGGCAGCGGCTGAAACATTACAGCCGATTGTGCTGAAGGCGGATTCGTTTAAGCACTATATTGATACGTTCAACAAAGATGATGAGGAGCTGTTCGTCCAGCACATTCCAAATGAAAAAGCATGGGAATTTCTCAAAGCAAACATTCCGCTGTTCGAGTGTCCAGATAAAGATTTCGAGCTCACCTACTATTTCCGCTGGTGGACCTATCGCAAACACATCAAGAAGACGCCGGATGGTTTTGTCATCACCGAGTTCCTGCCGAAAGTGTCCTGGGGTGGTAAGCACAACGAGATTAGCTGTGCCGCAGGCCATCATTTCTATGAGGGACGATGGCTGCACGACCCGAAGTACCTGGGCGATTACGCAGTGTACTGGTTTCGAAAGGGCGGCTCGCCTCGAAGGTATAGCTTCTGGGCTGCTGATGCGCTATATGCCCGATACCTTGTACGACCGGATAAGGAGTTTATTACAAAATTGCTCGAAGACCTGATCGAGAATTACGGGGGGTGGGAAAAGGAGAGACTTGCACCGGATGGGTTATTCTGGCAGATTGACGACAAGGATGGAATGGAATTTTCCATTTCAGGCTCGGGAGGGCTTAGAATGTTGGGTGAGCCCGGCAAACGGCCCTCGATAAACTCCTACATGTACGGGGATGCTATTGCTATCTCAAAAATCGCTGAACTTGCCGGGCGCAAAGACGTTGGCAAAGAGTACGAGGCGAAGGCCGAAAAGCTCAAGAATCTCATCCAGGCAAAGCTGTGGGGTGACGAAGCGAAGTTTTTTATGACGCTCCCTTGTGATTCAGAGACTCTTGTTAATGTCCGTGAGGAAATCGGTTTTACTCCGTGGTATTTCAACTTGCCCCAGCAGGGTTATGAAGAGGCCTGGAAACAACTGATGGACCCAAAAGGCTTTTATGCACCGTTCGGTCCCACGACCGCAGAGCAGCGTCACCCTCAATTTGCTATTCGCTACGAAGGACATTCCTGCCAGTGGAACGGGCCAAGCTGGCCTTACGCAACTTCAATAACCTTGACGGCGCTGGCCAACGTACTGAACAACTATAAACAGGATGTCATAAAAAAGGGTGACTATTTTGAGACTTTGAAGATTTACACAAAGAGTCATCGCCTGAAGCGTGAAAATGGTCGGGACGTTTGCTGGATAGATGAGAACCTTAATCCTTATACCGGAGACTGGATTGCTCGAACTCGCTTGGCTCCTTCGGTGCGAGGCAAGGATTATAATCATTCCACGTATTGCGATTTGGTCATCTCCGGTCTGGTCGGCCTGCGGCCACGGCCAGATGATATTGTCGAAGTTAACCCGCTGGTGCCTATTGATACGTGGGATTGGTTCTGCTTGGACAACGTACTGTATCATGGAAGAGTGATCACCATTCTTTGGGACAGAATCGGAACCAAGTACGGCAAAGGCAAAGGCCTGCATGTATTCGCAGATGGCAAAGAGGTAGCTCAAACAGACCCATTGCAGCGTGTCACTGGTAAGTTACGACCAGCAGCCGTCAGCGACGCCTCAATTTCCCCGACACAAGACTTCCGTGCAGTGCAAGGAGCGACTGCAGGTTGGCGCAAGTATGAGAATAATCCTATTCTCGGCGGTAACCTTGGTACCTGCTTCGACGTAGCTGTCCTCAAGGAAAAGAGCAAATACCGTATGTGGTTCTCCTGGCGTCCAAAAAAGTCTATTGCCTTGGTTGAAAGCACCGACGGTATCCACTGGGGCGACCCGGAAATCGTGCTGGAACCCAGGCCGGATTCGGCTTGGGAACACCAGGTCAACCGGCCAGTGGTAGTAAAGCACGACAACCTCTATCATATGTGGTATACGGGCCAGGTAAGCGGCCACTCTTATATTGGGTATGCCATTAGTACCGACGGCCACAAGTGGAAGCGGACCAGCGATAAACCTGTATTATCACCTGAGGAGCCGTGGGAAAATGTAGCGGTTATGTGCCCTCATGTCCTGTGGGACACAAAAGAAGGTCTGTATCGAATGTGGTACTCGGCAGGAGAGCAATATGAGCCGAATGCGATCGGGTATGCCACCAGCTCAGATGGTAGGCACTGGAGCAAGCTGCCGAGCAACCCTGTTTTCACCGCCGACCCGAACAAACCATGGGAGCAGCACAAAGTAACAGCCTGCCAGGTAATACACCAAGGTCAATGGTACCTGATGTTTTACATTGGCTTTCGTGACGAGGATCATGCCCAAATAGGCCTGGCTCGCTCCAGAGACGGCATAGCCAACTGGCAGCGCCACACCAATAATCCCATTATTTCCCCCGTCACGGGCAGCTGGGATGCAGATGCCTGCTACAAGCCGTTTGCTATCTTTGAGGGCAATAACAATCGCTGGCTGCTCTGGTACAACGGCCGCAAGGGTACAGTAGAACAGATTGGCCTTGCGATTCACGATGGCGAAGACCTTGGCTTTTTATTTTCTGATTGGTGAAAGGCACACGGGTGCCGGATGAGAAGAATAAAGGCAGAAAGCAGCCGACAGACCAAACGCACTGTGAGTCACGGCGATGAGCGACAGTAATGACATTCAGGGAATCGCAATATGACGACTACCATTATGATGAGGCGGAGAAGCAACAATGGAGCGGCGTATTCATTCAGTCCACAATATAACAACACTTGTACGGTAGAAAGGGAAAGATGGATGACAGAAAGGAATGAGAAACGCCGGATTCCGTACGTGGTGGTATTAGTGGCATTACTTTTAATCAGTCACGCGCTGGCGGAATTACCATTCGAGTTTCCCGGGCCTGCGCCGGGCGACGCCAAAGGTAGGGTGAGCCGGGATGGACTCGTTTTGGAAAATAATGTTATTGCATGCGCGTGGAGTGTCACTGATGGTCAGCTCAAACCAAAGAGTGTGACAGACAAACTGTCGGCAACTACGCTCCAAATACAGAACGCCGAATGTTTCCAGTTTATTTTAGACAACGGGAAGACAGTAAGCTCTTCCGACCTGAAAATCGTTGGCAAGCCGGAATTGAAGAACCTTGAGCCAAAGCCAAAATCGTCCCGGCTGGCCGAGCGATTTGGGGGCAAGCAAATTATTGCTGTACTGGCTTCGTCTGATGACAATCTCAAAGTGGAATGGTGTGCGATTTTGCGCGATGGTTCAAATTACGTGCGGCAAGAGGTACGAGTTTCGACTGAGAAGGAGGTGATTGAGATAAAAGAAATAGTGTTGCTGAAGCTACCAGTGGCGGGGGCCAAGGTAATGGGTACGGTGGATGGCTCGCCCGTAGTCGCGGGTAATATGTTTTTTGCTTGTGAGTACCCCATATCAAAAAGTCAGATACTGCAAGAGAACTTACCTCAATTGCGATGTAGTTTGCTGTGCGGCGCGGCCCTAAAGCCGGGTGAGCTATTAATGCAAAGCACGGTAATCGGTGTTGCTCCGGAAGGGCAGTTGCGTCGTGGATTTCTGTATTATGTTGAACGTGAGCGGGCACACCCGTACAGGCCATTCCTGCATTACAACAGTTGGTACGACATTGGCTATGGAGGTGAGAAGATACGAGAGAGCCAATGTATGGAGGTGATTGAACTGTTCGGAAGGGAACTCATTGATAGGCGAAAGGTGGTAATGGATTCGTTCGCTTTGGACGACGGGTGGGATGATACTGCTTCGCTGTGGCAGTTTCACAAGGGTTTTCCCAATGGGTTTTCTACTCTGCGGAAGGTGGCAGAGAAATATGATTCTGCCTTGGGCGCCTGGCTTTCTCCTTTTGGCGGCTATGGGACAGCAAAAGAGGAAAGAATAAAGCACGGCCTTCAGCAGGGCTTTGAGACCAACGAAACCGGATTCTCACTGGCCGGTCCTAAATACTATGCCAGGTTTCGTGATACATGTGTGAACATGATTAGCAAATATGGGTTAAACTACTTTAAGTTTGATGGTATCGGCGCCGGCGGCACACCCCCGAATGTTTCCGTCGGGGGCCGCAGCGAATTTGCTCAGGATGTCGGGGCACTGTTGCGACTTGTCGGTGAGCTGCGCCAGGTCAAACCTGATATCTTCGTGAACATTACAACAGGCACCTGGCCCTCCTCATATTGGCTGTGGTACGGCGACTCGACCTGGCGTGCAGGATCGGATTGGAGCACTTACGGCTGGGGCTCGAAACGGCAGCAGCAAATCACCTATCGGGACAAGGAAACCTACCATAACGTAGTTGCCCGCGCCCCGTTATACCCCTTGAATTCGCTTATGACTCAAGGCGTTATGTTTGCTAATCACGGACTTCCAGATGAGGTTGACGGTCTTGTTGATGATATACGAGCTTTCTTCGCCAGCGGGACTAACTGCCAAGAACTGTACATCACTCCATCCTTGATGCAGCCGCAGCACTGGGATGTTTTGGCTGAGGCTGCAAAATGGTCCCGTGATAATATGGATGTGCTGGTCGATACACACTGGGTGGGAGGTGATCCGGCTGAGGGGCAAGTTTATGGCTGGGCATCGTGGTCCACGCGAAAAGGTATCTTGTCATTGCGCAACCCTCATGACAAGCCGGGCAAGATCACGGTTGATATCGGCGAGGCCTTCGAACTGCCGAGGGGTGCGGCTCAGAGATATTCCCTGAGAAGCCCGTGGAGGGAAGATGCGGATAAGCCAGAACTTGTGCTATCTGCTGGTAAGGAACATACCTTTGAGCTAAGGCCATTTGAGGTACTTGTTTTTGATGCAATGCCTCTTTAGGTTTTGGCGGTCAATCTGTCTTTAGAAGCGCCTTCTTACAAAGTTCACGGTATTTATTCTGCTCTTCCGAACCCTCGGGACCGGCAACCCCCTCCTTCCAGGCCGAATGTGCGTGCTCAAGTTGCCCAAGCGCTTCCAGTGCCTTTCCCCTCCAATACTGGGCGGGTGCCTCCTGAGGTTTGTTCGATCGGCCTACTCCTATGTTTTCCGGGTAGGTCAGAACCACCTCAAAGTCCTGCAAAGCTCCTTGAAAATCTTTATTCTCAAAGCGCTTCTGGCCACGTTCCAGATGTGCCTTGTTGAAGATGTCCCATACAATTGTCTGACCCTCCCAGTTGACAAAGTACGGCGTGGACTCAAGTAAATCAATGGCATCAGTAAATCTTTGCTCGTCAAGATAAGCCTGGGCCAACATTATGGTAACGTCCGCGCGTCTGACTTTCTCAAAGGGCGCGGATTGCAGGACTTCTATCGCCTTAGGGCGTTTGTTGTCGGCCAGGAGAATGTCGGCCAGGTCACGATATAGAGTCTGGTCTTTTGGCCGGGCGGCAATCGCCTGAGCGTATAAATCTTCGGCTTTTGCCAGGTTATTCTCTATTGCCCAGGCGTAAAGGCCAAGGTTGCGAAATGCTATACTCAGGGAATGATTAAGCTCACTGGCTCTTCGCCAATGCCGGGCGGCTTCGTCAAGCCGCCCAAAGTTCGCATAAAGGTTTCCGAGGTAAAGATGGGCATAGGCGTCCGCGGGATTTTCCTGGATGGCATATTTGAGCACTTCCACCTCTTCAGGTCGGGAAGGAAAAATGCAATCTCTGTAAATCGCAGCCGCCTGGCTAAGGTACGCCTTGGCACTTTTATGATATTCCTGTAGCGAGTTGAAATAAGCCAGGTAGTAAAGTGGCAAAGGGCTGCGCTCGCTCTGTGGAACTGCTTCGACGCAGGCCGTGAGAAGTATCCTGGCCGCCTCATCTACCAGTCCCAGCTCCGCGAAAACCAGACTGGTCTGGAGCATTTCAAACTCATCTTCACCGACGAACACCCGCGATTCCCGCACAAACCGATTCATTTCCTCTTTGCTTTTGAGTGCAATCAGCGCCCTTGGCACCAGGTCCGTAGGGTTCTGCGAGCTTCTTTCTTTGGCCTGTTTGTACGCCGAGTCTCTGTTTCCCACAGCATATAGGGCTAACAGCAAATGATTTCTTGCTCTGATGTCCCTCGGATTCAACTGCACCGCCTTCTCGAAAGCCTCTACGGCTTTTGAGTAATCTTTCAATCGCATATAAGCGCGGCCGGCAAGGTCGTAACCGAGCGAGGCAGTTCCGAAGCACCTTGTCGCCTGGGAAGTGCAGCGAAGAGCTTCGTTTTCTCTTTTGTCCCTCAAGTGGTTCACACCCAGGAAAAACCACGATAGTCCATCACCGCTATCGCGATTCAGAGCTTTCTCCAGCCGCTTTGCCGCGTCGTTGTAGAGTCCGGCCTCAATATCGAGTACCGCCAGCGCACGCAGCGCAGGCGAATACCCGGCATCTTCTGCTACGGCCTTCTCATAGTACTGGCGGGCCTTTTTGCGGTCCGTTGCCAGGTCATACTTTCGGCCCTTGAGAAAATTCTCCTCGACTGTGAGTTGTTCGTCTGGTTTGTTTATAAACTTCGAGGGCTCAGGTGGAGAAACCTTAGGAATCGGCAGGGGGGTAACGAACGATGCCAGGACATCTCCGTTTTTTGCCTTGATGGTTATATCGACAGGCGACTGCGGAGCCGGGGAAAGTGTCAACACCTGGGGACTTTCAGGAGAAAGGTCTAATCGTTTTTTGAGAAGTTCCTGACGTTCCCGGGAAATGGTGCAAATCGCGCCGGCGAACTTGCCGGTCGCAAGTATCCGCAACTGGAGCTCACCATCCTTTCGGGTTGTCTGAATAACTATGTCCCTTGTGGCGTATTCAAAACCGTCACCGAGTCCATGGACTGGATACCACCACTCCTGCCACGACACCTCTTCTCTCGGCAGGAGCATTCCATAGTCAGACTGTGTCGGCAGCGGCCCGCTCTGGACCTCAATGTATGGGCCATCGTCGTCTGAAAGGTTTTTCTGGCTAACCAAGCCGAAGTCCCAGGTTCCCCAGGTCCAGGCCTTTTTTCCGCTGAGTTCGTAGTGGTTGGCTACCTGTACGATTCCACGGTCCATATCAACATCATAAGCCCCAAAGAAGTCGAATGTGCAATCGACAGCAAAGATGGATGCCCAGGTTTCATGGTTCTTGAGCCAGGAGAGGTCCTTGCCTTCGTGAATGGGCCAAGAAAAGAATTGTACGCCGTTATGATCCGTCCCAAGGCTCATAGGATATATGAAACGTGTACCAGCTCTATTCGGGAAAGCGGTGCAGTTCCAGAAGTAGTAAGGGTTAATGGTATCGATGGGGTTGAATATGCGAATCCGCTCGTCAAGGTACGACTTGCCCGGATGCAGAGTCACGCGCACCGTCCATTGAGTTTGCAGGCTCTTTTCCAGATTATTTACTTCGAGATAGGCTGAGCCGTCCGCATTTCGGCCGATTATAGCATCGACCGGCGACAGAATGGTAACGGTATGTCCCTGCGGGCCGGCGTTCCATTCCACTCCGCCGCTTATCCAGGCACCGCGCATCGCTATCATACCCGGCTTGATGACCTTATTGAAATGAAACATCTGCTCTCCCTCGGTCTTGTCAAGAACTGAATGGAGACGGCCGCCCAACTCCGGCAGGCAGGTGATTTTCAGATATTCGTTTTCAAGAAACAACGCCTTGTAAGTCCGATTCTCTTTGGTCCTGTAAAGGTAGTCCTGCATCGTGTAGGGATAAACGATAGAACCCTTGACGGTGGTGGAGAACTTGACTTCGTCTTCCAGAGCCCAGAACTTAGGGTTAATATCTTCTGCCCACCCATAGGTTGGAATTGTTACGGTGCCCTCCCAGGCCCTTACCTCGGCCCAACTTACCCCCGGAATTACTAAAGACAGTCCGGTGGAAACCAGAACGGCAAAAAAGCTTTTTATCATAACTTTCATTGTTCTGACCTCTCATTTCTACACAACGCAGGGTCGAACTTCCCACCTGCGTCTTATGGCTTACACCGACTCCAAAAACGCAGTTTCTTACTGGTTTTTTGAACCGGATAGTTTTCTGAGCATATTTCGGATATCACCAATACCTTTGATCGCTACATAAATGGTAATCGTTGAATACCAGACGAGGCAAGCGATAGTCATCGTTCCCCAGAACCAGTGACCTTTAAGCATTGAGATTACTTCATTGATAATAGTTGTCATAATTTATTTCCTTCTACTAAGCCATAAGAACGAGGTTTAAGAAGCGAACCAATAATCATTGCCAACGCCACAATCACGTATGTGGCGACTCCGCATGACGTGTCATTTTTCTGGAACCAGTCAGTCCGCGGACCAACCTTTTGCAGAACAAGTGTGGCGAGCGGCACAAGTGCACCAAAAAAGATGGCGGCTGCTGCTCCCCAACTGTTCGCACGCTTCCAGTAACAACAGGCAATCAACAGAATTGACATGCTTGAGAGATAAATTGTGCCGGTAATTCCGAGGTAGGTCCAAAGATCGCCTTCAATTTTGTACCATAGCCCATAGACCAATAAGAACACACCAATAAGTGCAATAATTGTACGATTCCAGAAGAGACCTTTTTTCTCCGACCATTTTTGTTTACGAAACGGCGCCATAATATCATTGTAGATTACACTACCCCAGGTAAGCATATAGGAAGAATCGGTGCTCATATCGGCTGCGAGCATGGCAGCTATTAACAGACCCATCATCCCTGGCGGTACAATCATGCCAAGCATTCTGGGCATGGCAAAGAGACTATTTCCTCCAACTTGTTCCGGTGTGAGTAATGCGAGAGCTGCGATACCCCAGATACCAGGTATCAAGAAACGGGCAACGAAGAAGAACGATGTACGGGTATATACCTTTCGTCCGGTCTTAGAATCTCTTGCTGCCAGAACACGGGCAATTTGTGTTTGCCAGGTAAGAACTGCTGCTGTGTTCAGCAACGCATTGAAAATAACATAAGACCATCCCATATTCTTATTCATAAACGGATTAAATCCGCCTTCGCCATAGTGAGTGTGCACAGTGTTCACCAAGGTGCTCCAACCTACTTTATCCAGAATGAGAAATGTTGTTACTATCAGGCCTGCGCTCATAACAATAAATTGGAGAAAATCAGTTACAAGCACCGAAAGCATGCCGCCCAGAATTGTGTATATCGCGACGCCCACCAACAATCCTGTCATCATAACTTCGAGATACTTGGGGTCAAGACCGCTGACATTTACAAGAAAGTCACCACCTGTCCGCAGGAACACACCCATATTCAGTAAGCCGCCAAGTATGATGACAACACCTGAAGCCCAGCGTACACGAGGACCATATTTTTTCTCAAAAAGCTCTGGAATTGTCATTACACCAGAATCACGGAGAGGTTTGACACAGAAGCCCGTGTACCCTACAAGGAACATCGCCAGAAATGTCAACACGCCAGGCACCGCTCCGGCAAAACCTTTTTCGTAACCATTCTGTGCGGTGTACATACAGGTTACGATGCCAAATTCGGTTGCTGCAAGCGATGCGACGCCAAGATAGACATCCATTTCTCTGCGAGCAAGGAGAAAGTCTTCAACTTTACCAACGTATTTTCGTACCATCACGCCGGCAGCCATGGTAACGAGTAGATACATTCCAACTATACCGCCATCAACTAATGTAGAATTGTTCATTGACTGTCTGTTCCTTTTCGTTCAATCGGGTTTTCTTCCCCGGCTTTGCGCATCACGCAAGGTATTAGCCGCCGCTCTTGCTTCGCAAGAAGCTGCGGGGGCATCGGCACTTTAACAAGGACGAACGCTATTGTAAAGTGGAAAGGAAAACCGATGTTGTCGAGGGTTGGCGGATAGACTATAATCACTATCCGCCGTGAAATTTGTGTTGCTATCCGAAGCTTCGCGGCGAGTTGTGGGGTGATGCGAATAAATCGCAGTTTGTTTTCGGAAAAGATATGTAAACTGGTGAGAGTTTTGAATGAAACCGACTTTGTTAATTTTGGCGGCTGGTCTGGGTGCTCGTTACGGCGGACTTAAGCAAATTGACCCCATAGGTCCGAACGGCGAAATAATCATTGACTACTCTATCTATGACGCCATAAGTGCCGGATTTGGCAAACTCGTCTTTGTTATTCAACACTATTTTGAAGGTCCTTTCAAAAAGAAGATAGGCAGCAAGTTTGATAATCTTGTGGAAACCGCCT
>Ga0315280_10002819_pt1 | contig 27690 bp, 27 predicted proteins | sample YL17G06_40_MG_FD_203697 | JGI IMG/M metagenome (GOLD analysis project Ga0315280, IMG submission 203697) | Sediment microbial communities from Yellowstone Lake, YNP, Wyoming, USA - YL17G06_40 | ecosystem: Environmental > Aquatic > Freshwater > Lake > Sediment | place: USA: Wyoming | collected... | reverse complement strand
AAACTATTGATGACTTGTAGCTGTGACAATCTTGTCGCAGCTTTGCATGATTGCATCCAACCAGCGACGACAGGAGTGTCGTCGCTACATAGGAATTAGATGGAGGTAAGGTCTGCCACATAGCCTCATCCCCAGCCCTTCTCCCATTGGGAGAAGGGAGACAAACCTTGTGTGCGATCAAAGACCGCACCTGTTCATGATGGTAATGCAACGAACATTCCCAACAACAGAGCTAATTATTACGATAGCAGACCGTCCTTTCTCCTCTTGGGGAGAAAGGATAAGAGATATGAGGCTATGTTCCCCTTGCCATTTGCCCCGTCTAAAGCTATTCTTTACCTAGCCCCCGACCCGAGGTAAACCCAGATGAGAACTCCCTTCATATCACTTGCATTGCTCCTGCTCTTCTGTTCCCTACCCGTCATGGCGGATATTTCCATCACCACTGCGCTGCCCCCACCGCCACCCACCACCGAAACATTTGAGCAGCTTGCCGCCGACATGAAGTCCGCCGACTACGCCGCCCGCGAAGCCGCCGCCTACCAGCTATCGGTGATGGATGACTCCAGGGTGCCCCCTCTCCTCCTCGCCGCACTGGACGACTCCAGCTCCAAGGTGCTCTGGCTCGCCATCTATGGGCTGGGGCGCACCGGCTACAAGCCCGCCACCACCAAGCTGCTGGGGCTGCTCTCCAATTCCGAGTCGGATGTGCGCTCCATCGCCTGCATAGCGCTGGGACAGATCGGCGACAAACAGTCCACTCAGGCGCTGCTGGGCATGCTGGACGATGAATCGGTGACTGTGCGCGCCGATGCCGCCCGTGCGCTAGGGCTGATGGGCGACCCCAACGCCGCCGCCGACATGACCAGGGCGATGGATAAGAACGAACCGCTGGTGCGCGTCAACCTGGCGCAGGCGTTGGGCGATATCGGTTCCCCCACCTGCCTGCCCGGTCTGCTCAAGGCGCTCAAGGACCCCATCGCCGAGGTGCGGCGCAAGGCTGCACTGGGGCTGGGGCTGGTGGGCAACGATAGCGTGGCGCCCAACCTCATCCGCGCCTTTGACGACCGCGACGAGGATGTCCGCATCAACGCAGTGGCTTCCATCATCAAAATCGGCACCGACCGCACCGTGAGCGAGCTTGCCAAGGCGGTCCACGATCCCACCGAAAACATCCACGACCTGGCGGTGCTCGCCCTGGAAAAGATCAACTCCCCCGCCGCGCAAAAAGTCTTGCAGGGCGTCCGCTTCCGTTAAGAAAGGGATATTGATCTAATAAGGGGCATACCTGTTTAGCCGACGACGATATGTGATGGTAGGAGCGATCCAGCGGATCACCCCTACATAGTTTTGCAGATAGAGTCTATTTTCTGTAATAAGCCTTGATTTGCCCCAGGGAAGCCGGCTCTACCGACAGCGGGGAACGGAGGGCATGCCAGGTCAAGGTACCGGGGAGATTTGTGTGAGTGGTTAATTCTATATAAGGTGGGCGGGCTTGGCAAGGGGGAAAGGGGACCGGTAGGTTTGATTAATGATAATCTCTACCGGTATTAATGCATAATTATTAAGTTTGACCATCGGTGATTAAGAAAGCGCACGCATTACTGAAGGGGCTAGAATGACAAAACAAGGGGTAATATTTCTTCTGGGACTAAGCCTATTAATGCCTTTGGTTTGCATGTTTAGCGGATGCAGTTCTCCGACAGATTCAACTCCGGTAAATCCAGAGATACTATTTATTCGGGCGGAGCCGCATTGGAACACGAACCAGACCTGGAGCGTGCAAGTATGGGTGACAGCGAGCGAGAATTGCACGGCACAGGTTGAGATTCAATCACCTACACCAGACCATCCTGAAGGTGAGATGGTTAGCGGTTCTTTAAGCTGCGAGAAAAATACAATGAACTATCATGAATATAGTCTGCCTGAAGGTGCTTATGATTTTAGCTGGGTGTTGATAACGCTGCAGCCCGGTGGTGATTATTCCAGTTGCTGGGTGGAACTTGATCAACCACAGTAAGTATTTTTTAGTAAGTTAGTGTGAGTCTGTAATCAGCACCTTGCCAAAGAATAAAAAAGAAATGTGTTTCAATCCCATTGGCTTAAAACTTCTCTTCTATACATATCAGGTGGCATAACCAACTTCCATTCTTCTATTCTATGTTTAAATTCTTCGTCACTAAGATTATAAGGATTAGCATCAAATGATGTGTAGGTATATGTTTTATAGTCCAGTTTAGGTGCAAGTTCAAATACAAATTCTCTGAAACTATTATTTTTAGTTACACAGCTTGCGATGAAAATGTTGGCATCATAGTTTATGTGAGGTAACATTGTTCTGAAAAACCCTTCTGAATAATGTCCCGCGTCATCAAGTGCGACAGCAAGTATTTCAGTTCTGTTAAGTCCATAATTATCAAAATGCCTTGTTTTTCTATTTAGCAACCAAGTTTCCATCCCATTTGGCCAAAGTAAAATTCTTAAATTTCCATATTCTGTTTTTCTTTTTACACCAAAGAATTTGGAACTGAATTCTTGTACGTATGTTGCATTATGTTGCTCTTTGCCAATTGCAAACCAAATACTTCTAACGCCCGGTGCATCGAATTTGCTAATCCATTGAGCTAGTAGAGCTGTTTTTCCAAAATCATGTCCAGCTATTAGCAATTTATATTTACTATTATCAGCCAATAATGCTCTGTGAATCTCGTTTGGGTTGTAGTCTCTTTTATCCATTTTCTTCCTCTCTTTCTTAAAGACTATATCACACATCATTTGTTAAGTCAAAACGATTTTCTTCCCATGCAAGGCTTGAAAAACAGACGAGGGGCTTAAGCCCCTCGCCTTTCCACGAAGTCTATCCCTTTTGCGGTTATCTCGGCAGCAGCAAAGCATGATCTGGCATTTTTATGTGTAACTTGGACATAATCCATTCCTTCAAGATAACGGAAATTCTTTTCTATGTCTCGTTTATCTGCGTTAATGTCAGTACATAATGTCTCAAAACTGATAGCTCTTTTCCCATTGTTCCAGATATCGTAGAAGCGAATAATGATTCTGTCTCATAGCTCTTGGTTCTCCAATGTTTCCACCTTCTTTCATGAGTACCTATAATTAATTATAAGATGAGTATATCCTCGTCAAAATTACTCATTACTCCACTCCCATTGTGTTATAATTATGGTGTTCAAAGAAATTGGCTCAGCAGCTGCCGTTTTTTTCGCGCAATTTCGGACATTGGCATGGTTCAAACCAGCAAAAGCATAGAATACATCAACATTCTTTAGAATCACCTATCAGACATAAATCGGACAAACACCGGACATCCATCGGACAAAATCGGCATCGCAGTCCAGCAAATCGTCCCCTCCAGTGCTATCATCGCTATGTGAACCCCCAGCCTTCTCCCCAAGCCATCGCGCTCCTCTCCGGCGGGCTGGATAGCATCCTCGCCCTCCGCCTCATGCTGGAGCAAGGCATCGCCATCACCGCCCTCCACATGAACACCCCCTTCTGCACCTGCACCAGCGGTCGCAGTTGCAGCGCCTGGCAGGTAGCACGCCGGCTGGGGGTGCCAGTGCGCGTCATCTCCGTCGGCGACGACTATGTGGAGATGGTGCGCCACCCCCGCTTCGGGCGGGGCGCCAACCTCAACCCCTGCCTGGATTGCCGGGTCTGGCTCTTCACCCTGGCAAAGCGCCTCATGGAGGAGCTTGGCGCCGGCTTCATCTTCACCGGTGAGGTGCTGGGCGAGCGCCCCATGTCACAGCGGCGCAGCGCCATCCGCCAGATAGAGCAAGCCGCGGGGCTGGCGGGTCGTATCCTGCGCCCCCTCTCGGCGCAGTTCTTCCCCCCCACCGACGCCGAAAAAAGCGGACTGGTGGATCGTTCCCAGCTCCTGCGCATCCAGGGACGCAGTCGTGCCCCCCAGATGAAGCTGGCGGTGGAATTGGGCGAGAACGACTATCCGTGCCCCGCCGGTGGCTGCCTGCTCACCGACCCGCTGTTCTGCGTAAAGGTGGAGGACGCCTTTGCCCACGGCGAAACCACCGTGGACGACATGTATCTGCTGCGGCATGGTCGGCACTACCGTTTGCCGGATGGCGCCCGTCTGGCTGCCGGCAAGAACGAGCTGCAGAACCGGGCGCTGCGCGGCTTTGCCCGCCCCGGTGATATGGTGCTGGAACTGCCGGACGGTCTGCCGGGACCGCTAGGGGTGCTGCGGCGGGCGCAGTCGCAGGCGACGGTTCACCTGGCGGCACAGATAGTAGCAGCGCTCTCCGACCTGGCAGGAGAGGCTAGCGTGCCCGTAATCTGCTATGATATTCACAGGCGGGGGGAGGCGCTCCATCTGGAGGTGCGCGCCCTGCCCCGAACCGAAGTGCGCAAGCTGCGAATCATCAAGGATAGAAAGGTTGAAGATGCTACTGGAACATCCTGATCCCACCAAGCTGCTCCCCTATCTGGAGCAATTCCCGTTAAGGACGCTGCCCCACCGCTACATGCTGCGCCATTGGCGTGATGAGGGGCTGCCGGATAATCCCGACCAGAAGGTGCTGGTGGATGATTTGACCACACCGAGCTATGTGGTGATGTCCATGCGCTGGCGCAACATCGTGTTCGCCCGCAACCTGTGGGCGTTCCGGCGCCTTCTGGGCGACATCCCCAAGGGACGCAAGGGATTCGCCTGCCTGCCCAAGCCCTATGTGGATGAGTTGCACCAGCATTACCAGGTGGAATGGGAGAAGGCATGCCGCATCTTCGTGGTGCCCGAGGACTGGAAACCGCTGCCAATGGTTGACCTGCCCACCGAGCCTATCCACCTGGCAGATGCCAAAAAGGTCGCCAAACTCTGGCCCTACAGCCATGAGATCGGCTACATCCAGAATCGCATAGAGAAGGCACCCTCGGTAGCGGTCTACCTCAAGGGGAAGCTGGCGGCGTTCACGCTGATTCACGGCGACGGCTCCATGGGAATATTGCATGTGATGGAGAAGTATCGCAACGAAGGGCTGGCGCAGCTCATCACGGTGCGGCTTATTGAGCAGATGCACAAGCGGGGGGATACACCCTGGTGTGCCATCGTGGTGGAGAACCGCCCCTCGCTGAGCTTGAGCCGCAAGATGGGGTTCCGCGAAATCTTCCGTGCCTCCTGGATTGGGATAAAGTAGGATGAACGACAGTCAATTTGTGCTATAATTTGGGTAGATAGAAAGGCAGGACAATGAAATACATAATCATACTCTCGTCGGAACCGAATCGGAATGATGTGGATCAGGAACTTGTGGAGGCACACGAGAACTTTCTGGACTTCCTCAATTCGCAGGGCAAGCTCTTTGCCTCGGGACCGTTCATGAACCGCCCGGGTGGGATGATCATATTGAATGCGGACAGCATGCAGGAGGCGCAGGCAATTGCGCAGGAAAGCCCGCTCATCCAGAACAAACTGCGCCGTTATGAGATATTGGAATGGGATCAGACGATATAACCTGAAAAAACTATCAAGCCACCTTGCGGTGGCTTTAATTTTTTCTCCATATCAGGTTTTGGAAATAGCAGTAAAATCTATCATAATGGGAATCCGCAGGAGGCGTGGCAATCTCCGAAACAGAACCGGAAAAACATTGGAGATTGCTTCGTCGGCATAAAGCCGCCTCCTCGCAATGACACAAATCCAGGGTTATAAAAAAAGCAGAGCGGTTACCTACAGATCAACGAGTAAAGATCATCCCAATTTGGATTCATCTTCTCAATCAACTTGATTTTAATATCTCTGGAACCAGCTTTAATCTGTTTTTCTCTCATTATGGCGTAATTGGCATCAGAAAAGACTTCGTAATATACTAATTTACATAGGTTATATTTACTGCTGAAGCCTTTAAAAACCTTGTGTTTATGCTGCCAAATCCTTTTTATTGGATCACTGGTTACGCCAATATATAGAACCGTGTTCCAAGTATTGGTTATGATGTAGACAAAGTAGTTTTTCTCAATCATAAATTTCACCCCCGCCTATAATCCTTTTCTTAAGAACAATACCTGTCATTGCGAGCCTCCGCAGGAGGCGTGGCAATCTCCAAACTGGTTAGTCCAATCTAATTGGAGATTGCTTCGTCGGCATGAAGCCGCCTCCTCCAATGACGGCATAGTGTGGATTAGAATCTACCTAGATTATCCCGTTTTTACACCACCTCGGCACTCTTTACGATTGCCCTCTCCCTCTGCTCCAGCAACTTACACAAGCCCCGATTTTCCGGCTTGACCAGCTCCGGGTCCTCCTCCATGATCCTGATCGCCTCCTGCCGCGCGGTGACCAGCAGGTCGGGGTGGTTGGCCAGCGCGCTGAGTGCCAGATCCGGCATGCCGTGCTGCCGCACCCCCGCCAGTTCGCCCGCCCCGCGCTGCTCCAAATCCAGCCGTGCAATCTCAAACCCGTCGCTGGTCTCAACCATAGCGCTCAGGCGTGCCCTGCCCTCCATGCTGATGCGCGGTCCGCACACCAGCAGGCAGTAGGACTGGTGCCTGCCCCGCCCGACCCTCCCTCGCAACTGGTGCAACTGTGAAAGTCCGTAGCGTTCCGCGTGCTCTATCAACATTACGGTGGCGTTGGGGAAGTCAATCCCAACCTCAATGACGGTGGTGCTCACCAGTACCTGCACCTCACCATTCTTGAGCTGCTGCATCACCTTCTCTTTTTCGGCGGGGCGCATCTTGCCGGTCAATAGCCCGAGGCGGAATTCGGGGAAGACCTGCGATTGGAGCTGCTTGAACATCTCCTTTGCCGCCTTCAGCTCCCGCATCATCTCCGCCTCCGATTCCTCCACCAGCGGATAGACCAGGAACGCCTGCCTGCCTGAAGCCACCTCGCGCCGCACCATCTCGTAGGCGTCGTTGATGGCGCGGTGGGTGAAGAGCTTGGTGATGACCGGAGTGCGTCCGGGCGGCATCTCGTCCAGCACGGAGAGGTCCAAATCGCCGTAGAGGGCGATGGCGAGCGTGCGGGGGATGGGCGTGGCGGTCATCACCAGCAGGTGGGGGCGCTCCCCCTTGCTCTGCAGAGTGCCGCGCTGCATCACACCAAAGCGGTGCTGCTCATCTATGATGGTAAGGACGAGTCGCCTGAACTCCACCCCGCCTGACAAGAGCGCATGGGTTCCAATCAGGATCGCACCCTGCTGCGCCGCCAGCACATAAGCTACATCGTCCCGCTCCTTCTGGCTGGAGGAACCGGTAAGCAGATAGGGCGCAAAACCCAGGGGGGATAGCAGAGCGTGCAGGGTGTGCCAGTGCTGCTCGGCGAGGATTTCGGTGGGAGCCATCAGCGCCGCCTGCCCGCCCCGCGCCGCCGCCGTCGCCAGGGCACATGCCGCCACGATGGTCTTGCCGCTGCCCACATCGCCCTGCAACATGCGGCACATGGGCGTCTCGGATGCGATGTCGCTCTGTATCTCCTGCCATGCCCGCTGCTGCGCCGTGGTCAACTCCCTGCCAAAGCGTGCCAACACTTCCCCCACGATTTGGTCGTCGCTGAGTGGTTGGGCACCCTTTGCACGATAGTGCCGGCGCCGCTCCATCAAATCCAGCTCCAGTGCGAGCAGTGCATCAAACGCCAAGCGGTTCTCCGCCTTTCGGTACTGCTCATCGGAGGAGGGGAAATGACGCTGCCACAACGCTTCCGCTTTGCCCATCAATCCCAAGCGCGCTATCATTTCCGGTGGCAGTGTTTCGGGCTGGCTTAGGATCAAATCACGGCAGCGCCATACCGTCTCCCGCATCAGGCGGGGGGTCAACCCCTCGGTGGCGGGATAGACCGGCACCAGCCGCCCGTAATGAGGGCTTTCCTGCGTCCCCCACTCCTCCAACTCCTCCCACTCCGTCACTGTAATCCTGGCATGCCCCTTGAACCACTCTAATTTGCCCGATGCCAGCACTATCATGTCAGGCTTGATCATCTTCTGCAGGAATTGCTGGTTCCAGAAGTTCAGTTTGACGCCGGCGGCGCCGTCAGTGAGCAGGACTTCCAGCAGCGTGAGCTTGGCGCGGATGCGCTTGAGTTCCACGCGGCGGACTTTGCCCAACACGCTGATCTCGCCTTCATAGGGGAGACTGGCAAGGGGATGGATGACGCGGCGATCCAGATAGGCGCGGGGGAAATGGGTGAAGAGATCGCCCACGACAGTTAAACCCAGCCGCCGGTAGTGCTCCGCTCGCCGCGGTCCGATGCCGGGCAGGAATTGCAGAGCCGTATCCAGCTTAAGCGGAGTGCTCTGTGGCGGCTTGGCGGCTGAGGAGAGCGGCACAGATTGCGTCGCGGATGACTTGGGGACGGGCTTAACCGCCGGGACTTCCAGCGGTATGTTGAGGAGGCGCGCTCCCCGCTTGATGCCTTCCTGAAGATCGGGGTGATCCAGGCACTCCGCCAGGCGCATCAACAGGTCGCGTCGTTCCCCCTCCACCTGCGTGTTTAGCAATTGCACGATGAGATGGCGGATGCTTGCATGCAGATTAGCCAGTAGCGATGGGTTTTCCATCCCCTTCGTTAATGCCAATTGAATAGGGTGGCGCAGGATGGAAAGCGGATCAGGGGTGCCCATAAATCCATCATAGCACAAGCAATCTCCGCAGGTTTAGTTCAATTCCGATATGTAGCGGCGACACTCCTGTCGCTGTTCCTATACATCCAACCTGCCACGACAAAAGTGTCGTGGCTACATGGGATTTATATGTTATGAGTTACCCAAACCTATTGAACTGTAGCGGCGACACTCCTGTCGCTGTCATATCATTTCCCCTTCAACCCACCTTCGCCACAACCATGGATAATCATCTGGCTTTTGCACTAAACCAGATTCCACTGGATTATTGACAACATAAACCACTTTCTGCTGCAATTCTTCTTCATTTCTTATGTAGTGATCAAAATAATTCTTCTGCCAAATATTTCCAGATCGGTTCAGAATCCTATTAATTCCTCTAGCAGATATCCCCTTTATACTTTTAATAATTTCACCATTTGTGTAAACAAGACCATTAGCATCGTTCAATGCAGTAAAAACAAAGTGAACATGGTCGGACATCATTACAGCCACATATAAATGAATCCTTCTGTCGTTTTCAAAGATTACATGTTTCAAAATCACATCCTTGCAGATATTATCCAAGTTCAGGTGTTTTATCGTGCTGAAAGTGATGAATGAAGGTTTGCCTTCAACTTGGAGATGATATAGTCTTCTAAACTCAGACATATTCATTCCTTTTTTGACATTATAATGGGAGAATAAGTATGCCACGACAAGAGTGTCGTGGCTACATCATGAATATATATTATGTAGCGGCGACACTCCTGTCGCCGTGATCTATTCCATGCTCCTCGCTATTGCAATTGAAACGCAGTGAAGCAATCTTCCCCCTTTTAAGGTATTATTGGCGATAACTAACCGCAATTTGGGAGGAGAAGTGATTCTAAATCTCATGTTAACGCTAATGGTTGCAGCTGGTTACGCCGCGCCGCAGGTGGAGATTACCATCAAGGACCGGGGCAAGATAGTAGTGCAGCTGCGCCCCGACGAAGCGCCCATCACCTGCGCCCACTTCCTGAGCATGGTCAAGTCGGGCTACTACGATGGGGCTGGATTCAACCGCGTAGTGCCGGGCTTTGTCATCCAGGGCGGCGACCCCCGCACCAAGGGCAAGAGCGAAGATCCCACGCTCAAGCTTGCCACTGAGAAGACGAACCGCAGCTTTTTGCGCGGCTCGCTATCCTTTGCGCGGAGCTTTAATCAGGCGAACCAGACCTACGGCGCCACCAGCCCCTATCAATTCTTCATCACCACCGGCAACGCGCCGCACCTGGACCCCAACTTTACCAACTTCGGCTATGTGGTGAGCGGAATGGATGTTGCGGATACCGTCAAACAGGGTGATGTAATAGAGAGCATGAAGGTGATCCGCGAGTAGTGTTATTAGACCATCATCCGAGCCGATCCAGCCGTGAATAAAAAGCTCTGCGATCTCGAAGAGATGACCCGCGAGGTTTTCTTCCCGGGGGGAGCGCTATCGCAGGCGTTGCCCGGGTTTGAGGTGCGGGGGGAACAAACGCGCCTGGCAGACCTCATCGCCCGCACCATAGCCACCAACGATCGGTTGCTGGCGGAGGCGGGCACCGGCACCGGCAAGTCGCTCGCCTACCTTATCCCCATCATGCTGGCGGTGGACGATGAGACGCGCGCAGTGATAAGCACGCACACCATCAACCTGCAGGATCAGCTGCTGCTGAAGGACATCCCGCTGGCGCGCAGTGCCGCTGGACGGGATGAAATCAAGGTGGAGCGGGTGCTGGGGCGGGGCAACTACCTGTGCCGGCGCAAGCTGGCGGGCGGCATGGCTGACCTCTTTGCCGGGGATGATGAAACCTTTATGAAGCTGCTCAAGTGGGCGGAGAGCGACCCCGAGGGCATTCGCGGCAACCTGACCTTCCGCGTGCCATTATGGGAGAAGGTCGCCTCCAGCACTATGGATTGCCCCGGTCCCGCCTGCCTCCACTACAAGGAGTGCTATTACCAGCTGGCGCGCAAACGGGAGCGGGAAGCCCACATCCTAATCGTGAACCACGCCCTGCTCTGTGCCGATCTGATACTCAAGCAGTCAGGCGGGGCACGGCTGGATGAATATCAGATATTGGTCGTAGATGAAGCGCATGCCCTGCCCGGAGTAGCTGTGGATGCCTTCGTGCAGACCTATTCCCTGCGACGGATGCTGGGGCTGCTGGATCAGTTGATGCCGGCGCATGCCCAGGGCTATGCACAACGCTGGGAGTTATCTCCCGAGCGCCGCAACGAGCTTTTCCGCCTGACCATAGAGCTGCGCAACGCCGTCTACGAGCAGCAGAGGATGATCCAGGCAGTGCGGGGGGGCAGGCAGGGGCGCATAACCGAGCGCAACTTTGCCCAAAACCTCATCAGCGAGCCATCCAACGCCCTGATTGCGCATCTGACTGTCATTTCCTCCGGCGCACAATCGCCGCAAAAGGACGAGATGCTGGGCATGGTCTGGCAGTTCAATGAGCTTAATTCGGCGCTGGAAGTGAACCTGACGCAGAGTTTGCATAACCATGTTTACTACGCTGAGGGGTTGGACGACAGCTACACCCTAATCGCCAAGCCGCTCATCGTGAGCGATATGCTCCAGAGCCAGCTTTGGGAGGGCGTGGGCTGCTCGGTGGGGACTTCCGCCACCCTGGCGGTGGGTAAACGGCTGGAGTTCTGCCGCAAGCAGTTGGGCATGGCAGATAGCGTCTGCGAGATCATCCCCGGTGGGTTTGACTATGCGCGCCAGTTGGTCATCTATGTGCCGCGCGACCTCCCCGACCCCAACAACAGCGAGTTTGACGCGGTCATCGCCCAAAAGTTAGTGGAGTTGGGGCGCATCACACCGGGCGGGATGCTCTGCCTGTTCACCAGTTACCGTGCGCTGGAAAGCACCTGGCTGCAGGCACATAGCGAACTGGAGGACATGGGCTTTGCGGTGTATAAACAGAACGACGAATCACGAGAGAAGCTGGTGCGCCGCATGCGGGAACACGGCAGAATGGCGCTCTTCGGCACCGCCAGCTTCTGGGAGGGCATAGATGTGCCGGGGGCAGCCCTGAGCACGCTTGCCATCTGCCGCCTGCCCTTCACCCCGCCCGATGATCCCTACGAACAGGCAATGCAGGAGTTCATCGCCGAGCGCGGGGGCAACAGCTTTCTGGAGTGGACGGTCCCGCAGGCGGTGATGCGCCTGCGGCAGGGGGTGGGTCGCCTTATCCGCCGTCGTGATGACACCGGTGTAGTGGCGATCTTTGACAGTCGGCTCCATCACAAATCGTATGGCAGGATATTCCTGGAAAGCCTGCCCCCGGGGAAGCTGGTGGAATCCCTCGCCGGCGTTACTTTCGGAGATAAAGCCAAACCGACCCGGCGCCGAAAACATAGCAAGGAATAGCACCCGAATTTGTTGCACGGTGTAAATGTTACAATTTATGGGGTGATGAACAGTGCGTTCTAAACTATTGATAATGATGCTGGCGGGAACGCTGTTTCTTATCCCACTGCTTACCGGCTGCTCACAATCCCGCACCTACTACGGCGCTTTTAACAAGGATATGGGCGGGAATGTCTACGCCTTTTTGATGATAAAGGACGACGGCAAGGCTGAGATTCACTTCCTGCGGGAGAAGGAGAACGCCGAGGGGACCTATGTGCGCGACGGCGACCACCTGGTGATAACCTTCCCCGACCCGCATGAGCCCAAGCAATCCCTGAGCCTGGATGTAACCGAGAAGCACACCGACAGCGGCTGGGTGGTTGAGGGCAAGTTCCACTGGGATTTTGGGGGCAAACTCGGCATAGACGGCACGCTTAAGATGACCGAATACAAAGGCGAGCAATAGTGCCGGAACTCCCCGAAGTTGAGGTCATACGACGACAGTTGGAACCATTGCTGACCGGCAAAAGGATCAGCGAGGTGCAGATCTTCCGCCCCGAATATGTGGCTGGGAATCAGGCTGCGTTTCTGGCGAAGCATTTGCCGGGGAAGAAGATACTGGCAGTGCGACGGCACGGCAAGATGCTATTACTGGATATGGAGAGCGGTGGTGCGTTCACCATCCGCCTGGGCATGACAGGCAGGATACTGCTCAAAGCGCGGGATGCTGTCCGGGAGAAGCACACTCATTGGCTGCTCAGGTGGGATGGGGCTGGGGGGAAGGAATTGCACGGTGTTGATCCGCGGCGCTTCGGCGAACTGGGCTGGCTGGCGGAAGGCGAGGAGGTTGGCATGGGCACCGACGCTCTGGCAATTACCTTCACCGAGCTTGCAGCTAAACTGGCAAAGCGCAGCAGTGCCGTGTATCTGGCGATAATTGATCAGGGTGTGCTGGCGGGGGTGGGCAACATCTATGCCTGCGAAGCGCTGCACAGTGCCGGCATTCATCCCTTGCACCCCTCAAAATCGCTAACCCGGGAAGAGAGTGACCGCCTGATCAGGATGGTACAGCGAACGCTTAAGGATGCCATAGAGCACGGCGGTTCCACCATCGCGGACTATGTGAGCATAGATGGCAAACCTGGCACCTTCGTGGAGCAGCACCGGGTCTACGATGGCGAGGGAAAGCCCTGCCCCGTTTGCGGCACTCCCATTGCACGAGTAACCATAGCAGGACGCTCGGTCTATTTCTGCCCCCAATGCCAACCCCAGGACGGTTGCGCTTGATCGCAGCGCTGCTCACTGCTGGCATGGCGCTGGCACTGGTGGAGCCGGAGACCCTCCCCGCGCATAGTCCCATCACTATAGAGGCAATACGCATAGATGGCAATGTGGCGACAAAGGACTATGTAATTCGCAAACTGCTGGAGGTAACCGAGGGACAGGATTTGACACAGGAACAGCTGACAGATCTCATTAACCAATCTCGACAGAACCTGATTGAATCGCAATACTTCAACAATGCGCAAGTGTTTGACCTGCCCCGCACCGACCCTACCAAAGCGGTCATTCTGGTTGATGTGGAGGAGAGCGATCCGTGGCACTATGGCGGTTCCACCAGCTCCGTTTACATCGGGCGGGACAACATCGGTGGTACGGGGACATATCTGGCGGGCGAGTTGGGGTTGGACAAGCAGGTGGCAGATGCGACCTTAAACTGGCTGTTTACTACGCGCCTTTTTGAATACGATCAACTCGGGCACATCAACCAGCGCCGGCTGATAATAGAGAGCAGCTCGAAAGAAAGCTTCCTCTACGAAGCTATGTGGGGGGAAGTCGGCTTGGGTTGGAGATTCACCCCACGCATCTATTTTTCCAATGGCATGCGTTTGGAGCTAGTCAATAACAGTAGTTTTAGGATTACCCCACAAACCGCCTCGCAATATGGCGTCTCTGATGATAGCCGGCTGGTTCTGAACAGATCCACCTTCGTCTATGACTTGCGCGATAAGCAGTTTGATTCACACGGCGGCACCTATCTCTCGCTCCTAGGCGAGACCACGGTTGACCCCTGGGGGACGGGCTATTCCTATAGCAAAGGACAGGCAGAGATGCGCAATTACTTCGCTATAGAAACTCCCTTGGTGGTTGCTTTCCGCTTCCGCGGGGGAGTGGCTACACCGAACATGCCGTATTTCAAGTATTTCTCCATCTCCGGCATAGAGGGCTTGCGTGGCACGGGATATTCCAACTATCTGGGGACAAAAACGCTGCTGGCGACGCTGGAGACACGTTTCCATGTGCTTGACTTTGGTCTGGTGAATGCCTGGGTTGAACTCACACCTTTTGTGGATTACGGTCGTGCCTGGCCCGCGGGCAACATCCCCAGCTTCCCATTTTACTGGGCGACAGGGCTGGCATTGCGCATCCGCATTCCCTATCCCTATGCGATGACTTTGCGCATGGAGGAAGGATGGGATGAGCACGGCTTTTCCACCTATTGGACGCTGGATAATCCCTTCTGATTATGCTGGCGATAATTCTCTCTCTCACGCTAGCCGTCGGCATGGAACAAATGCTGGAACCGGTGGCGATTCTGACCGAACCTACCCGGGGTGATTTGGAGATAAAGGTTTTTTCTGGACGCGCCAACACAGATGAGGTTTTTTGGTTCACTACCGATGCCATCACCCGTGATATCAGACCCGCCGAGTTGGAGAGGCTGGTTAAGGCACTGGAAGGCTCCCCCTATGCCGAACGGGGCGACGCGCTGGAATCCGCCTGCCACGCCGCACTCGTTGTGCATCGTGGCAATCACTCCTGGCTGTTCGTTTACGAAATCCTTTGGGTTACGCTGGGCAGTCGCGAATTGGACATGCTGGTCAAGCTCTATGCGGATGATTGGCGCTTCCACCTGATGCGCGGGGTTGCCCACTACCGCACCGCCAGTAATTACGGCAAATTGCGCCAATCCTACATTGACCTGCAGTTTGTGTATGAGAAATACAGCCAGAACTATGGCACCGATGAAATCGTGAAATGGATTCGCTTGTGGCAGGGCAACCTAAGCCGGCGTCGCGGTGACCTGCCACTTGCCCGCCAACTTTGGCAGGAAGTCGCCGGGTATGGGGAGCCGAATCCATTCAAGAAGCTGGCGGAAAGCCTGCTCGCCCAAACCCAGGCACAATAGTTTTACTTGACAGACACAACCAACCTAGTTAGCATTGTGAAAAAGTTCACAAGTAAAATTATGAGTAAGAAGATACCAGAAACCACCATCATCCGCCTCTCGGTTTACTACCGGGCACTGCGGCAGATGAGCGAGCAGGGGGTGGAAAGCACCAGCTCGGAGCGGCTGGCGGAAGTGGTTGGTTATACCGCGGCGCAAATCCGCAAGGATCTGGCATATTTCGGGCAATTTGGCGTGCCCGGTCGGGGCTACTATGTGGCTGATCTCAAGCTCAACATATCCCGTATTCTGGGCATCAACCGGGAGTGGGAGGTCGTGCTGATTGGCGCGGGCAGGCTGGGCGAGGCACTGATTGCATACAAAGGGTTTGAACGCCAGCACTTTCGCATTGTGGGGGTGTTTGACAACAATCCCGATAAGTTCGGCAAGGTGCGGGCGGGCTTGACCATTCGCGATATAGAGGAACTGCCAAAGGTTGTGGCGGAGCAAAAGGTGGAGATAGGCATCCTCACTGTGCCAGCTGATCAGGCGCAATTGGTGGTCAACCGCATGGCGGAGGCGGGGCTTAAAGCCATCCTCTCGTTTGTGCCGGCGCCGCTGGAAGTGCCGGAGGGCGTTATCCTGCGCCGGGTGGACCTGGCGATGGAGTTGGAAGCTCTTTCCTACTATTTGACCTTGAAAACCCGTTAAACTGGCAAACATGTAGGGGCGCAATATACTGCGCCCCTACATGGTATTATTGTATATGAATCATCTTTATGATCCTGACACTCACCACCGAAGATCAATCCGACTTAAAGGCTACGATTACTCAGCAAATGGCTATTACCATGTTGTTATTTGCACAGCCATGAAAATTCCCTTTTTTGGGCAGATATTCAAAGGCGAGATGATTTCAAACTAAATGGGTATAATTGCCAAAAGATGTTGGATTGAGATTCCTTCTCATTTTTCAAATGTTGAATTAGACGAATTCGTAGTGATGCCAAATCACATTCATGGAATTATTGTAAGCAATAATTCCGAACCTCCTGTAGGGGCGCAATATATTGCGCCCCTACAGGATAATCCAATAATAACAATGCGAATAAAACCCAAATCACTTCCATCCATTATCAGATCATATAAAGGGGCAGTAAAACGCATCCTTGGGCGAACTGGATATTCGTTCTATTGGCAGCGTAATTACTACGAGCATGTCATTCGACCGATGAAGAGCTGGGCTGGACACGCTACTACATCCAACAAAATCCCGCTAATTGGGAACACGACGAAGAAAATCCCGTTTATTTCCCCTTATAAAACTCCCTTACTTTTTCACATACATATTCTATCTCGTCCGGTCTGATCCCCGCGAACAGCGGCAATGTCAGCACTTCCGCCGATGCCTTCTCCGCCTTAGGATATGACCCCGCTTTATGCCCCAGAAATTCAAACGCTGGCTGCAAATGAATCGGCACCGGATAGTAAACCGCAGTGGATACCCCATTTACCTTCAGGTGATCAGCCAGCTTGTCCCGCCTGTCAGTCCTTATCGTGTATTGGTGAAAGACATGCGTCCTGCCCTGGGGAATGGACGGCAGCACGATAGGGAGTCCCTTCAATCCCTCATCATAGAGCCTGGCACTCTTCTGCCTTTCCTCAGCCCATTTATGCATATGCGGCAGCTTGACCAGCAGGAGCGCCGCCTGCAACGCATCCAGCCGGCTCTTGAATCCGATGTGCTCGGAAACATACCGGATGCGCATACCGTGCACCCGCAGCGACTGCAACTCCCGCGAGAGCTCGGCATCGTTCAGGGTGCAGGCGCCGCCATCGCCAAAACCACCCAGTGCCTTGGTGGGAAAGAACGAGTGGCAGCCAATGGTTCCCCAGCTGCCAACCGGCTTGCCATCCACCTCGGCACCCAATGCCTGCGCGCAGTCCTCAATTAGTGCTATGTTCTTGGCATGGCACAAAGGCTGCAGCACATTGATGCGGCTGGGCAATCCGTAGAGGTGAACCGCTATCACCGCTCTGGTGCGCGGTGTGATGGCGGCTTTGACCTGCTCGCTGGAGATGTTGTAGGTCTCTGGATTGATGTCCACAAATACGGGCTTGGCGCCTGCCCGCACTATGACATCTGCGGTGGCGACGAAACTGAACGGCGTGGTGATTACCTCATCGCCCGGACCAATATGCAGCGCGGCTAGTGCCAGCCGCAGCGCGTCGGTGCAGCTGCCCACTCCCACTGCGAATTCCGTGCCCACCAGCTTCGCCAGATCCTTCTCAAAGATGGCGACCTTTTCGCCCAGTATGTAGTGGTTCGTCTCCAATATTTCGGCAAACGCTGCTTTCAGTTCGCGCTCTAGCGGCTTGTGCTGCCGTGCTAAATCCATCTGCGGTATTTCCATCTCTCCTCTTATTCTTTCCGCTTTACGGGAAATATTTGGAATCAGCCTGCTTTTGCGCTATCTTGCCCTTCACGATGACATAACCGCGCCGGCATTTCGGACACTCAAACTCTGTTTCAGCTGACGGCTTGACCACCTCCGGCGCCTCGCCAAAAAGCTCCCTGCCGGTCAATTTGGAATTATACGGCTTGAGGGGTAGCCTTTCACCACACAGGCACATGTAGCCGATAAGGCGCGCCGGCACTCCTACCGCCACGCCGTGCGCGGGCAAATCCCGCAGCAGCACGCTGCCTGCGCCCAGAAACGCGTGCTGCCCCACCGTCACGCCGGCAACCACCGTGGCGTTGGCGCCGATGGAAGCGCCGGTGCGCACCAAAGTGCGGGGATAGTCATCGGGGCTTTTGTGGTGGAAGGGGCGGGGATTGAGGTCATTGGTGAACACGGCGCTGGGACCGACGAAGACATTGTCCTCCAGCGTTACGCCATAGTAAACCGAGATATTATTCTGCAAATGGCAGTCATCGCCGATGGTTACGCCCGATGCCACGAAACAGTTCTGCCCCAGCACGCAGTTTTTGCCTATGTGCACATCCTTCATAATGTGGCAAAAATGCCATATCCTGCTGCCTTTCCCTATCTCGGTTGGATGGTCAATCACCACAGTGGGATGAGCAAAATATAGTGTCTCCTCCATCTTTCCCCCCTTAGGGAAGCCAGCAGGTTGCCCCCAAATAATGCTTCTTCCAGTAGCCGGTGTCAAGCTCGGAATAGCGGACGCCCGCCTTGCTGGTCTCGCTCTGGATAAATTTGCCCTCGCCGGCGTAAATGCCCACATGACTGGGTCCGGGATTGGTGGTGTGAAAGAAGACCAGATCGCCAGGTAACAACTCCTTGCGGTTGACATGCTTGCCGCGGCGGTATTGCTGCCCGGCGCCACGGGGGATCTCCTGCCCGTTCTCGGTGTAGCAGGCATAGACCAGCCCCGAGCAATCGTAGCCCTTGGGACCGGTGCCTCCCCAGATGTAGGGTTTGCCCAGCCGTTTTTTGACGCTGGCGATGATGCGCGAACGCAAATCCGATACTTTCGGCGAAGTCTTGCGGGGCAGCCAACCCTTCAGCTTGCCCGCCTCGGCATAGCGGTAGTCACCCTTGGTCTTCCCCATCTTCATCTTGCTGCCCGGCTTGATGAATGCCAGCACCCGCGCATCGGGGGAAGCCTCCGCCAGCAGGGGTGCCCGCCCCATGGCTTTGCTGCTATCCAGGTAGAAGGTGACTCCGCTGCCCCCGCCCTTGAACTTGAGCTTCTTGCGGGTGAAGGATGCCGGACGCCCCAAATAGACCGTGATGCGTGATCCATTCCCCGAGGAGGTGGATGCAACCTTTACTTTGGAGACTGCCCCGTCATCGTAGGACTTCTCCATCGCCAGTTTGCTATCCGGTGGGGAGGAGACATCCAGCACCAGGCGCCAGGGGGAAGCAAAGAGCAGGGGCGTAACCCCGGGGGGCGCGTCCTCGCTAAAGATGAGGGTGAAGCGATCCTTCTCCGGCTGGTATGAAACCTCGGTGAGGGCCGCCAGGGCACAGCCGAGGAGGGCGATTGTGATGATGATTGTCAAGCGGGGCATGGGTAAGTATAGCACCGCGTTCATGGGACGATTAGTTTGCTATGATTGTTAAACGATACGATGCGTAAATTTCCTATATATCTCTCCACATTGTTGCTGTTGATCGTTATTGCTGCCGGTTCATCCGACTACCATGTTTTCGTATTCGGTGACCTGACCGGCAGCAGTGTGCCCGGCATCTATGAGCGTGTGGTGGCGGAGTGCACCCGGTTGAATCCGACATTCGCGCTCACGGTGGGCGATCAAGTTTGGGGTTACACCAACGATGAGCAGGAGCTGAACCATCGCTGGGATGACTATTTCGCGCTGGTGAATGGGCTCGCGATGCCGCTCTATCTGTGCCCCGGCAATAACGACATAGAGAATGCGCAGATGGAGCGCCTGTGGCGGGAACGCAGCGGTAAAGCGACATACTACTCATTTGACTTTGGCGGCGACCACTATACAGTGCTGGACACCTCGCGTTGGGATAACGCCCGGACATTGCCCCAAGCCATGCTTGAGTGGCTGGCGGTGGATTTGGCGCAGGCGCAGGGGGCGCGCTATCGTGTGGTGGTGATGCATCGCCCTTACTGGCTGGCAGCAAGCCTTGGCGGTGAACCCAATCCACTGATGAAACTGTTTGAGGTGAATCGGGTGAATCTGGTGCTTTCGGGGCATGTCCACTTCTATTGCCGGAAGGAGATTAATGGGATAACCTACATCTCAGTGCCATCATCGGGTGGGGCGCTGCCGTTTCTGATGTTCGGCACCTTCTTCGGCTATGTATGGCTGACCATGGCGGACAGCGGCATCGTGCCGGAGGTGGTGCGTCTGCCTGCGGCTAACAATTAAGCCCCGAACCGAACTAAACGATATATACTTGGGTTACACATTTGAATGGAACTAACTGATACGGACGGAGGAATACTATGCGATTCATCGTACCCATATTGCTGTTGGGAATCCCCGCTCTTTGCTTTGCCGCACCGGAGGATTTGGAGGGCAAACAGGCGCCCAGCCTTAGCCTCAACGATGTCAATGACAAGAGCATCAACCTGGAAAGCTACAAAGGCAAATATGTGCTCCTCAATTTTTGGGCAAGCTGGTGAGGAGCCTGTGTTGGGGAGATTCCCCAACTAATCGAACTTGCTAAAGCACATCCCAAGGATCTTGTAGTGATTGGTTTGGATTTCATGGAAAAGGACACCACTGTCAAGGAGTTCATGGCGAAGAAAGGGATTAATTACCCGGTGGCAATCATCGAAGAGAATATGTCCACACTGTATGGTGAGATTGAGGGCATCCCAACCAATTTCCTCATTGATCCCCAGGGGAAAATAATCAAGGTATTTGTGGGATATGTGGGGAAAAACGATGTCGAGGACTACATGATGATAAACCTCTATCAAACAGTGCAAAGGTATATTTTTCTAATTATAGATTATTTTAATTCAATAAAAGGTTAATACCCAATAATACCACTTAATGCTGAATAAATCTCACCATCACTTCCTCCACCACTTATTTTATTTACTACCCGACCATCACTATTTAAAATAACTACTGTCGGAGAACTATCAACACCAAATCTATTTATTACATTCCATTGCTCTTCCGTTGCATTATCCATATCAATCGTCACTATTGAGATAGCAGACCCATACTTTGATTTTACGGCGCTAACTGCGTCGTCTAATTTATATGGTCAAGAAGTCATAGTAAAGTAATAAAGCCTTGCCAGTAGTTCAGGCTTTTTCCCTTTACTTAATGTGTAGTTTATTCTTGAATTAATCGGTGCCTTGCTGCCTGCAGGGGGATCTTGTTTTATAACCAACCCTTGTGCAATGTCATCATTGTAGTTATTATCTATCTTTCCAGATGAATAACCCGCATCTTTTAATGATTTCTTAACACTTTCCTTTTTTAAACCAATAATATTTGGAACTGTTGCTTCGTTAGGATCACAAATCCTTAATGTAATAGTGGATCCCACTTCAATTTTTTGCTCTTTAGGCGGATCAGAATTAATAACGTTTCCAAATCCAATCCCAAGTTTATAAGATGGTTCAGTGATGTACTTTAATCCTTTATCTGATAATAATTTTGTTGCTTCTGCTAAGGTTTTGTCTTGCATGTCAGGAACTGTAGTCGTATTAGCAGTAGGAGGTGGAATAGGTGCATGCACATCTGTTAATCCTGATACTGTATTGTGATTTGATGATTCAGGTTCTAGTTTTAAAAGTCCTAAAAAATAGGCAACTGCTACTAAAACTATAATACTTACAGTACATATCAGGACTAAAGGAAAGATACTTCTACGTCTGCGTGGAAGCTGTTCTTCATCATAAGCAGGGAAAGTTATTGGCGCAACTCGGGTATGAGGTGGTATTAACTCGGGACCCTTACTCAATACTACTTTTATTTCATCACCAGGCTTTAAAACAGCACCCGCATCAGGAGTTTGTCTGATAATCGTGCCTTCCTCAGCTTGGTTATTAAATTCCTGTGAAGTAATGGTTATCTTTATATTTTGGGAAGGGACTACTGCATTTGCTTGAGATATGGTCTTACCAGTTATTGCAGGCGTATAGATAGGTTTTGGGTTTGGTGTTGCTGTTGATGGATTAACCAGCATATTTAAGAGTTCCATTGTGGTTTGAGGACGATGATCCGGATTTTTTGATAAGCCTAGTAGTAATGCTTGATTTATATGGTCATCAACGCCAGTTATCGGTTGTGGGGAAACATTAATAGTGGCATATTCGGTGGGACAGGGCAGCTTCCCTGACAATAAATCATAGAAAGAAGCACAGAGACTGTATACATCTGAACGCCTATCAACAGGATATCCAGTAATCTGTTCCGGTGAAGAATAACCGATGGCAAATCCGACTGCTTTGGTGACCCTCGTCAAACAGCTACGGGCAACACAAGCTATCCCAAAGTCCATAAGCTTGTATCCACCGTTTACCATTGCAATAATGTTTGAAGGTTTAACATCAAGATGAAAAACCTTTTGGCTATGAGCATAATCTAATGCCTGACATACATATCTAGCGATCTCTAAAACCTCAGAAACAGTCAGGCTTCTGCTTTCCTCCATTTGTAACCTACCCATCCGATGGTTTAGATCCTCTCCCTCAACATATTCCATAGTGATAAAGTAAGTATCCTGATACTTATAGAGATCATAAACTCGGACGATAAGCGGATGAGAAAGCTTTTGTGCATTAATGACTTCACGCTGGATATCAGCTACTGCCTTCGTATCATGAGCAAGCTCACTGCGCATAAATTTTATTGCTATGGGAAGTCTGCTTTTGAGCAAATCCAAAGCTAACCATACTTGACCCATACCACCCTCACCAAGCATTCGCACAATCTGGTAACGCTCAGCGAAGATCTCACTTTTAGACATCAGTTACCTCCTAACCCGATTATAAAATCAATTTTTCAAAATAACAACATTCTATTTTTTAAGCCCGAGGACATTTTAACCAACTGCTGGCTAATAATAAGCATGCTGTCCCACCTCTAGGAATGAACAATGATGAACTGATGCGCGAAGGATTTATCGAAAACATTGGGTGATTAAAGAGATCACATAAAACAAGAAGGGATACATACTTAAACTTGTCCTTTATCATAGCTGAGCTTTCCTTGTCTCGACATTATTCAAGATCGCTCAAATAGGTGGTTAGGGGTGGCGCGATCCATCCCTCATTACAGATGTAACTTCATTAATGTTAATAAAATTATCAACAATCGTAAAAAAATACTTGACAATCCTAAAACTGATATTTATAATAAAAATGCGAGGTGAATGAAAGTGAAAATTGAACTGCCGGGAACCTGCCCCCACTGTGGCGGAAATGTCGTGGTGACCGCCTGGGAATGTCCGCAGTGCGGCACCCACACCCAGGGTCACTTCCAGCCCTGCCCCTTCTGCCGCCTAAACTCGGACGACAACCGCATGCTCTTCTCCTTTTTGATGGCGCGGGGCAATCTGAAGGAGATGGAAAAGGACCTGGGGCTTAGTTATCCCACCCTGCGCGGGCGGCTGGAAACGCTGCTGAGCAAGCTGGGCATAGGCGGTCGCGCCACCCCCGATGCCGTGCCGCCAACTCCGCCGCCCGACCCCGACCGCGGCAGGAAGATCGGATCGGCGCTGGAAGGGTTAAGCTCGGGGACGCTGAGCGTGGACGAGGCGCTTAAAAGGATTCGCGCCGCCAAGTCTGGCTCCCCCACCAATGAAAATGGTGACGCCAAGGAGGAAACCAATGGCTCTGTTGACAAAAGCGAGGAGTAGCATCCTGCCCGCCTGGCGACCCACCGCCATAGATCGCGGCTCGGGCGTGCGGGTGCGCATAGACGACCGGCGACCCGGCGGCAAGGGCTTTCGCATCCGGCTGCCCATGGGGCTGTGCCGCATGCTGGTCTTTTTGACCCCATTTAGCTATATCAAGCAGGTCCCATCGTTCGTCCGCAAGCACGACCTGATGCAGTTGCTCGCCCTGGTGGAGCGCGAAGGTCTGTTGGTGGATGTATTTGACGAAAATCAAACAGTTCAGGTTCGCATAGGGAGGATATCCTTGGACCATTTTAAGGAGGCTGTAACCATGTCGGAAGAAAGAATGCAAGTGCTAAAGATGTTAGAGGAGGGCAAGATCAACGCCGAGGAGGCAGAGAAGCTGCTTTCAGAGATCGGCGCCGGGGAATCAGTGCAGCCGCGGGCAACGGGCAAAGCCAAGATGATCCGCATCCGTGTATTTGAGGGCAGCCTGGAAAAGCCCAAGGTGCGCGTTTCCATCCCCATCTCCCTCGCCAAGTTTGCCATGAACTTCGTCCCCAACGAGCAGAAAGCCCGCATCAACGACCTCAACATAGACCTGGACGAGATCATCCGCCAGGTGGAGGAAGGCGCTGAGGGGCATCTGGTGGATGTGGAGGATGTGGACGACGAGACCGGCAAGCCCACCAAGGTGGAAATCTGGGTGGATTAATCGCTAATTCTGATTTTATGGAACAGATGGCGCTATGCCATCTGTTTTTATATCCAAAAATCTTCCCTTTTCCGTTATAATCACCGATTCAGGCAAAACCGAGCAGAGAGCAAGTTGAGCAAAGAACCAACCGAACGGATAGCCAAACCCAATAATTCACTGCTGCGGCAGATAGATCTGCGCCAGACCTTCACCGCGCTCCGGCACCGCAACTACAGGCTGTGGTTCATCGGTCAGGTTATATCCCTCTTCGGCACCTGGATGCAAATGACCGCCCAGGGCTATTTCATCTACGAGCTGACACATTCGCCGGTTTACCTTGGCTATGTGGGGTTTGCCGCCGGTATCCCCACCTGGATTTTCATGTTGTGGGGGGGGGTGATAGCTGATCGTATCTCCCGCCGCACCCTACTCATCATCACCCAGACCGCCATGATGATTCTGGCATTTATGCTAGCCGGATTAACTTTCTCTCAAATCGTTGAGCCATGGCACATAGTAGCGCTGGCTTTTTTAGGCGGCATTGCCAACGCTTTTGATGCACCCGCCCGCATGGCTTTCGTCTCCGAGATGGTCCCCCGCGAGGATATGACCAATGCCATCGCCCTCAATGGTGCCATGTTCAACACTGCCACCGCCATTGGTCCTGCCATCAGTGGATTGACCTATGCCGCGTTTGGTCCCGGTTGGTGCTTCACCATCAATGGCTTTTCCTTCATCGCAGTGATCATAGCCCTGTGGATGATGCGCATGGCACCGCTTGACCGCCGGGTTACCACCAGATCCGTATTAAGCGAACTGGCGGAGGGATTCCGCTATCTGGCAAAGCAGCCAATGATTCGCACCATCATCTATCTGGAAGCCATCACAGTCATCTTCGGCATATCGTTCGCCATACTGATACCTGCCTGGGCGGTAAATATCCTGGGCGGCGACGCCACCACCAACGGGCTGTTGCAATCTGCGCGCGGGTTGGGCGCTCTGGTCAGCGCTCTGCTAATCGCCTCCCTGGGCAGGTTCCAGTTCAAGGGGAAGCTTATTACAGTGGGTAGTTTTGCCTTCCCTGCAATGTTGATAGCATTCTCCGCCATGCAATGGCTTCCATTATCTTTAGTCATGCTGTTTTGTGCGGGCATGGCGCAAATACTCATCTTTAACATGGCAAATTCCCTGGTTCAGAACCTGGTGGATGATAAACTGCGGGGAAGGGTGATGGGCATCTACAGCCTGAACTTCTTCGGATTTATGCCTTTGGGCGCCTTGTGGATGGGATTTTGGGCGGAGGGCTTGGGGTCGCCAATAACCATCGCCATGAGCGCCTCGGTGATGCTTGCGTTTTCCATCACCTTCTTTTTCCTGGCTCCCAAACTCCGCCGTTTGCCCTGACCATCAACCCGTAGGGGCGTAATATATTACGCCCCTACAATAATATTCCAGTATGTTTGGTCAATTCTAGTAGGGGCATCCTGCAGGAAGCCCCTACAATTGATAGAATAGATGAGAAGCATCATGGGAGGGGATTAACTTGTGGGAAATTGACTCGGCGGAGTTCTATTCCGATGGTGCACGATACGACTTACATCACAGCCGGCATGCCTTTGCCGCCGATATCCCGTTTTACATCGGGCAGGCGCACAAATGGGGCGAGCCGATTCTGGAGCTGGGGTGCGGCACCGGGCGCATAACCATCCCCCTGGCGCGGGAGGGCTTCCGGGTGTGGGGGCTGGATGTTTCACCGCAGATGTTAGCGACCGCCCGCAAAAAGGCGGACGCCATGGGACTTGCCATCAACTGGGTACTTGCAGACTGCCGCGATTTCCAGCTTGAGCAAAAGTTCAATCTGATCTTCTTCCCCTTCAACTCCATGCAGCACCTGCTTGATCTGACAAGCCTGGCACAATGCTTTGCGCGCGTAAAGGAGCATTTGGCACCCAATGGAAAATTCATCGTGGATATCTTCAACCCCAGCCTCGGGAAGCTGCTGCAGGACCCCAGCCAGATAACCGAGATTACTCGCTATCCTAATCCTGATGGTAACGGTGCCATCACCGTGCTGGAGAGTCACCATTACCGTCGGGACAGTCAGATACTTGAGGTGTTGTGGCATTACCGCCGCGATGATGGCACCACCAAGACCATCCCTGCCTCTATGCGCATCATCTTCCCACAAGAGTTGGACGCCATCCTGGGGTATAACAGATTAGTAATTGAGGAAAAGCTCGGCGATTACGATGGCTCACCGTTTGGAGCTAATTCACCGAAACAGATAGTTGTGTGCAAGGTTTAAAGCTAGAGATTTATAAGGAGGGTTTTAATGATCGCTATAAACAATAATCGCGACCAAGAGTTGCTTGCACTTTGCCTGAAGGAAGTAGCATACCCGCATCGCTGGGGACGACACGGCGAAGCGACTGTTGCCCGTGAACAGAAACTTCTAACCAAGCTTTATGCCAAAGCAAAACCCCTCAATGATCATGTACAAAAGATCATGGAGCAAATCATAAACCTGGAGATATGCAATTGGCGCTTGGAAGATAGCATTTTGGTTCTTTGCCGCGCCATTGGGAACAAAAAACCAGCCGCAAGGGGCATCGGTCATTTAGCTTCCATTACCCGTGAGCGTTGGAGACAGCTCTGGGCATATTGGCTCGCCTGCCGAAATTGGGTGTCCCGTCCTCATTTCACCGGATACCCCGCCATGCTTGCCTGTTGCGATCCCCAAGGAACAATACAAAGGCATGTAGGAGAAATGCTTGGGAGAAAGACTGATTTAAAACTACTCTATGTAGAGCGATTTGCCCATTGTTTGGAATATTGGCTTGGTATATGCCCCCTCACTGATGATTCACCCGCCAAACTTGCACACAAAGCATCTGTAAAGGCTTTAGAGGAGAAGATACTTAACCTAAATCCCCAGGACGACATCCTTCCCCTGATGGTAGCAGAGGGAGACGGAAGGCTTCAGGCTTGCAACCACAAGTCGTTCCGCCGCTACACTATCATCCTCTCCGGCATTGGTGCCGGCAATGCTCGTGCAGTTATGCCCGTGCGGGGCACTGATGGACTGGAAAGGGCAGCACTTTTGGATGAATATCTACTGCCTATAAAAGCCTGGAAGGAAGGCGAAAATACAAACAAAGCGGAAAAGAAGTCTGGAATATCTGCAAAGATAAAAAAACTGCTTGGTGAAAGAGATGAGCAGAAAATATTCCTTGTTGCTTTTTTATACTCTATCTTGCGTTCTCAACAGCTTTCAGCACGCCAAAGGGCGGAAAAACGTCTTACCAAAACTGATTAAGAATTGATACCGAAGATAGCACTGTCTTGTAAAAAAATATGGGTCTCGCTAAGTTTAGAGAGGAGACTCTCTAAAGGTTTTAAGAAGGAAATGATAAACGTTTAAACCTGACACCCTAAGATTCCATCTCCATTGAGACTCTTTTAGATGCAACATAAAGTGCGCATCTTGCAGCCCATTGAACTTAGCCAACCGCCAGAAAGTATAACTCCAAAATGATTCTATGCCGTTTACA
>Ga0315280_10002818_pt1 | contig 27707 bp, 19 predicted proteins | sample YL17G06_40_MG_FD_203697 | JGI IMG/M metagenome (GOLD analysis project Ga0315280, IMG submission 203697) | Sediment microbial communities from Yellowstone Lake, YNP, Wyoming, USA - YL17G06_40 | ecosystem: Environmental > Aquatic > Freshwater > Lake > Sediment | place: USA: Wyoming | collected... | reverse complement strand
GTGCTTCGGCTATTCGATTCCGTCAGGCCTTCTTGAGGATCACGTGATGGGCGTTCTGGGCATTGTCACTGACCTAGCCAACTTCGGGGCGGCAGGGTTGATGGGGGCGATGTGGCTGTGGGAGCGCCGGCTCAGCCGCACCCGCGAACGCCAGCTCAGCGAGGCCCACGAGCGGATCCTGCGCGACGAGCAGCGGCTGGAGATGCTTACGCGCGTCGTCGACCAGAACACCGCCGCCGTCACCAAGTTCGCCGAGACGGAAAGACAGGTGATCGAGACCCTCAGAGACCTGACGAGAGAGCTTCAGCATGGCAGGAACAGTTAGCAGCCTTTGGCGAGTTCAGTCGCGCCGGTAGCTGTGGCCGGCCTGCCAGGCAGACAAGAAAGGGTAGACAAATGACTGATCTATGGCACAAATTCCTGAAGGTTCTGGACTATAATCGCGGCATCGTCGCGGGGCTGCTGCTGGCCGTGCTGGTCGGCGGCTGGCTTGTGGGCTGCGAGGTCAAGACGACCAGTCTGCTCGAGCCGCAGCGCAAAGTGACGGCCACGCAGCTCGAGCGCGAGATTATCGCCGCCCAGGGCACGTTCGACAAGCGAGCGGCCGCCATCGAGCAGATGACATCGGAGTACAATGCCGACGTCGGGGCGTTCAATCTGGCGGCCGGGGCGGCCGGGGCGGACCTGCAAAGGCAGTACGAGTGGCGAAAGGCCATCATCGAGGCCGCAGGCGGCATCGGCACCTCTCTGGCCATGGGCCAGTTCTCCCTGCCGTCGGCGGTGGGAACGCTGACCCAGCTTGCCCTCCTCGGCCTGGCCGGCGGGGCAACGCTTGACAACATCCGCCAGCGCAAGGTCACCAACCGCCTGAAGGCCGAACTAAACGCGCCCTCTACGACTTCCTAGTCCGGAGTTCGGCTTGTCCGCCGTAGCTCTGGTCGACCAGAGCGAAGGCGGAAGTTCGGAGTTCGAGGGTCGAAGTTCGGAGTTCAAGGTGCGCGCAACTTGCCATGCGAGCGCCGGTGCCCGAGCCCCAAACCGCTCCTGCACCAGACCCGGTCACCAATTGGCAATTGACATTCGGCAATTGGCGATCGGTCTGGTGGTACAATGCCCCCCATGGGCGATTGCGGCGAGCGCGGTCGAGCCGAGCAGTTTGTGGTTCACCTTCACAGCGGCTACGGGCCGGCCCACTACGATCTGATGCTGCGATCCGGCGAGGCGCTGGCGACGTGGCAGCTCCCGCGGCCGCCTGCGGGGATGAAGCAGGGCGAGTCGATGCCCGCAAGGCGGCTGGCGGACCACCGCCTGGCCTACCTGACGTACGAGGGCCCGGTCAGCCGCGGGCGGGGCGAGGTGGCCCGGCATGATGACGGCAGCTACGAGCTGCTGGAAGAAGGCCCGGATGCCTGGCGCATCCGCCTGGCCGGGCGGGCAATCCGCGGGACCTATCACCTCCGCCGGTCCGGCCCCGGGCCCGATGATTGGATGCTGACCTGCGAACTGGCCGACTGACCGGCCGCCTTTGCCTTCGGCACCGGCGCCACGTAGAGGATCAGCTCCCCCTCCGAACCCTCTATGCCGGCCAGGCGCAGCCGCCTGTGCCGCCAGCGACCCTCGGGAACCACCGCCCGCCCGTCCAGGGCCGCCAGGACCGCTTTTGCGGCATATTCAGCCGCCCGGCCGGCCAGGTCCGCCTCCGCCCCGCTGGGGACCTCCCGCTCGCCCTGCTGGATGGTCAGCCTTTCCAGCAGGCCTCCCCTCACCTTCACCAAGTGTCCCCTCACCAGGAACGCAGGCACCGGCAGCCGCCCTACCGACACCCCCTCCAGGGCCACGTGCAGCAGGCCACCGCGGTCCACCCAGGCCGACAGCTCGATGGAAACGACCCTTCCGCCCTCCCCGGCGCGGGCCATCAGCGTAAGCGTGCCCTGGTCAATCGCCACCGCCGGGCCGCGGAAATCGGCAGCGTCCATCATCTCCTGCACGCGGCCGGGCTGGCCGTCGGGAAGCATCGCGGCGATCTCGTCGGCTGAGGCGAGGTAGCGGTTGATCTGGTCGGCGGTGATGTGCACGCTGAAGACCTCGCCGGTCTGGGCGGCGTCGTCGATGTCCATCATGTGGCGATAGAACCGCTTGGCGGCGGCCTGCCTCTGCTGGCCGTCCAACCTCAACGGGCGGTAGCGCCGCGGCGTGCTGCCGGCCAGGACATACGCCACCGCCGCCGCCAAGCAGACGGCCGCCACCGCGCCGATCACAACCCGTTTGGTCAGCTTCGTCATCACTGCCTTTCCTGCCGGCTGGCGCGACCGTAGGGGAATCTCTGTTTTGGCGCCCTCAAGTTGCCGCCTGTCCGGCCGGCGTTAGAATAACAATGACGGGAGGCACAGCGAAAGTGGGCGTTCGCGGCCACCCGGAGCATGTCTTTCGCGGCGAATGAGCAGTCGCCCAGGGAGGGCATAAGATGACTGAGCCGCTGCGACCAGGTATCGGCACCAGGATTACGGCCTTCTTCTGCCGTATCTGCCTCATCTGTATCCCGGCGAGGCGCTGGCCCGAGAGCAACTACGCCCGCAGAATCCGCGTGATCCAGGACATCTGCCCGTTCTGCCGCGCGCGGGTGAAGGTCAAGCGCTTCGAGCAGAGCCGTCAGGAAGCTGTCGCCGTCCGATCCTGACCTGACCTGTCTTGCCGGGCAAGGGGCAGCCGACAGTGCCTGGCTGATGTGTCCTGGCACCTTGATATTCTCTGCCTGCCCGCGTACGATGCCGCCTCCATTGCGGGAGAGGCAGCGATGAGCCGGGACAGTTCAACCCTGGGCGTGGCGCTGGTAGGCTGCGGGACAGTCGGCTGTGCCGCGGCGACCCTCCTGACGCGCGACCGCAAGATCCTCACCGGCCGCATCGGACCCGCCCTCGAGCTGCGACACATCGTCGATGTCGACTTTACCCGCGCCAAGGCGGCCGGGCTGCCGGAGAAGCTGTTTCGCAGCGATCTGGCGGCGGCGATTGGAGACCCCCAAGTCGGCGCGGTGGTGGAGCTGGTCGGCGGGACGACGGCGGCCAAGAAGATCATCGAGCAGGCCATCTCATCCGGCAAGTGCGTCGTGACCGCAAACAAGGCCCTGCTCGCCGAGCACGGGGCGGAGCTTTACGCCCTGGCCAGGAAGCACAAGGCCGCCATCGCCTTCGAGGCCAGTTGCGCCGGCGGTGTGCCGGTCATCCGCGCCATCTGCGACGGCCTGATCGCCAACCGCATCGACGCGATCTACGGCATCGTCAACGGCACGTGCAATTACATCCTGACCGCCATGACGCAGGCCGGCAAGAGCTACGCCGACGCGCTCGCCGAGGCCCAGCAGGCGGGGCTGGCCGAGGCCGACCCCACACTGGACGTATCGGGCACCGACTCGGCCCACAAGTTGGCGATCATGGCGGCGCTGGCCTTCGGCGGCAGGATCGACCTCGATGCTATTCCCGTCGCCGGCATCGACTCACTGGAAACCTGCGACGTGGCCTTCGGCGGCGAGTTGGGCTACGTGGTGAAGCTGCTGGCCATCGCCCAGCGGCAAGACGACGGGCTGTGCCTGCGCGTCCGGCCGGCGTTCATCAGCAAGGAGCACCCGTTGGCCTGGGTCTCCGGCCCGTTCAACGCGGTCAGCATCTACGGCCACGCCACAGGGCACACGATGTACTACGGGCGCGGCGCCGGCGGCATGCCGACCGCCTCGGCCGTGGTGGCCGACCTGGCTGCGGTTGCGATGGGGACCGCCCAGCGGGCGTTCGAGCAGCTTGCAGTCTGGCCGGACCGATCGGCCGCCGCAAAGCAGCTACCGGTGGAGGCCGTCCGCAGCCGATACTACATACGTGTGATGGCCGAGGACGCACCCGGCGTGCTGGCCCAGGTGGCCACTATCCTGGGCAGGCACCGCATCAGCATCCGCTCGGTGCTCCAGCACGAGCCGCTGGCGGCCGCCAGCCCGGCCGTCGGCGTGCCGGTGGTCATCACCACACACCAGGCGATCGAAGGGAACGTCAGGGCGGCGCTGAAGGAAGTCGACGCCCTGGCCGTCATCAAGGCCGCCAGCGTGTGGATCGGCATCGTGGACGAATACCCCGAGCCGCTTCAGTAGGACGCACAGGTTCCCGGGCAAAGCCCGCAGTTCTGCACGCGAGAAGATTAGGCCCTGCGACGGCAGACAGGTGAGAGGTGAGAGGTAAGTGGTGGCCAGAACATGACCCAGGCGAGGCCTCAGCTCTAACCTCTACCCCTCGTCCGTCACGATGCCCATGGCAGCCGCCTACGAAGCACAGCGGCGGACTACTGAATCCTGACCGCAAGGTATTGCCATGAAATACGCAATCGTCATCCCCGACGGCGCCGCCGACGTCCCGCTGAACGAGCTGGGCGGCAAGACGCCCCTCGAGGTCGCCCGCAAGCCCCACGCCGACTGGATCGCCGCGCACGGCAAGTGCGGGACGGTCTGCAACATCCCCGCGGGTATGCCGGCCGGCTCGGACGTGGCGATACTCTCGGTGATCGGATACGACCCTCGCGAGTGCTACACCGGGCGGGCGCCGCTGGAGGCCGCCGCGCAGGGCATCGAGGTCGCCGACGACGAGTGGATATTCCGCTGCAACCTCGTGACGATCATCGAAGGCGCGATGGAGGACCACTCCGCCGGCCACATCTCCACCGAGGAGGCCGAGGCCATTGTTGCCGAACTGAACCGCAGCGTCGGCGGGCCCAACGTCCACTTCCACCGCGGCGTCAGCTACCGCCACCTGATGACCATACGCGGGGAGTTCGCCGTCAAGACCACCCCGCCGCACGACATCCTGGGCCAGCAGGCCGCATCTCACCTGCCGACCGGCAAGGGCGCCGAGCAGCTCCGCGCTATTATGCAGCGCGGCGCCGAGATACTCGCCGGCCACGAGATCAACACCGTCCGCCGAGACCTGGGCGAGAACCCCGCAACGGCCATCTGGCTGTGGGGCGAGGGCAAGACGCCGCACCTGGAGCCCTTCGCGAAGCGCTTCGGGGTCAAGGCGGCGGCGATCACCGCTGTGGACCTGGTCCGCGGCCTGGCCAAGCTGATCGGCTGGGACGTGATCGAGGTCCCCGGCGCCACCGGATACATCGACACGAACTACGCCGGCAAGGGCGCCGCCGCGGTCAAGGCGCTGGACGACCACGACCTGGTGTTCGTGCACATCGAGGCCCCCGACGAGGCCGGACACAACGCCAACGCCGCGGGCAAGGTCTCGGCCATCGAGCAGATCGACAAGCACATCGTCGGCCCGCTGCTCAAGCGGCTGCGGGCCGAGGGGCAAGAGTGGCGCATACTCGTACTGCCCGACCACCCCACCCCCTGCACCGTCCGCACCCACACCGCCGACCCCGCCCCGTTCGCCATCGCCGGCAAGCGAGTCGAGTCGGTGGTCTCCGAGCCGTTCACCGAGGCAGCCGCCGCCGAGAGCGACCTGCACATCGAAAATGGCTGCGAACTGATGCAGTACTTCCTCACAGTCCGGTAACCGGAGGACCGGAATTCCGGATTACCGGAAGACCGGAATCCCGGCCGAGGGGAATGCTGTCACAGCGTGTCTTTGAGAGCCCCGGGGCCCACCGGAGGCATCGTCATTCCCATTTGGCGCTCGGTCGGATTCTTGCGATAATCCCCAGCAGTAGTCCTGAGCAAGGCTAGCATCCGCCATGACGATTCGTGCGATCCTGATAGGAGTATTCGGCGCCATCGCCATAGCCACCCTGGGCTACATCAATGACCAGATTCTCCTGTTCAACAGCCTGATCGCCGGCCACCAGTTGCCCATCGCCGTCGTGGGCACGCTGATCGTGTGGGCTGCGGCGGTCAATCCCCTGCTGTGCCGCCTGGTCCCCCGGCTGGGGTTTCGCCCCGCGGAGCTTGCGACCACGACGATGCTGCTGCTGGTGTCCTGTAGCGTTCCCTGCCGCGGATTGCTGGAGCACATCCTGCCGGCACTGGCGATGCCCGTGCACTACTACGAGCTTAATCCGGGCTGGCAGAAGAATGACCTCCTCAGCTACGCCCCCGCCGCGATGATGCTTCATCCCGACACCTCCGGCGACGTGGTCCAGCGCAACGCCGTGAACTGGCTAGTGACCGGGGCGGCCGACGTGAGGCACACGGTCGGCGTCGGCCGCCTGCCGTGGGCCGCCTGGCGGGAGCCGCTCACGTTCTGGATGCCGATGGTTGCCCTGGTGGCTGCCGCGTCGATCAGTCTGGCCCTGATCGTCCATCGGCAGTGGTCGGCCCACGAGCGACTGCGCTATCCGATCGCCGACTTCACGACCGCCCTGCTGGACAGGCCGGAGGGCTCCTCCATCGGGCAGGTCTTCAAGACCAAGCTGTTCTGGATCGCCCTGGGGATCGTCGTGGCCATCCACATCGTCAACGGCCTCAACAAGTGGTACAACGGCAGCCTGATCGAGATTCCGCTGGACTTCTCGCTCAAGCCGATCCGAGACCGCTGGCCGTCCATCAAGGGGTTCCCCTGGGCGGACAACCTGCTCAGGCTGAGGATTTACCCCGTCGTGTTGGGCTTCAGCTTCTTTCTCGCCACGGAGGTGTCTTTGAGCCTGGGGCTGTCGCAGTGGCTGTGGTTCATCCCGTGCATGGTGCTGATCTCCCGCGGCGAGGACGTCTCGAGCGACTTCGCCCGCGGCGGCCTGGGCGCCTGGCTGCGGTTCGGGGCGTATCTGGCTATGGCGGTGATGATGCTCTACATCGGCAGGCGGTATTACTGGTCGGTGCTGAAGTCCGGCCTGACGTTCCGCCAGGCCGAAGGCGTCGAGCCCCACATCGCCTGGGCCTGCCGCGTGCTGATAGTCGCGGTGGCTGGAATGGTGGGCATGGCCGTCAGCCAAGGTCTGCCCTGGCCGTTCGCGATTATGACCTTTGGGATGATCCTGCTGATGTACATCTGCGTGGCCAGGATCACCGCCGAGACGGGGCTGTTCTTCGTCCAGCCCCGGTGGCTGCCCCTGGGTGTGATGATCGGCCTGTTCGGCGGCTATTCCCTGGGGCCGCAGGCTATGGTGATCATCAGCCTGCTGTGCATGATCCTCAGCCTGGACGTCAGCCAGTCGCTGCTGCCGTACTTCGTCAACAGCCTGCGGATATGCCAGAACGTCGGCCTTAAGCCGTTGCGGACGGTCGCCCCGGCCGGCAGCGTCTACGCCATCGCCGTGGCCATCGGCTTGGTGGCGGCGTTCTGGGCCAGCTATAACTTCGGCATAAAGACCAAGTGGACCAAGGAACGCGTGCCCACCGACTGCTTCAACGCCGTAAACGCCGAGATCACCCAGACCCGCATCGCCGGCCAACTCGAGGAGTCAAAGTCGCTCTCCACGCTCCAGCGTCTGGCCGCCCTGCGCCCCGACAAGAAATTCCTCGCCTCCGCCGGCGTCGGCGTCGCCCTGGCGCTGGTGGTTGGGTTCCTGCGTCTGCGGCTGCCCTGGTGGCCGCTGCACCCGGTGGTGTTCCTAGTGTGGGACACCTACCCCATGTCGCATTTCAGCCATTCGTTCCTGATAGGCTGGCTGGCCAAGGTGCTCGTGACCCGCCTGGGAGGTTTCCGCACCTACCAGAAGGCAAAGCCCATCATGATCGGCCTGATCGCAGGCGACCTGCTGGGCGTGCTGGTGTGGATGGTGGTGGACGGCATCTACTACCTCTCCACCGGCCTGACCCCCACCGACAACCAGATCTACTACTTCTTCCCCAAGTAGCCCCCGCGCACTCAGGCGAACTGTTCCAGGAGCGTCCTTTCGGCAAGGGCGGGCTGGCGGGACTCGAACGTCGGCCGGTCGCAGCGGAAGATCACGCCGATGGGAATCTCATCTCCCCATTTGAGCGCCAGCTCCAGCGCCTTGGTGCGATCGTATGGGTCGTGGTCGCCGCTGACGGGCCGGACGCGGTCCTTGTACCACTTGAAGGTGTTGAGACGGTTGAACGTCACGCACGGCTGGAGGATGTCCAGCAGCGCGAAGCCGCCGGTGTGGCGGATGGCCTCGACCATCATGGCCGTCAGGTGCTCCTCGTCACCGGAGAACGACCGGGCCACCAGCGAGCAGGACTCTACTATCGCGATGGCCAGCGGGTTGAGCGGCGCCGCGGTTACCCCGTGCGGCTGGGCGGGCGTGGTGAAGCCCACCTCGCTGGTCGGTGAGGCCTGGCCCTTGGTCAGCCCGTAGACCTGGTTGTTGTGGACGAAGGCCTTGACTGAGATGTTGCGGCGGATGGCGTGCAGCAGGTGGTTGCCGCCCTCGCCGTACATGTCTCCGTCGCCGCTGGTGACGATGACCTCCAGCTTGTGGTTGGCCAGCTTGATGCCCGTCGCCGCCGGCAGCGCCCGGCCGTGCAGACCGTTGAACACGTTCGCCCCGCCGGCAGGGGTCCCCAAACGCGATGTATCGCGCGTGGGGTCCTCGACGTAGTGCGGCAGCTTGGCCGCCTGGCCGATGCCGGAGACTAACACCACCTTGCGTCGGTCCAAGCCGGCCTGGGCTATTGCCGCGTTCAGGCATGAAAGTATCGGGTAATTGCCGCACCCCGGGCACCATGCCGGGGTGGTGTCGGCCTTCTCAACGTGCGGAACGTTCATCGCGAACCTCTTTTCGACTTGCCGACCACGCGGCGGGCGATCTCCACTCCCGTGAACGGCAGGCCGTCGTAGCGGCTCAGCAGTTCGCACTCACCGACCACGCCGACCTGCCGGCAGGTGGCCGCGAACTGACCCGTCTGGTTGCCCTCGACGAAGACCACCCTCTTGCGCTTGCCGATCGCCCGCTTCGCGGCGGCGGTGTCTATCGGCCAGACCTGGCTGAAGTGCAGCATCGCTACGGACTGCTTGCCCGCGTTGATTATGTCCACCGCCTCGCGCGCCGGCCCGTAGGTAGAGCCCCAGGTCACCAGGAGCGTCGCGGCGTCCTTCGGCCCGTAGAGGGTCGGCGCGAGTGCCTCCGCGGTTAGCCCATCCAGCTTGGCCATGCGCTTGTCCTGCTGGGCCACACGGGCGGCGAGGTCCTCGGTGAGGTGGCCGTCGGGAGTGTGCTCGTCGCTGTCGACGACCACCAAGGCCTCCCCGCCGGGTACGGCCCTCGGCGAGACGCCACCTCGGGCCACGGCGTAGCGCTGGTATCCGGCCGAGGCATCAACGACGTGCCGGTCGATGGGTCCGGGCGACTCATCCAGGGGCGGGATGTTCTTGCCCGCGTCGGCGAGGAACTGGTCGGCCAGGATAAACGTCGGCGTCTGGTATTTGTGCGCGGTCTGGAGGGCCAGGCGCGTCAGCTCGTAGCACTGCTCGACCGTGCCGGGGGCATAGATGGCCCGCGGGAACTCACCGTGCCCGGCGTACAGCACGAACTGGAGGTCCTGCTGGGCAGTGCGGGTGGGCAGGCCCGTCGCCGGCCCAGGCCTCATGCCGACGAAGACGACCACCGGCAGCTCCAGCATCCCCGCCAGCGAGACGCCCTCGACCATCAGTGCGAAGCCGCCGCCGCTGGTGCCCGCCATGGCTGGGACGCCCGCGTAGGTCGCACCGCAGACCATGTTGATGGCCGCGATCTCATCCTCCGCCTGCTCGACTACGATGCCGTACTTCTCAGCCGCCTCGGCCAGCCAGTGCAGCACGGGCGTGGAGGGGGTCATCGGGTATGCGGTGTAGAACTTCACGCCGGCCGTCGCGGCGGCCAGGGCGATGGCCTCGGTGCCCGTGACGACCTTGGGCGGCGCTGAGCCCGGCTTGGGCGCCTTCACCGCACCGGCCAGGCCGCCCAGCAGCTCCGCACCGCGCCGGGCGCAGCGGACGTTCTTGTCGATCAGCTCGGAGCCCTTCTCGGCGAAGACCTCAGCCAGGTAGCGGCAGAGCTGCTCGACGTCGTAGCCGAGCAGCGCGAAGACCGCCCCCGCCGCCACGGTGTTGGCCATGATGGGCGAGCCGCCCACCTCCTTGGCCGTCTTGGTGAAGGGGACCCCAAGCCCAATACACTGGGCTTGGAGACCCCGCTCGATGCCCGCGACCCTGTCGCCGCCGCTGCCGTCGAAGAGGACCTTCCCGCCGCCGGCAAGAGTCTCAGCCAGGATGTCGCGGGCTGAATCGGTCAGGGCGACCAGCACCTCCGCCCGCTCCTTGCCGCTGAATAGCTCTCCTTCGCCCGCGCGGATGTCGAACCAGTTCAGCCCGCCGCGGATGCGGGACATGTAGCTCTGGGTCGAGAACACGTGCAGCCCGCCCTCGGCCAGCGCCCCTTCAAGCAGACTGCCCGTCGTCTTGACACCCTGGCCGGCCTGTCCGGCGACACGAATCGTTATGTCCATAGCGGTACCTCTGCTCTTGTCGTCAGACAATCATAGGGCTTGTGGACCCGGAATGGGATGATTCGCGCCGGGGCTCTTCCACCCTAATTAGCGGTGCGCTGAAGCGGGGTCCTCAAACGCGTTAGATCGCGTTTGGGGTCCCCCACGCCGCACTTGGCGGGCATCGAAAGCGGGTCGCTCAGTGTCCGCGCGCGGACCTGCCAGTCCCGGGCGGCCTGATCGATTGCGGCGGCGATCTGCCCGTCGAGGTAGCCGGCGGACATGTTCTTGGCCGGGATGCAGCCGGGCATGCGGCTTATCCGGCGGAACAGGTGGGGGTGGTCGATCAGCAGGCACGGCCTGGCCCGGTCGGTCACGAGGCCTCCAAACGCGTTTTTTCGCGTTTGGAGCCTCACCTCCTCCTGCGCGGAGCGGAATGCCCGGAAGACAGGGTGGTTCTGCACGAGGTCGGCGAGGCTGGAGTATTTGCTGCGGCCCGCGATGATGTCGAAGATGTTGCCGCAGGCCACCGGTGCAAATACGCAGGGGCTGATGTCTCCGTTGGCATAGATGTGGAAGTAGTACCGCCCGCCGGCGATGCAGCCGCCGGTCAGGTACCCGTCGTTCCAGAAATCACCGAGGAATATGGGGCGCTGCTGGATTCGCCAGCGGGTGACGGCCTCGTAGAGCATGGCCCGCTGGTCGGCGGTGACCATCAGGTCGGCCCTGGGGCTTCGCCCGATGGGCTGGAGCAGGAAGAACCACCCGAACAGGTCACCCTCCTCGATCCGCAGGTCGATGAAGTCGTCGCTTGCGATGGCCTCGGCGTTCTCGCGGGTGACGGTGGCGGAAAAGCCGGTCATTACCTCATCCCCGGCGAGCATCCTGCGGACCGAGCGAATGTGCTCGTATACGCCCCTGCCGCGGCGGGCGTCGGTCTGGTGCTCGAAGCCCTCGACGCTGATGGCCGGGAAGATGTTGCCCAGCCGGCCGAGGGCCTTGGCAATCTCGGCGTCGATCAGCGTGCCGTTGGTGTAGACCAGAAACCCCCTGTCGCGGAACCGCCCCGCCAGGCGGGTCAGCGTCGAGTCCGCCCGCTCTCGAAGGAACGGCTCGCCGCCAGAGATGGTCACCAGGGTAACGCCCATCTGGATGACCTCCCCGACGACCTGGAGCAGACGCTCGTATGGCAGGTCGCAGCCGTCGGCGGTGCTTTTGGCGTAGCAACCGGGGCAGTTGAGGTTGCAGCGGTCAGTGGGCTCGATCACGACCGTGCACGGGGTCACCCGCCCGGTGAGCTGGGCATCGGTCCGCCGGTAGACGTCGGTGGTCCAGGTGCCGATGAACCGCAGCACAGCCAGGGCGGCCGCCGGACGCTCCTCGATCAGCCGGCGAAGAAAAGGCCCCAGATGCGAGGCGAACCACCTGATGTGGTCCAGAAGCACTTGGTCCTGCTCGGTCTGATCGTAGCAGGTGTCCAGACTCTCAAGCAGCTTGCCCAGCAGGTAGTCTCTCAGCAGGGGCACCCGCAGGATAAGCTCGGCCCCGGGCAAGGAGGCGGCCTTGACCAGGGACCCCAGCCGCCATGCACCGCGTTTGGCCGCCACCGTCGCCGGCGGTCGCCCCGCCGCTAGCAGGTCGCTCATGCGGTTTGCCATCGCGTCAACCTCCCCGTTCCGCTGCGCTGCGGCAGGGCCAGGCCACGCGCCTTGGCCAGCTCCACGAAACGCAGCGTCTCCTGTTTCCACTGTCTCATCAGCGTCCTGACCATGTGGACGTTCGACCACAGGCGGGTCAGCTTGGCCCACAAGGGCTGCTGGTCGCGAAGCATCCTCCGCAGGCTTCGCAGGCTCCAGGCGCTGCGGCGGTAGAACCGGTCATGTGCCCGCAGCAACTCCGCCGACAGCCCCTCCACGCCAAGCATGCTGTTGTCGTAAACGCAGTGTGTGCCGTCGTAGAAATCCCAGTCGTCGGGGAACTGGGTGAAAAGCAGGTGCTCCTTCATCTCCTCAAACAGCGGCGTGCCCGGGAAGGGAGTCAGGATGCTGATCTGAATGGACTCCATGCCGGACTGGCAGGCGAAGTCGACTATCCCGTCGGCGTGGGCCTGCGTGTGCTGCGGGCCGAGCACGAACATCCCGTGAATCCAGAATCCGCTGTCGTGCAGTATCTCGGTGTCCTGCATAAGGCACTGGCGGAGCGGTACTTTCGCAGAAAAGCCGCGATAGCCCTTCCGCCAGGCGGTGGCGGCCGCCTCCTCGATGGTCTCGTAGCCCACGCACAGCACGTCGGCGCCGGCGCGCCTCATGGTCGTAAGCAGGTCCCTGTCCAGGTCGCTGCGGTCGCCGTTGCGCCAGTGGAAGTCCGCCCGAGTCTGGGCGTAGAAGCGAAGGCTCAGCGGCTGGATGCGCCCCAGCAGGTCCCGCGACCAGTCGCGATCGGAGACGAGATTGTCGTCGTAGAAGAACATCCGCCGATAGCCTCTCTCGGCGTAGCACAGCAGGTCCTGGTATACCTTCTGCGGCGACTGGCGGCGGACCTTCCGCCCGAACATCCGCGTGACGGAGCAGTACGTGCAGCCGTAGGGGCAGCCGCGCGAGGCCATCACCGGCAGCTCGTTCGCCTGGCCGCCCCAGCGTCGCAGCCGGTAGAAGTCGCGCACGAGCGAGTGGTTCAGCGTGGGGATGGCGTCAAGGTTTTCCAGCGGCCGGGCGCGGATGATGCCGCTGGTGATCTCGCCGCGGGCGATGGGCTCGATGACCGTCTCGCCCTCGCCCTGTACGACCACGTCGCCGTGCAGAATCGCCTCCTGCGGGACGAAGCTGGCGTGGACGCCGCCGAAGACGACCGTTGCGCCCGGCGAGTCGCGCTTGATGCGATCGGCCAGCGCGTATCCCCGCCCGGCCGTGGGTGTCATTATGCTTATCCCCACCACGTCGGCGGAGCAGACGTCCTGGTAGGCCTGGGAGTTTTCCGGCAGCGGCCCGGAGATGTTCTCGTTGTACACGGCCACGTCGTAGCCGCGCTCGTGCAGGATGCTGGCCAGCGTGATCGGGCCCAGCAGCGGCCAGCGGGCCAGCCAGGGGTTGAACGGCCTGCCCGATCGGCCGCCGGGCTCTATCAGACGGACTTTCCGCGATTTCAGCATTCGCAGCTACCCTTGCATTATGCGTCCGCGCGACGCAACTCAATACAAGCACCGGCTGCTACGAACGTCGTCAAATCCCATCCTAGGCGCGGCGGCGACCGACATCAAACCGCCCGTCCGGGCTCAGAGTGACTCGGTGGAAGGCGGAGATGCAAATTGCCGCATCCCTGGTCGCTCCAGCCTCGCGCCGCCGCGACAGGGTTCCCCAAATGCGTTGAATCGCGTTTGGGTTCCCCGCGCGCCTGCCTTCCCGGAAATGCCCCGGCAGGCCTCGCGCCGGCTGCCCCGCCAGGTCCCTCTCGGCGGGGCCCTACTACCCTGGCTTTATACACCCCCGCCCCCCGCGCGGCAAGACCTAACATCCAAGCCGCAGCAGTGCCTCCGTTGCATCACAGGCGCCCAGGCGGTAGCCTAATTGCCTGGTTTGTATTGGCTAAGGTGCGTCCGCGGCCAGAGGTGAGGAGAACGGCGTGGCACTTACGGAAGCGTTGGCAAGCCTGCCGTGGCAGATGCCGGAGTGCACCGGCCTAAACCGCCTGCCCCCTCGCGCGACGCTGATCCCGTTCAAGGACCGGCCAAGCGCTGCAACACTCGACCGGGAGCGCTCGCCCTACTTCCGGCTGCTCAACGGCCGCTGGCGCTTCAAGTTGCTGCCTCGCCCCCAGGCCGTCGAGGACGCCTCGCTCACCGAAGACTTCGACGACAGCCCGTGGGACCTGGTGGAGGTGCCTGGCAACTGGACGATGCAGGGGCGGGGTTCCCAGCCCCCCTACACCGGGGCTGGGGTCCCCTACGACCGCCCCCACTATACCAGCAGCCGCATGCCCTTTGACGATGAGCCGCCGCATGTCCCCGCCGACAACCCCACGGGCGTCTACCGCACGCGTTTTGACATCCCGCCCACCTGGGCCGGCAGGCGGATCGTGCTGCACTTCGGCGGGGTCGAGAGCGTGCTGATCGTCTACGTCAACGGCCGCCAGGTCGGCCTGAGCAAAGACTCCCGCACGCCGGCGGAGTTCGACGCGACCGACTGCGTCCGCCCCGGCAGCAACACGCTGGCTGCGGTCGTCATCCGCTGGTCTGACTCAAGCTTCATCGAGGACCAGGACCACTGGTGGATGGCCGGCATCCACCGGGAGGTCTACCTATACAGCACCGCGGCGACGCACATCGCCGACGTGTTCGCCGTCGCCGGCCTGGCCGACAACTACGCCACCGCGCGGCTGAAGGTGACTGTGCACATCGGCTTTCCCGCCCAGCCGCAGGCCGGTTGGAAGGTCCGCGCGGAGCTGCTTGACTCAAAGGGCCGCAAGGTACTCACTCGGCCGCTTGAGGGCACCTTCATCCCCCACAAGAACACCTGGCAGCGGCCGGGCAACTTCGTCACGCTCGAAAAGACTGTTCTACGCCCGCGTCTGTGGTCCGATGAATCGCCTAACCTTTACACGCTTGCCATCATGCTGCTCGATCCCCGCGGGCGGGCTGTGGAGCACACGGCCCTGCGTGTGGGTTTCCGCCGCGTGGAGATTCGCGGTCGCCAACTGCTGATCAACGGCAGGGCCGTCACCATCAAGGGCGTCAACCGCCACGACCACAGCGACACCCGCGGCAAGGCCGTCACGCGACAGGACATGCTAGCGGACGTGCTGGCGATGAAGCAGTTCAACTTCAACGCCGTCCGCACCAGCCACTACCCCAACGACCCCTACCTGCTGGACCTCTGTGACTCCTACGGCCTGTACGTCGTGGACGAGGCTAACATCGAGTGCCACGGCTACCATTACCAGCTCGCAGGCGACGTGCGATGGACCGCGGCCTGGATGGACCGGATGCAGCGGATGGTCGTGCGGGACAAGAACCATCCGAGCGTGATCGCCTGGTCGCTGGGCAACGAGAGCGGCTACGGCGCCAACCACGACGCCGTCGCCGGCTGGACGCGGCACTACGACCCCACCCGGCCGATCCAGTACGAGCGGGCCGTCAACCCGCGTCACGGCGGCAACTGGCACGGCGGGCGGTTTGTCACCGACATCATCCCGCCGATGTACCCGCAGCTCCGCGAGTTGGTCGCCTGGGCCAAGACGCCCACAGACGACCCGCGCCCGCTGATCATGTGCGAGTATTCCCACGCGATGGGCAACAGCAACGGGGCGCTGAAGGAGTACTGGGACGTCATCGAGCGCTACCCGTGCATCCAGGGGGGCTTCATCTGGGAGTGGATCGACCACGGCATCCTCAAGACCGATCGCGACGGCCGGGCGTACTGGGCCTACGGCGGGGACTTCGGCGACGAGCCAAACGACAAGAACTTCTGCATCGACGGGCTGGTCTGGCCGGACCGCACGCCCCACCCGGCCATGCAGGAAGTGAAGAAGCTCCAGCAGCCCCTTGCCCTGAGCTTGTCAAAGGGCGGCAGGCTGGTCGTGACCAACAAGCAGTTCTTCACCGACCTGTCGTGGCTGAAGGGCACTTGGGAGATGACTGTCGATGGCAAGGCAGTTGCCCGCGGCCGACTGGGGCGGCTGAAGATCCCCCCGCGTTCCAGCCGCAGGGTCACACTGCCGCTCCGCCGCCCGGCGACCAAGCCGGGACAGGAATGCTTCCTGACTGTGCGATTCACCCCCGCCCAGAACACCGGGTGGTGCTCCGCCGGCCACGAGGTCGCCTGGGAACAGTTCACCCTGCCCTACCATGCCGGCAAGGCCAGGCGCGTCAGGCAGACAAGCAGTCTGCAACTTCGCCAGGACACCCGTTCAGTCAGTATCGCCGGCGAGCGGTTCCAGGTGAGATTCGACAAGCGGAGCGCCCGGATGAGCTCGATCACCTGGGGCGGGCGAGAGGTCTTGCTGGAAGGCCCGCGGGTCAACATCTGGCGGGCGGCGACGGACAACGACGGCATCAAGTGCTGGACCGGCCAGCACAAAAAGCCCCTCGGCCGATGGCGTGACGCCGGCTACGACAAGCTCAGGATCACTCCTGCGGGCGTCTCGGCCCGTCGCGGCGCCAGCGGGACAGTTGTCGTCGCCTGCCGCGCGGTGGCTACGGGCAGCGACCCACGGCTGAAGATCACGCACCGCCACGTCTACACGATCTATCCCAGCGGCGACATCGCGGCGACCAACACCATCGCCGTCGACCGCCGCCTGCCGGAGCTGCCCCGAGTCGGCGTGACACTGACGCTGCCGGCCGGCTTCGAGCGGCTCGAGTGGTTCGGGCGCGGGCCGCACGAGAGCTACTGCGACCGCAAGGCCGGCGCGGCGGTGGGCCTGTACAGCGGCACGGTCGCCGGCCAGTATGTGCCCTACATCATGCCGCAGGAGCATGGCAACAAGACCGACGTCCGCTGGCTGGCCCTATCAGGGGCGGGGGGCGTCGGCGTGCTGTTCGCGCCGCTCGGCCCCCCGCTCATGGAATGCTCGGTCAGCCACTTCACGGCCGACGACCTCTATCGGGCGTACCACACCAACGAGCTTAGCCCCCGCAAGGAGACGATCGTGAACCTGGACTACAGGCAGCGCGGGCTGGGCACTGGTTCCTGCGGGCCGGACACGCTGCCCGAGTATCGCCTGCCGCCGGGGAAGTACACGTTCTCCTATCGCATCCGGCCGTTCCTCCTGGGCCAGGAGGCGGCCGGCGACCTGGCCCGGCAGAGACTTCTCTGACAACCGCTTCCGCCCGCGACGTTGGCGAAACCGCCGAACGGGGTTATACTTAACGGGTAAGCCGGCAAGGCCGGGCCTGCGGCGAAGTGAGGGATCCGGCAGGTGTCACGTCCAGGCAGCGTCTCGCCCCAGCCTAGCCGGCGGAGGTGGTTGACGTGTCTCACACGCGTCCAGCCTTCAGGCGGCCCGTTCGGCCGACCTGCACCGCGGCCGTACTACTCGTCGCCTGCTGTGTCGCCACGGCGGAGCAAACGATTTCGGCGGACCTCTGCCGCGACAAGCTCCAGGGCATGTGGCTGGGCCAGCTCATGGGCAACTACGCGGGCCGGCCACGCGAGGGCTGGATCCAGCGCGGCGGGCTGGACTACACGGTGGACTGGCTGTCGGCCACCGGCGGGACGCTGTGGGACGGCGACGACGACACGTGCTTCGAGCTGCTGTACAGCGACGTGCTGAACGCCAGCGCCGATCCCAATTCCGCCCAGGTGGGCCTGGAGTGGGTCGATCACATCTCCCCCAATAGCTTCTATATCGCCAACCTCCAGGCCCGCTGGCTGATGGACCAGGGCGTCACCCCGCCCGAAACCGGCGGGCAGGGCCGCAACATGCACTGGTACGCCATCGACTCCCAGATCACAACCGAGAGCCTGGGGGCCGTCAGCGCCGGCATGCGCCAGCGGGCGGCTGAGCTGGTCGGGGAGTTCGCCGCGGTCTCTAACAGCGGCTTCCCCGTCCACGCCGCCCAGTTCTACGGTGCGATGTACGCGGCCGCCTTCTTTGAGCCGAACGTGGAGAACCTGGTGACAACGGGCCTGGCGGTCGTGCCGACGACCTCGCGGACGCACCAGGTGATCGACGACGTGCTCACGTGGTACCGACTGGACAAGGCCGACGGCACGCTGAACTGGCGCGACACGCAGGCGATGGTCTACGACAAGTACTACGGCACGGTGAGCAAGGGGCGGGGCTACAACTGGGTGGAGTCGACTGTCAACACGGGGATGACGACGCTGGCGGTACTCTACGGGCAGGGCGACTTCACCAGCACGGTGGAGATCGGGGTGCAGGCGGGGTTCGACGCCGACTGCAACCCCGCGACGGCCGGCGGGCTGATCGGGCTTGTCCAGGGCTACAGCGGCCTGCCGAGCGACCTGGCCGGGTCGTGTGCGACAAACTACGAGGCCAGCTCCTGGCTGCGGAACATGGACAGGACAAGGACTGTCGGCGAGATCGTCGACAGCCTGCAATCCGCAGCCGAGGGGCAGATCCTGCTGTGCGGCGGCAGCATCTCCGGCAGCGGGAGCAGTAGGACCTACCACCTGGTCGATGACGTGGTCGCCTCGCCGGCGGAGAAACCCGACCCGACTGGCCCCAAGGGGCTGGTCGGAATCATCCAGGCCATGGGCGGGACGGTCTCGGTCTCGGCCAGCGTCGAGAGCCACGATCCGAATCGGGACCAGTACAATCTGGACGCGATCATCGACGGGATCACAGACGTCGGCTACAACGGCTATCGGGCCTATTCCACCTATGACGGTACCAACGCCCAGCCGGCCGGCGGGGACTTCTACCAGCTCAACTTCGACCGCAAAACGCAGCTCCGCAAGGTGATCTTCTACGAGGGCGAGTACGCCTGGGGATACATTAACGGCTTCCCATCGTCGGATGCGGCCAAGGGCGGCTTTTTCACCGACCTGATCGTCGAGGTCGGCAGCGGCGGGACGTGGACCGCGGTCAGCAACCTCCAGTTCAGCGAGGCGCTGGACCGCTGCGAGTTCTACCAGGCGATCGAGCTGACGTTCGACCCGGCCGACGGGGACGCGGTGCGGATTCGCGGCACCGCCGGCGGGACGGATGAGTTCACCACCATCCTGGAGCTGGAGGCGTACGGGGCGATCTATCAGCCGGGCGACGCCAACCTTGATGGTGTCGTCGGCACGGGCGACTTGGCGCTGATGGCCAGCTCGTGGCTGGCGGCTGGGAAGACCTGGGGCGACGGCGACTTCAACGGCGACGGGTTGGTGGGCACGGGCGACCTGGCGCTTATGGCCAGCAACTGGCCATGGTCGGCGCCGGCGCCTGCGCCGCCTGCCCCGCTACCGGAGCCGACGGTTGCGCTGGTCCTTGCCGCCTGGCTCATCCCGCTGAGTCGCAAACGTCGGACGGACAACCCTCAAGCGGCAACCGCTTGAGGGTGCCAGGCGGTATCTCCTTTACCAGGAAGACAGCCACTCGGCCTTGTACCCGCCGACCGCGCTCGGCAGGCTTACGGCATCGGCGCCGGAGGTGATCTTGCTATCCTCGTGGAAGGCAGTACCTGTGCCCAGTGAGAGACTCTTGGCGATGACGGCGCCGTAGAGGTGGAATCCGGTGCTCGCCTGCACGGCAGCCTTGGGAGATATCAGCACGCCTTCCAGCGTGCCGCCCGTGCTAAGGTTGGCGGTGCTCGTGCCGACGTTGTACATGGTCAGGCGCGTGAGGTTGGGGCCGTCGGCCATGTTCCTGGCCCCGGTGTTGATGGTCAAGGCGCCTTTCACGTACACCTTCAGCGAGGAGCCATCCAGGACCAACAGGCGGGCGCCTGTGTTTACAGTGAAGTTGCCCTCGGTGACGATGACCACGTTGCCCTTGATCTTCAGGGTGCTCCCGGTGCCCATGTTCAGGCTGGTGGTGTGCACGTTGCTGATGAGTGTGTTGTTCGACCCGGTGGCGTAGGAGACCGCCGGCTGTGTCGGGCCGATGTCAGGCACCTCGATCGTGGGCATCGGCTCGGGGGAGCTTTGGGCCTGCTTGCTGCCGGTCACCTTGGCCCCGGTGCCGACCTTCACGACCTTGTCGGGATCCCCTCCGGGGCCCACGTAGACGGACCCGTAGACAACTGCGCCGGTGCCGAGGTTGACGGCACCGGTGGCAGTGGAGTTGGTGGCTACGTGCGCGTCCGGGCCGGAGTTGGAACCGCTATAGTCGCCAAGACCGGAGTCATACGAATCGACCTTGGCCCCAGTGCTCATGGTGATCGTCGTGCCGACCGAGAGACCCTTGCTCACCTTGTATGTCGTCGGGGTGACGACGGCCTGGGCCTTGTAGGTGGCGCCGTTGTACCACCCGGTGGAGACCAGCCGCACGGCGCTGGCTGGGTCTGTAAACCCGCCGCTACCGTATGCCTGGACGGCGAACGTCCCGCCGAGACACGAGATGTTCTTAGCCCACAGGCCCTCGGTCTTGTTGGTGCGCCAGTTTGGATCGCTCATGACGTACTTCATGGCCACCTGTAGGCCGCTCTCGGCGATGTCCTTGGCCTTGGCGCGGGCGGCGAGGTTCTCGCTCAATGGCAGGCACATGCCGTGCGAGGCCAGCAGCCCGAATCCCAGGATGAACGCTGCCGCCACGGCAACCATGACCAGAAGGTATGCCACTCCGCGACGACGACCCCTCGACGTTGCTCGGGGTGGTGAGCAAGTCAAGCCACTAGACCTGTAACTGCGATTCACCATGCGACACCTGCCTTTACTGCTTTCCCCACGGGCGTCGTTTCGCCCTTGGGGACCTCTGCTAGTTCCTGAGCGCCGCGCCTCCTATGGCCGTCTCGCTGTCTCGGTCGGCGGTCAGGGTTATTCGCCAGCCAACGTAGTTCGCCTGCCGCACGTCGACGTCGTCCAGGACGGTCGACCAGCCGGATGCAGTGCCCCACAGCAGCCCTGGGAAGCTGGCCGTGCCTTTGATGGCGTTGGTGGCTGCGTCGAAGTCCGTCGAGGCCAGGCTGTAGGTCACGTCCGGCGTGAGGTCGGCGGGCGCCTTGTACATGATCACGCTGCCGTCGCCCTGGCGGTACTCGATGCGGCGGAGTTCCGACAGGTCCGCCGTGCCGTTGTCATTGGTGTCTGCCGACCATAGCACCAGGTAGTCGTTGCCCCTGGCCAGGACCAGCTTCGATCGCTGGATCGCCTCGTTGACCCTGGCGCCGACGAACTCCGAGGCAACAAGCAGGTCGCGGGCGTTGGCTTGGGCGGATGATGCGTACGAGGTGAAGTACAGCATGCTCACGATGCCCGCACCGACGATGGAGGCCACTATCAACGAAAGCAGCAGCTCAATCAGCGTTAGCGCGGTCGGCTGGGACGGGCATTCGGGTTTGTTCGACGCAGGCCTCATATAAGCCGCTCATAGGTAGTCTACGATTCAGGAATGAACCGGGTAGCAACCCAGCTCTGCCCCTTCTGGTCCGTCACGGTAACCGTTACCAGCGTGCCATTTACCGTTCCTCCCAGGGGGGCTACGGCCTGGCCCTGCACCTGGGTGGCGACCTGGCGGCTAAATACCTGGTAGTTGTAGGGATAAAGGCTGCCCGCGATGTCCTTCAGTTGCCCGGGGGATTCGTTACGGCCGTTGAAGCTGGCGATGCTGGCGTAGGGCACGGCCAGGGTCCGCTCGGCCATTTCCTCGGCCAAGTGGACGGCCCGCATCGAATGGAGCGAATAGCTGGAACTGGCGTGGGCCGAGACTAGGACCGATGCCATCCCCAGCACGACTATCGCCAGGATTGCACAGGCAACAAGGCACTCGGCGAAGGTAAAGGCCCCACGTTGCATTGTCGAATCTCCGGATCGCACGAGAATCTCCTCCAGTCTTCGTCCGCCCCGTATGGGAACGAAGACTGCCTCGGCATGGCAGAAGGCGAAGCCGGGCATCCCCGTATCCTGCCTGCACCTCCGCGGTGAACTTCGCCTTGGCAGGCCGGTCCTGTGACGCCGCAATTCCCTGCGAACTTCGCCCTGCCAAGGCAGTAACCCAAACTAGCTATTGCTTCGGACGTTCAGCCCTCTGCCTTGAGTAGCCCCATCCTGGCATGGCCAAACGGCCGTGCCGTGGCCGGGCCCCGCGGCCAGCCCCCGCCGGGGCGACTGTCTTGATGCCACAACAGTTCTATCAAGCAAGAGTTAACGCATGGGACGTCCGCTTCGCCCGCCTGCGGCCTGGCTCTGCCGGCCGGGGATAGGCCGATCGCCCTGCCTCCCCTGCCCCCCTCCGCAATGGGAGGATTTTGCCGCGGCGGGCACTGTAAGAAGGCCGCAAGTCCTGGTATAATGCGTGCAGTTTCCCACTCTGTGTTGTCGGTGCTTGGGGAAGGGCCCGCCACACGGGATACGTTCGGGTCCGACATGGGCCCTCTGACAAGGAGTAACGCACATGTACAGGGCGGGACTAGGCGCGATCAGTGTTGCGGTTTTGGCGTTCTGTCTCCCCAGGGTAGCTTGGGCGATTCCGGCCTTTCCCGGCGCAGAGGGTTATGGGGCCGTCTCCGTCGGGGGGCGCGGCGGCCAGGTTTACCACGTCACCAATCTCGACGACAGCGGCCTCGGCTCGCTGCGATACGGGATCACCTCGGCCAGCGGCACCGTGCCACGGACAATCGTCTTTGACGTCTCCGGGACAATCTATGCCGCCAGCGAGATGCTGATGGACCGGAAGCGCAACATCACCATCGCCGGGCAGACCGCCCCCGAAGGCGGCATCACCATCGCCGGCCAGCAGTCGCGACTGAAGTACTCCGACAACATCATCATCCGCGGCGTGCGATTCCGCGCCGGAGACACCGACAGCGACACCGAGGACGCACTGTGGATATACGGGGCGACCGACACGATCATCGACCACTGCTCGGCCTCCTGGAGCATGGACGAGGTGCTCTCGGCCACGGGCATGCCCGAGCTCGACAAGGGCCAGCCCAACAATCCCCGCGTGACGGTGCAGTGGTGCGTCATCGCAGAAGGGCTCAACGCCCAGGGCCATGGCTACGGTTCGCTCCTGCGTCCCCATGCGGATTATTACATGAGTTTCCACCACAACCTCTACGAGCACAACTGGAGCCGCAACCCGCGTCCCGGCTCCTACAACGCCGCCACGCTGCACCTGGATTTCCGCAACAACGTCATCTACGACTGGGGCGACCAGGCCGGGTACGGCTGCTATGCCACCTATACCCCCCCGGAGTATCTGGACATGAACTACGTGGGGAACTACCTCATCGCCGGCCCGTCCACCCAGAGCGACGTGCTGACCCGCGCCTTCACCGGCGAGAGCAGCAGCGGCTGCCGCATCTACCAGGAGGGCAACAAGATCGACGGCAACCGCAACGGGACATTCGATGGCACCAACACCGGCTGGGCCATGTTCGGCGGATCGTTCACACAGATGTCCTCCGCGTTCACGTACGCGTCGGTGACCGCTCAGAGCGCAGATAGCGCCCTGGTCAGCGTGCTGGACGAGGTTGGGGCGTCGACCTATCGCGACGCGGTTGACCAGCGGCTGATCGGGGACGTCTACGCCGGCACCGGCTCCACCATCAACTCACAGACAGTCGTCGGCGGCTGGCCGACCATCCCGGAGGTCCACCGCCCGGCGGGCTTTGACACCGATAGCGACGGCATGCCCAACGCCTGGGAGGTCTGGTACGGCACCAACCCCTCCGTCGCCGACAACAACGGCGACCACAATGGCAACGGCTATACCGACCTGGAGGAGTACCTCCAGTGGATCTTCACCCCCGACGCCATCTTCCACACCGGCGATGCAAACGGTGACAATGCCGTAGCCACCGGGGACCTTGCGTTGATGGCCACTAGCTGGCTGAGCGGCGACAGGACCTGGAGGAACGGCGACTTCAACGGCGACGGGGTAGTCGGCACTGGCGACCTGGCATTGGTGGCCACCAACTGGCTGTGGTCGTCTGCCCCGCCGTTCGGCGCCCCGCCGCTGGTGCCCGAGCCGGCAACGATGGCGCTGCTGGCGCTGTCTGCCGTGTGGTTTACGCGCGCCCGTGGCAAGCGCGGATTGCGATTGCAGTATGCGTCAAAGCAAGTATAATCAAGGAAAAGGATTGCGCTGAATCTCGCGGACTGGGCCTGACCGCGGCGCGATCCGGTTTGTGGCCGGCCCAGACTGCGGCAATGAGTCGGAGGTGCCATATGTCTCCGCTAGGGAGGTTTTTGGTGCTCGGTCCCCATCGCTTCCTGCCGGCGGCCGCTGTCGCCTGCCTTATGCTGGCCGGTGCGGCCGCGCCAGCGTTGGGCCTGCCGGCATTCCCAGGCGCGCAAGGCCCTGGGTCGGACGCTACCGGTGGGCGCGGCTATGAGGTCTACCACGTAACGACGCTGGCAGAAAGCGGCCCCGGCTCGTGGCGCGATGCGATCAGCCAGTCCAACCGCCTCGTCGTCTTTGACGTCGGGGGCACGATCAAGATCACCAACGCCTCCCAAAGCGACCACTGGCTGCGCACCAGCGTGAGCAACATCACCATCGCCGGCCAGACCGCACCGGGGGATGGCATCTTCATCTACGGCACCGGGTCGAAGTTCACGGGCAACAACGTGATCATTCGCAACCTCACGTTCCGTCCCGGTACATGGGCGCCCAACCCCGACAGCCAGACGATGGACTCGCTGTGGTTGGAGGCCCAGAACTCCATCGTCGACCACGTCTCAGCCGCGTGGCACGGCGACGAGGGAATCTCCACCACCGACATCGCCGTCAACACGACGGTCCAGTACTCCATCATCGAGGAGGGGCTGAACTGGCAAAACCACAGTTACGGCGGGATGATCGACCTCGACACGTCCGACACGTACGTGAGCTACCACCACAATCTCTTCGCTCACAACAGGTCTCGCAATCCGCGCATCGGCAACAAGACCAACGCCGTCAACGTCGCCGACTTCCGCAACAACGTGATGTACAACTGGGGCAACGGCGATTGCGGCTACAGCACGGGCGACGAGGAGGGAGACGTCAGCTTCATCGGCAACTACTATATCGCCGGGCCGAACAGCAGCGACCCGGATGAGGCCTTCCACGGGGGGCAGCTCAAGACGGGAATATACCAGCAAGGCAACAAGATCGACTGGGACCGCGACGGCGTCTTCGACGGCACAGACACCGGTTGGAGCATGTTCACCGGGACCTACACCCTGGTCACCACGCCCTGGACGATTCCACTCATCTCGTACACGGAGACGGCCGATGAGGCCCTTCAGACGGTGCTGAACTACGCCGGGGCCAACTGGACCCGCCGCGACCCTTCGGTCGACGCCCGGGTGGTCAATGAGGTCCGCACCGGCACCGGGTCGATCCCCAACACGTTGGGCGACGTGGGCGGCTACACATACTATCCCGAGGTCCACCGCCCAGGCGACTTTGACACCGATAGCGACGGCATGCCCAATTACTGGGAGGTCTCCTACGGCCTGGACCCATCTGTGGCAGACAACAACGGCGACTTCGACGCAGACGGATACACCAACCTCGAAGAGTATCTCAACGAAGTGGCTGCCTTCCCCGCGCCTAAGCCGATCGTCTGGACAGGCGGTACGGGCAGGTACGAGCTGATAGGCAACTGGGACATCCCCTGGCAGCCAAGCCGCTACGACGCAGTCCAGATCAACACAGGCAAGGCCACTGTCGCCTACCTAGGCCAGGAGGCGGGGACGATGTACGTCGGCAGCAGCGCCGCTGAGCTTGCTGTCACAGGCGGCAGCCTGGCCGTGGCCAACGGCATCTATCTCGGCAATGCTTCAGGCTCACGTGGGACCTTGACGGCGACAGGCGGGTCGCTGGTTGCCGGCGGGCAGATAGTCGTGGCCTCCAGCGCCGCAAGCACGGGTGAGCTGACCATCACCCGGAGCGCTTACGTTCAGGCAGAAGGCCTGACTGCAAGCAATGCAGGCGGCAGGTACGCCAAGATCAACCTTGAGATATCCCCCAGCGGCAGCAGCCTGATCCACGCCACGGGCTCATCCAGCCTGGGTGGCGTGGTGGATGCGCTGTGGCTGGGCGCCAATCGGCCCAAGGAGGGCGATGCATTCAAGATCATCGACTCCTCCGATCCCAACGCGACCTACAGCGGCGCGTTTGACTCCCTCCTGTGCGACGAGATCACGCTGGGGATACCCAGTGGGCTTGACCCGTTCGGCGGCCGGGCCAGAAGTGGAGATTACGAGCTGTTCTTCCAGGGCCTGACTTATGGCGACGCCAGCGGCGACCATCAGGTTGGCACAGGCGACCTGGCCTTGATGGCCGGTAGCTGGCTGGCCGGCGGCAAGGCCTGGGCCAACGGCGACTTCACCGGCGACGGGGTGGTCGGCACGGGCGATCTGGCGCTGATGGCCGGCAACTGGCTGTGGGTGATGCCCAGCCCGGCGCCGGACCAGCCCATACCCGAACCTGCTAGCCTGTCGCTGCTGTTTGTCGCAGCGGCGACGGCTCTGACAAGGACAAAGAGGCGGCAAATTGGGAGGCACCTGTGTTCAAGATCACCTGTGTAACAGCGATCGTGTCGTTGGCCGTCTGCGCCGGCAGCGCCCTGGCCATCCCCGCCTTTCCGGGTGCGGAGGGTTACGGTGCCAACTCCGTCGGCGGGCGCGGCGGCGACGTCTACCACGTCACCAGCCTGTCCGACAGCGACACCCCCGGCACGCTGCGTTATGGAATCAGCACTGCCCCCGCGGGCGGGCGGACCATCGTCTTCGACACCTCCGGGATGATCGCGCTGACGTCCATATTGCGGGTCAACAAGCCCAACATCACCATCGCCGGGCAGACCGCCCCGGGCAGCGGCATCTGCTTCAAGAACTACGAGTTCAGGGTCAGTAACGACAACCTTATCATTCGCCACATCCGGAGCCGCTTGGGCATCGATGCCAACCAGGAGAGCGACTCCATCGGCTTGACCGCGGGCAGCAACATCATCCTGGACCATGTCTCAGCGTCCTGGAGCGTGGATGAGACCCTCTCGGCCAGCAGCACCCTGACCAGCGCGACGGTGCAGTATTCCTACATCGCCGAGAGCTTGAACGACTCCATTCACACCAAGGGCCCGCACGGCTATGGCTCGCTGCTCCGCACGCAAGGCAACGCCTGGCTCAGTTTCCACCACGACCTCTACGCGGACCACAACAGCCGCAACCCCCGGCCTGGCACCTACAACAACATGCTGATGGTCTTGGACTTCCGCAACAACGTGATCTACAACTGGGGTAGCCAGGCGGGGTACAGCGGGAACGATGGCAATGAATACGTAAACATGAACTACGTCGGCAACTATCTGGTTGCCGGACCGTCCACGTCGGCCAGCAAGCTGACCAACGCCTTCGACGGCGGCAGCACCCTGACGGCTATTTACCAGTCCGGCAACAAGATCGACGGCAACCGGAATGGCATCTTCGACGGCACAAACACGGGCTGGAGCATGTTCAGCGGCGCGTACGTCACCTCTCCAGGAGGCACCGCGTTCTCCGTCCCGGCTGTATACACCCAGACCGCCGACGCAGCCCTCGCGACGGTGCTGACCCAGGGCGGGGCATTCAACTGGAACCGCGATGCCGTGGACGCCAATGTCACCGCCCAGGTCTACGCGGGCACCGGGAGCATCATTGACACTGTCGCCGAAGGCGGCGGCTGGCCGACCTACCCGGTGGTCAGCCGCCCGGCAGGCTTTGACACCGATAGCGACGGCATGCCCAATTACTGGGAGGTCTCCTACGGCCTGGACCCCAACGTC